>Ga0208134_1002102_pt1 | contig 10962 bp, 10 predicted proteins | sample VirMetDEL_Mar_31_FD_184515 | JGI IMG/M metagenome (GOLD analysis project Ga0208134, IMG submission 184515) | Aqueous microbial communities from the Delaware River and Bay under freshwater to marine salinity gradient to study organic matter... | ecosystem: Environmental > Aquatic > Marine >...
CGCATAATGGCTAGTATATTAAGAGTAAACACATTAACAGATGCAAGTAGTAATAATTCTACTGCAATGAGTACTATTAATCAAGGCACTGCAAAGTTTTGGGTAAACTTTGATGGCACAGGCACAATAGCCACAAGAGATAGTTTCAATTTAAGTGGACTTACGGATAATGGAACAGGTGATTACACTACAGCCTTTACCAATGCAATGGGCAATGCAAATCATGCTCCTCAAGGTGTAGGGCAAAATAGTGCCAGCACCAATTTTGGTCTTATGTATAACCCTTTTAGTGTTACAACGACCAACACACAGATGAAGTATGTAAACAATGATGCAGCAGCAAGAGATAGTGCGCATAACCATGTTCTTACTAACGGAGATTTAGCATGACCAAAGCAGCAGAATTAGCAAAGATGGGTGAAGTCCTAACCAATAGTCAGCTTGGTGGGCGAAGGAATATTATCATCAATGGTGCTATGCAGATAAGCCAAAGATATGGCACTAGTGTTTATACGCAAGTAAATGATGGATTAAGTCTTGATAGATTTAAGGGTAACACTTATGATGGTGGTATTGCAACGGGAAAATATACAGTGCAACAATCTTCAACTGCACCTGATGATTTTTCTCATTCTTTACTAGTTACATCTTTAGCTGCAACAGCAGATAATGCAAATAACATTTTTGATATTGAACAACGTATTGAGGGTTATAATACAGCACATTTAAATTATGGCTCATCTTCAGCAAAAACAATAACATTATCGTTTTATGTTCGTTCAAGCCTTACTGGTACATTTGGTGGAGCATTAAAAAATAACGATAGAAATAGAGCTTATCCATTTAGTTATACAATAAATTCTGCTGATACTTTTGAAAGAAAAGAAATTACTATTACTGGAGACACATCAGGAACTTGGATTGGTTCTACAAATGGTATGGGATTATGGGTAAGTTTTGGTTTAGGAGTAGGCTCATCTAGAAGTGGCACAGCGGGTGCTTGGGGTGGAGGTGATATGTTTTCATCTACAGGAGCAACATCAGTAATAGGTACAAGTGGAGCTACTTGGTATATCACTGGAGTCCAACTAGAAGTAGGCGAACAAGCCACACCATTTGAGCATAGGTCATTTGGAGAAGAACTAGCTTTGTGTCAGAGGTATTATGCTGTGGTTGCTCACGGAGCATCTTCACAAGATGGAACTTCTCATCCTGTATCAATGGGTGCTATGTATAATTCAAGCACTTTGTATTCTAATTTAGAATTACCATGTGACATGAGAACAACTCCAACTTTAGAAATAGTAAGTGCAACTGGATACTATACTTTTTACAGAAATGGGGGTAGCGATGTTGTAGATGATTTTGCTTTAACTAAGTGGGGTACTAGAGTATTAGAGTTTTATAACAATTCAGATATTAGTGGCACAGCAGGTCACGCAGGATTTATAAGAACATCAAATTCAGCAGCTAAATTTGCAGTAACAGCAGAGCTATAGGACTTATCAATGATAAATACAGTAAAGAAAAACAAAGACCCAATTACAAATGAGTTTTGTAGTTATCAAGTAACTCAAGTTGGAACTAATGTAGTTTTATCCGTACCACTAGACCCTGCAAACACAGATTACCAAGCAATCCAAGAATGGGTAGCTGAAGGCAACACAATAGAGGAAGCTGATTAATGTTAGGTGCATCTGCTCTATCTGAATTTTCTATATCGGATCAAGGTATTGTATTAGCAGGTGTGTCCGAAATGAGTGGTATCGCATCATCTGCAAATGCAGGTGTGGGTATCATGTCTGGTGTCTCGTCCATAAGTGCAACTGCCACTCAAACATCAACAGGTGTATTTATAAGTGCTGGTGCTAATTCAGATATTGACTTTAATTTTACAGAAACATCTGCTGCTAACATAGTTAAACTAGGCACATCTGAAACAGAGTCTGCATTTACAAAAACATCAAATGGTATTATGATAGGATCAGGTGTTGCTACCAAAGACTTTAATTTTTCTCAAGACTCACTTGGAGAATTGTTGTTTCAAGAGATAAATGCAGGTGCAACGCCAGAGATTTACACAGCCATTACACCAAGTGGCACAGAGACATGGACAGAAATAACGCCAACTGGCACAGAAACATACACAGAAATAGAACCGTGAGGAAATAATGGCAAGTACATATACAGCAAATAGTGGTATAGAAAAAATAGGTGCTGGTGAACAAGCTGGTACATGGGGTACGACCACAAATAATAACTTAGAAATTATAGACAGAGCTATCAATGGTGTAGGCTCAATTACCTTATCTGGCACAACGCATACTTTAACAACTAGCGATGGTACCTTATCAGAAGGTGGTAATAAAGTACTTGTTTTAGGTGGGTCTCCGTCTGGCACAAACACGATCACTATATCTCCAAACGATCAAGACAAAATTTATATAGTTCATAATACTACAAATCAAACAGCAACTTTTACACAAGGTTCTGGAGCTAATGTTTCTGTTGTCGCTGGGTCAAAGAAAATTATATATGCCGATGGAGCAGGATCTGGTGCAGCAATTATTGATGTAACAGATGCACTTGATATAGCAGCACTTAGATTAGGTGGCACGGCTATTACATCCACAGCAGCAGAATTAAATAAATTAGATGGCGTTAATTCAACAACAACAGAACTAAACATTGTTGACGGTGATACGAGTGTAGGAACGACTGCGGTTGCAGCAGGTGATGGTATTGTAACCAATGACGCAGGTACAATGAGACACACCACTGCGGCAACTTTTTCTACATATTTTAATCAAAATTTAGTTGAAGCAAAAACTGCATTAAATGTATCAGGAACAGTAACTGTAACTCCCAGTGGAGCTACATCAGTATATCAACCCCTTGTAGTTGCAAGTGGCAGTCAAACAGTGAGAGTTGCTGTAACTAATTTAGTTGCTGGTCAATATGTTATTATTGACAAAACAACTTCTGCAAATAGCATGACTATTGATTGGACAAATAATAGTGCAGTCACATCTTCTGGTATATCTTTAGGTAGTAGTGCTGAATTAGGAATTGGCATATTTAATGGTTCTGGGTTCTCGTTCACAGAGACAGTAAAATTTTAGGTGTTAAATGAGTATACCATTAATATCAGGTTTAGGATTTACTGAAGTAAGTTCGGCAGGTAATCTAAACGACAAAGCTGGTACAGCTAAGAGCAAATTACCTATACAATTATTTAGATTAGCTGATAATATTTCTGGTAACTTAACTTTAAATGATGATTCTTCCCACAAGAAAATTATATTGGATACAAATGGCTATAACATCACTAATTCTTCTGGATCACCTTTGACAACAAATTCAAGCACAACTCTTGAATTAAAAGGTAGCGGTAATGTTCAATCCACTTTAAAAACATCTAGTGCAACTCAGTCCTCATCTGGCAATCTTGGAACAACAACTTTTTCTACATCAGATAGCTCAACTGTAGTTGTTGCTAATGTTGATACAGACACAACTGTAGAAAAATATGTAGACACTGGAAGTTTTACATACAACGGATCAACAATAGATTCTAGTGGTGTAACAACGCTTGGAGGTAGCACGCCAAACGCATCCACTATTTTTGGAAGTGGGTCTAGTACTCAATATGGAATAAATATCACTGATGGAACATTGGCTGCTCAATTTGTTGGAGACACCAGTACAAGTAGTACTACATCTCCTGCTAGTGCAGGTTATAAATTATATATAGCCAGAATACAACCTAATACAGTAAGTATATTACGCATGGATGAATATTCTAATTATCAAGGAAGTATAGGAATATACTCTAGTCTTGTTAGTAATAAAATTTATGGTCATAATAGATACTCAGGTACGACTAATCATTTTTTGGGTGTGAATGGTACTAGAAGATTATGGTTTAGATATGTAAGATCTGGCAATGATAGAGCTTTTACTTTTACAAACAATTTAAGTATTAGTTGTGTGCTTAGTGGTGCAGATCCCTTTGATGGCGTTACTGTTAGTGCTGGAGCAACAGCAGTTTCTACATTAGTAAACTCGACAGATGGATCTTTTAATATTACCATGACAATTTCTGGTAATAATGGTAGTGGTCAACCTTTCGCATTAAAACCAGTTAACGATGGCACTGGAGGCGTTAGTGTGGCAGAGTATACAGGAACCTTATCTGCGAGTGCTTTATAATGCCCATACAAAGTTTAAAATTTAAGCCAGGAGTTATATCAGACATTACATCTTATAGTAATGAAGGTGGTTTTATTGATGGTGACAAAGTAAGATTTAGATTTGGTTTTCCAGAAAAGTTTGGTGGTTGGACAAAGTACAGTCCTAATACTATTGAAGGATCTGCAAGACGACTGCATAACTGGGTTGCTCTTGATGGGTCTGACTTCATGGGTATTGGAACACATCTCAAGTATTATATAGAAGAAGGTCAAACCTTTAATGATATTACACCTATAAGAAACACCACATCAGCGGGTGACGTAACCTTTTCTGCAACCAACGGATCAACCACAATAACTGTTATAGACCCTGCTCATGGTGCAAATGAAAATGATTTTGTAACTTTTTCTGGTGCGGCAACATTAGGCGGAACAATAACAGCTACAATATTAAACATAGAATATAAAATTGTGTCAATTATAAGTTCTAACTCTTATACAATTACATCTTCTGTTGCAGCAAATGGTTCTGACACTGGTAATGGTGGTGGTAGTGTAGTTGGCACATATCAAATAAATACAGGTTTAGACACAACGGTTGGTGGAACTGGATGGGGTGCAGGTCAGTGGAGTGGTACAACATCTGGAGCATTATCAACACAACTTAATGAAGCCTTAGATAACAGTGAAACTGCTATTGATGTAGATGACGAAACTGGTATGAACACAGCTAATGATGTTATCTTAGTTGATAACGAACTCATGCTTGTATCGGCAACCACGGATGACAATACAATGACTGTAACTCGTGGACATAGTGGCACGGATGCAGTCGCTCACGATGACAACACACTTGTAAGATTGGCTGTGGGTAATGCAGACTCTGCTAATGATTTTGTTGGATGGGGTAATGCTGCAGCAATTACTGTGCCTGGCGCACAAATTAGATTGTGGTCACATGATAATTTTGGTGAAGATATAATAATAAATGCAAGAGACGAAGGTGTTTTTTATTGGGATAAAACAAATGGTTTAGCAAACAGAGCCGTAGAATTAAGCACAATTAGTGGTACAAAGACCAGTGTTCCACAAGTGGCTAAACAGATACTTGTATCTGACCAAGACAGACATGTGATTGCTTTTGGTTGCGATGGGTTTGGAGCTACTGCTACAACAACACAAGGTAATGGCGTACAAGACCCGTTGTTAATTAGATTCTCATCTCAAGAAAATCCTATTGATTGGTTTCCAACTGCATCTAATACAGCAGGTGATTTAAGACTTGGTGGTGGATCGACTTTTGTTCAAGCAGTAGAAACAAAGCAACAAATACTTTGTTTTACTAATAAAACACTACACGGAATGAAGTTTATAGGTCCTCCATTTACATTTGGTCTACAAGAACTATCTAAGAACATAACTATTATGAGTCCTGCTTCAGCTATTGCTGTTGAGGATGCTGTGTTTTGGATGGGTGTAGATACCTTTTATGTTTACTCTGGTGGTCAAACACAGCAAATGCCTTGCACAGTCAAAGACAAAGTATTTTTAGATTTTAACTTTGAAGAAAGTGACAAAGTTCATGTAGGAGTCAACTCTGAATTTGGTGAAATATTATGGTTCTACCCAAGTAAGTCTAGTACAGAAATAGATTCTTATGTAGCATATAATTATATAGAAAAGGTTTGGTATTATGGCACTCTTGCAAGACAAGCATGGCTTGATAGAGGCATAAGAACATTACCAATGGCAACAGGTGGACAATATTTATACAACCATGAAACAGGTTATGATGATGATGGCTCTGCTATGACATCATTTATCGAAACAGCACCAATAGATATTGGTGAAGGAGACAAGTTTGTTTTTCTTAAACGAGTTATACCTGATATAAGTTTTAATGGTTCTACCGCAACAAATCCAGATGTTAATTTTACAATGAAAGTAAAGAACTTTCCTGGTTCTAACTTTAGTCAAACACAAGATGGAAATACACAAAGATCTTCTACAAGTCCAGTAGAGCAATTTACAGAAAAGTTAGATTATAGACTTCGAGGTAGAGCATTTGCTTTACGAATAGATTCAACATCGTTAGGAACTAAGTATAAACTTGGTACTCCACGAGTTGATATTAGAGCTGATGGAAGAAGATAATGTTAGTAACTAGTATTCCTCAATATATACAAGGTTTAACAAATGCAAAAGTTGATTTAACCTCAACCGATCTTACTGTTTTATATACTGCACCTAGTGGAGCAGACTTTAATGCTTCTATTGTAAATTCTATAATAGTTTCAGAAGATAGCGGTAATGCCGATACGTTAACACTAACTATTACAAATGGCAGTGACGTATTTAGCTTGTTTAAAGTAAAGGCAGTAGGTGCAAACGGTACTGTTGAGTTATTGACAAGAGACTTAGTTTTACAAAGTGGTGAAGTATTGAAAGTACAAGCTGCAACAGCAAATAGACTACATGTTGTAGCAAGTATACAAGAGTTATCTAAGACAAGAGTAACAACAAGTGCGTTAGCACAGATATAGGATTGAACAAACATTTAAAATAAGGTAATGTGTTAGAATGGGTATAGGTAAATTATTAAAAAAAATTGCTCCTGTAGCACTTAGTGCATATTTTGGACCTAGCGTTGGAGCTGGTATAGGACAATTGTTCGGTGCTTCTGCTGTCAATCCGTTCATATCAAGAGCAGTAACAGGAGCTTTAGCCAGTAAACTTGGTGGTAGTAAAAACAAAGATGCTCTCATGGCTGGTTTGTTATCAGGTGGATTAGGTGCAATGTTTGGTGGTGGAACTGGTGCAGAAGCTGGATCAAACGCAACAAACCAAGCTGCTCTTAAAGCTGGAACAATTGGAAAAGATATGTCAAAAGAACTTGCTCGTAATCAAGCAGTTCCAGATAGTGCTTTATTTAGCAAGACAGCAACTGATGTGGCTTCCGAAGGTATTAAAGGTGTAACCACAGGTGGTGGTAATTCTGGTAGCTTTTTGAATGCTTTAGGTATTGGTGATGACACTATTGCAAATAAGTTTTTAAGTTCAGGTTTAGGACAAGGATTAACCGCTGGATTGTTAATGCAATTACTAGCTGGTGGTGAAGATGAAGGCGACATGAGATCAGAATTTGAAAGAAGACCTTTTGGATACGGAGGACCTGGTGGCAGACTTGGTGGTATAACATACGCTAACATGGGAGGACCTATGGGTTTTCCTCGTAGAAATGGTGGTATAGACCCAAGCGAAGGTTCTGGACGTAAAGATGATGTACCTGCTATGCTTATGGCAGGTGAATTTGTATTGACAAAAGATGCGGTTAAAGGATTAGGTGATGGAAATCAAAGAAAAGGTATTCAAAGAGCTTATAATATGATGGATAACTTGGAGGCTAGAGCATAATGGCAACTCAAACCTATGAAAATATACAACGATTACCTCCTTTTCTTGAAGGTCTGCAAAAAAGATTGTTGCAAACGGGATTCGGTGAATTTGATGGTGACACACAAACTACTAAAGGTTTACTAGACTCTCCTTTAGGTTTGCCAGATTATCAAATAGCTGGAATGGATACACTTCGTAAAGATGCAATAAACTTAGGCGAAGGAATGGCTGGCACTTACAAGCCTTTTATTGAAGGAGCTTCACAGCAAGGTTTAGCTGGTCAACAGGCATTGGCTAGTGGCTTGGGTATGTTACAGCCAGGTCAGTCACAAAAATTTACTGATCCTTTAGTCGCACAAACAACTGCAAATATATCTAAATTTCAAGATCCATTTCAACAACAAGTTATTGATAGAACAATGGCACAGCTTGATAGACAAGCTGGATTAAGACAAGCTGGAGCAGATGCGGCAGCCGTACAAGCAGGTGCATTTGGTGGGTCAAGACAAGGTGTTCAAAGAGCAGAAACAGAACGTAATTTACAAGACACAAAAGCTGATACGTTAGCTAGATTGCTATCTTCTGGATTTGGTCAATCGTTAAAAGCATCACAAGATGCCGCTGGAGCGGGTTTAAAAGCTCAACTGGAGTCAGGAAGACTAGCTGGCGGTCTTGGGCAAGCATTTGGAACCTTGGCTGGCACAACGTCAGATATAGGTCGTTTGCAACAAGCATTAGGTCAAGCAGATGTATCGCAGTTAAGTCAGTTAGGTGCAATGAGACAAGCTCAACAACAGGCAGGATTAGATGCACAAAGGCAAAATGCAATGCAAGCAGCTCAAGAGCCTTACACAAGATTACAATTAGGTCAGAACTTGTTGCAAGGAATGCCAAGTGCAAGTATTCCATCTACGTTTACGCAAGCAACAACACCTTCTGCTAATCCATTCTTACAAGGTATAGGTGCTTACACAACATTGTCACAGATCGCACCTTTTGGTGGCGGTGCTTCTTCAACTAAGGGTTAGGCATGGCTGGTATAGAAGACGCATTACAAGCATATAGACAAAAAGCTATAGATCGACTAGTGCCTGGTAGGTCAATTGGAAATAGGTTTTTAACTAATCTTGATAAATCGTATGATGACAAAACTGATATGTTTAGCGGTCTTGGATTTAGAAGATTTGATTTGGGTAAAGGAGAAACACCAATTGGTGCTGCTGGATTAGGTCTAGCTGAAGGTGCTTTAAATATTCCTGCATCTCTTGCTGATGTTTATAAATCAATTATATCTCCAATAGATGCAGGAGTTTCAACAATTACAGAAGCTGCTTTTGATCCAACATTAACTGAAACTGGTCGTAAAAAAATTGCTGAAAGAATTGCTAGAGATACTTCAGGTATGGAATTAGGATTACCTAAAAGCAAAATAGCTTCTGAACCAGTTATAGGTCAATCATTAGAAACAAGAGATGAAGTTGCAAAAAGACTTGCAAAACTTTCTAATAAAGCAGACAAAGCAAATATAGGGGTAGATTCTTTTGGAGCTGATAAATCTGGAGATCAAGTTGTTAGCGGTGAAGAAGAAACTATAGATCCAAAAGGACAATTTTCAGATTCAGAGGCGGATGCTCGTATTGCAGAAATGCAACAAAAGATAATAGAAAACACTCAATTAGGAGACATGTCTCAAGAGGGTGCTGAGATGGAAGTCATTACACCTGAAATGAAAGAACCTGTTTTATCTGAAGCAGAAAAATTAGCACAAGCACAACAAAGTTTATTTAAAAGTGCTATGGAAGATTTTAATTCTATATATGGAGATGATAAAAAACCCTCTGGTGCTAAAACAATAGAACAATATAAAGAAGATTTTGCTAAAGCTACGGGTATAGATGTATCGGGAGAGCCTGATAACAAACTAGCTCTAATGTCTTTAGGCTTGTCTCTGATGCAAAACAGAGCAGGTAAAGGTTTTAACTTATCTAATATCATAGGAGCAGCAGGAGAAGCGGGTCAAAAAGCTCTGCCATTGTTTGAGAAAGCTAGACAAGAGGCTAGAGCTGGTCAAGTTGCTGCTGGTAAGTTTGCTTTACAAGAAACTAAAGCTGACACAGTTACAAAAGCAGCTTTCTTAAAAGAAAAAAGAACAGCTCTCAACGCATTAGGTAAAGAAACAAGAGATCAACGAGGAAAATATATAATACAAGCAATGAAAGACCAAAATGATATTGATGTCGCTATGATAAATGCTAGAGCAAAAGCTATAAAAGACAATAAACTTAATTTAAAGAAAAGTATTAGTCAGCAAGTTCAAGGATTAAAGGGTGTTGAAGTTCAATTTGGATTTGACCAAAAAGGGAATGAAAAAATATTAAACCCAACATCGTCAGCTAGAGGTTTAGCAGATGGATATGGAAATTTATTACAAGCAAACGATTCGATAGATTATTTATTAAACGTAAATAAAGAAATAGCTCAAGCGGGATCACCAGCAGCTTATCTTTTAACAGAAAGAGCAAAAGGTCTATTAACTACGTTAGGTGTAAAAGGTGAAGAGTTATTTGAAGATCAAACATATGTAGATGCTAACGGAAACAAAGTTGTGATGAAAGGTATCTCTAAAGAGGCTGGAGCAAAAGCTGTTCAAGATAGATTACTTGCTCAATTTAAAAGATTTTTAAGTCAAGAAACAGGAAATGGTATTTCTAATGTAGACTTTAAAAATTTAGAAAAACAAGTTGGAAGAATTGATTTAGCAACTAATCCAAATGAAAGAATAATGAGATTAAACGAATTGAAGAAAATGTTTGCTGTTCCTATGAATAGAGTTAAATCTTTGTTTGACCAATTAAACGATAGAAGATTTCACACTAATGATGATAATTATACAAGAACTCAAGAAATATTGTTAGATGTTTTAAAAAAATCGACTCCAAAACAATATCAAAACAGAATTTCAATAGGTGAATCTGGTGGAATTGAAATAATAGATGTAACAGGATAATCAAATGGGCGTTTTAAAAATGGAGGTTGGTGGTAAAGAAGTCGGCTTTAAGATTAAAGGCGAAAAACCAACATTTTCAGAACAATTAAAAATTACTGAATATCTTAGAGGACAAGAACAAGGTGTTTCTGTTGATAAAAAAGAAGACTTAATTAACGAACAATTGTTTGATACTGACACAGGAATTAAGAGTGCTTCTTTACGATCTGCCTTGTCAGCAGCCGAAAATAGAGATGAAGAAGCAGCTATATTAGCTAAATTTGATATAGGCGAAGACGAATATGTGCGTGACAAGCGTGGTAGATTGGCTCTTACACCTGAAGGTGCAGCTAAGTTTGGACAAGAAACAGACAAAAATATACTCAT
>Ga0208134_1002107_pt1 | contig 10951 bp, 15 predicted proteins | sample VirMetDEL_Mar_31_FD_184515 | JGI IMG/M metagenome (GOLD analysis project Ga0208134, IMG submission 184515) | Aqueous microbial communities from the Delaware River and Bay under freshwater to marine salinity gradient to study organic matter... | ecosystem: Environmental > Aquatic > Marine >...
AAGAAAAAGAAAAAGCAAAAGAGTTAGTAGATAGATTTTTAAATATGGAGTTTGGAATATTTAAAGAGTATCTACCAAATCACATTATAATAGCCAAACAAAGTGCATTGATTTGTGTAGATGAGATATTAGATGCAGTTGAAGATGTTTATAAGTTATATGACTTTTGGTACGAAGTTAAACAAGAAATAAAGAAGTTATGAAATTAATATTTAGAACATTACTACACATTATTTACATACCATTTACATTATTAGCTGGAATATTAGCTATAATAAGATTATTATACTCTTTATTTATAGTTTTTACTTTAGATATAAGCAAAGAGTGGAGTAATAAAATGTTGATTTGGGTAAGTGATATAATGAACAAAGAAATAGAGAAGTTATGAAACTAACAGACAAATGTAAAGAAGATTTTGAGAAGTGGTACGCTGACACATATTACCATAAGCAAAGAAAAACAATACAGAATTTACAAAGATTAGTTTTTGATAGTTTACCAGATAATCAAAAATACGGAGTTTATGTAGATTTCTTTGATAGTGTAGACATTATTATAGATATACATCCAATATTTAATTATGATATGGAGAAATATACTGAAGTAAGTTCTTTTATAGTTTGGGTAAGGCTTCTAAATACAATTGAAACTGATGAAGAGCCTCCTGAAACTGATACAAGACCCGAAGCACGAGTAAAAGCAATAGAAAAAGCAAACGAAATTAAAAATAAACAGCTATGAAGAAAAAGGAAACTTGGTTTAAAAAAGATGGTAGGCTACATCATTTCGCAGGAGTACACGATGGTAAAGAATATAAAATATATATTGATGGTAAACTACAAGAGTTTGAAGGCACAATAGATTCTATTACAGTTTGGGATAAAGAGCTTTCTGAAAAGGAAATATGGATGCTATCAGGAAGTAAATTGCCTTGGTGGATAGTTTGGATAATGAATAGATATAGAAGTTTACAACTTAAGATAAAAAGATTATGACAGATAAAGAGAAAGTACTCTCTTGTTATGGTAAACTAAACATTCCTTCAATTGCAAGAGTAGTTGGATGTGATGTTCAAATGGTATATTATTACTTAAAGAGTAATAATTTAAGAACAATAAAAAGTAATAGAATTAACCCTTATAAATAAAATTATGGCAACATATGTAATTGATTTAGAGAGTGATGGACTCTTAGATACTGTAACTAAAATCCATGTGTTGGGTTGGCATAGTTTAAAAACAGGCAAGAGTGGAGAAATATTTGAATATGAAGAGATGATAAGATTTTTCTCTCAACCTAATCTTACTTTAATCTGTCATAATGCCATCAGATATGATAATAAAGTAATCAAGAGAATATTAAATTTTAACTGTAAAGCTGAATGGATTGATACTCTTATCATTGCTTGGTATTTATATCCAGAGAGAAAGAAATATGGTCTTGCTTATTTTGGAGATGAATTTGGCATTAAAAAGCCAGAAGTTGAAGATTGGGTAGGTCAAGAGAGAGAGGTTTATGCTCATAGGGTAAGGGAAGATGTTAAGATTAACCTTAAATTATGGCAAACTCAATATGAATATCTATTAAGAATCTATGATGGAGACAAAGATACTACTAAAGCATTTGTAAGATATTTAATGTTCAAAATGGATTGTGCTGCAGAACAAGAATCTGTAGCTTGGAAATTAGATATTCCTCAGTGTAAGAAGAACTTAGATATGTTTGAAGCTGAATTAACTATTAAAGAGAATATTTTAATAGAGCTGATGCCTGAAGAGATTAAGTATAGAAGTTATAAAAAGCCTAAAGTCACTCACAAACAAGATGGAACTCTTAGTAAATTAGGTACTGCTTGGTATGAAACTTTAGATGAATTAGGATTAGATGAAGATTTTGATGATGTTATTAAGATTGAAAGAAGCAGAGAACCTGGTAATCCTAATAGTCATGTTCAATTAAAGAAATGGCTATTTGAATTAGGATGGAAACCAGCTACTTATAAATTTGATAAAGATAAAGTCACAGGAGTAGTCAGACAAATACCTCAAATATCTTTACCCTTTGGTAAAGGTATATGTAATAGTGTAAAGCTATTGTATGAAGCAGAACCTCAACTAGAAGCTATAGATGACTTTTATGTGATTGAGCATAGAATAGGTATCTTAAAAGGTTTCTTGAGAAATGTGGACAAGTATGGGTATTTACAAGCTCAAGTAGCAGGTCTTACTAATACTCTTAGATTTAAACATGCTGTATTAGTTAATTTGCCAGGTTATACAGGCAAAGGAGATTGGAGAGATGGTATTCACATCAGAGGATTACTTATAGCACCTGAAGGTTATGTATTATGTGGTTCAGATATGTCTTCATTAGAAGATAGAACTAAGCAACATTATATGCATTTCTTTGACCCAGAATATGTAAAAAGTATGCAGACACCAGGATTTGACCCTCATTTAGATTTAGCTGAATTTGGTTATGAAATGACCAAAGGGCAAATGGGAGTAAGTCCAGAGAACATAGAATGGTTTAAACAGTGGGATGATGATAAAGTATATACTAAAGAAGAGCATCACATACATAATGTTCTTAAAGGAGAAAGACACACCTTTAAGACTGTTAATTATGGTGCTGTATATGGAGCAGGAGCACCTACAATGAGTAGAAGTTCAGGTATGCCAGTAGATAAATGTACTGTATTATTAAAAGCTTATTGGGAAAAGAATTGGTCTGTTAAGGAAATAGCTAAAGCTTGTGTAATTAAGACTTTAATTTATACTGAGTATGTGCTTGAAGATGAAGAGACTTTTGATGATATTGAAGAAACTATCATAATTAATAAAGTATGGATAGCCAAAGAAAGAGAACAAATGTGGTTACAAAACCCAGTATCAGGATATTGGTATTCATTGAGATATTTAAAAGACAGATTTAGTACCTTAAATCAAGGTACAGGAGTATATTGTTTTGATAAATGGATACAAAGAATGAGAAAACAAGGGCTTAAAATGTGTGGACAGTTTCATGATGAAGTAATTACTCCTGTGAAAAATAATTTAAACTCTAGGTCAGCAGTAGAATTAATTATGAAGAGGTCTGTACAAGAAGTAAATAGTCTTTTAAAATTAAACAGAGCATTAGATATTGATGTCCAATTTGGAGATAACTATGCACAAATACATTAAAATATGATAACAAAAACTCAATATAATTATATTTGTACTACAAAATCAGGATTAACAAAGACTTTAAATTTAATGGTAGGTTCATCTATTGTTCTTTGGGATCTTAGTATGGGTCAATCTTTTATAACTATTGAAGATGCAGAAATGCATATGTGTAGAGAATATAAAGAAGTGACTTTAGACACTAAAGCAGTAACCACTATTACTAAAATAGAGAAGCCAATTGGATATTTTATGACTGTTGGTGGACAAGAGCCTATTATATGGTGTCAATGTCAAGGTGTTTATGAAAATGATGGAATAATTTGTCCTAAATGTAATAATCCTATGCCATAATATGTTTGATAACTTAAGATTAGGACCATTAGTAGCAGTAAAGAAGTTAGATCAGAAAAAGAAAGACTTTAATTATATTTTAAGTGAAGGACTTATCCCTATAAGATTTGTAGAGAAAAAGGATATTACAGAAGATATGATGAATCAATTTGAAGCTGACTCTAGTGTTAAAGACAAGGAAAATGATTTTATAATAAATGGAGTATTTATTACTATTTATTATACAGATTTATATCAATAAAAACTAAGAAGATGAACAAGAATCAGATAAAAAGCAAAGTTCAAGCAGAAGCCTTGAATACAGTAAGAGAAGAAAATAGGGCTATTGTGGTAGCAGCCACAGGAGTTGGAAAGAGTAAGATAGCTATTGATTATGCTAAAGAGATAATAAAAAGCAATAAGAAAGCTAAAGTGCTTATTATAGTACCTACTGAAAAGTTAAGGGATGAAAATTGGTTAGAAGAATTTGACAAATGGAATGCCAAAACAATTTGGAATAAAAATGTGCAAAGATTTTGTTATGCATCTGCTAATAAGATTAAAGACCAAGACTTTGACTTAGTAATAATGGATGAAATTCATAATATTACTAAGAATAATTCATTGTTCTTTAGTCAAAATAATGTTGATAAATGTCTTGGATTAACTGCTACACCACCTGAAAATAAAGAAAAAAAGCTTATCTTGAAGTCTTTAGGTTTTAAGATAACTTACCAATTAGGATTAGATTTAGCAGTTGAATTAGGGTTAGTATCTCCTTATGACATCACTGTGATAGAGGTAGATTTAGAGACTGATAAGAAGACAGTAACATCAGGAACTAAGGATAAACCTTTTATGCAGACTGAAAGAGCTAAGTATAATTACTTAGATGGTATAGTACAGAGATTAATGTATGCAGGTACAGTCTCAGCAAAAAATTCATTGAAATTTAAGCTTTTAGAAAGAATGAGATTTATTTATAATCTTCAAACTAAGACAGAAGCTGCTCAGTATTTATTAGAAAATGTTATTTCTAAGAAGGAAAGGACTCTCATATTTGCAGGTGGAATAAAACAAGCTGAAGAGCTTTGTGATAACTCATTTCACTCTAAGAGTAAGAAAAGTGACACCTCTTTTGATGACTTTAAAGCAGAGAAAATCAATAGATTGTCTTGTGTAAATGCTTTGAATGAAGGACATAACATTCCTAATGTTGATAATGGATTAGTAGTACAATTAAATTCAAGAGAACTGAATCTAATACAGAGAATAGGAAGAACTATTAGATTTAAAAAAGGGCATAAAGCTACTATTTATATTATTTGTGCATTAGGCACACAAGATGAAAAATGGGTAGCAAAAGCATTAACTAATTTAGACTCATCAGCTATAACTTATGTAAGATATAAGAATTTAGTAGGTGGTTCTGCAACACTTTAAATATGGCATACTTTAATACAACAAATCAAACAGGAGCTTCTTTGAGGGAGGCTATAAATAATTGTAACAATCAAGAAGAGAAAGTTACAGTGATTTTTAGAAGACATAGAAGATTATCTGCATCACAAGTATTAGGATATTATCCAGATGATGTACCATTAACTTCTATTAGGAGAGCTATGACAGGTCTAATTGGGTTAAGAATACTTGCAAAAACTAATCACAAAAGGACAGGTATCTATGGTAAACCTGAGAGTATTTATGAACTAATAGGATAAAACACTTTAAACAATGAAGCAAATAGTATCAATAAATTCTGAGATACTGAGTGCTCTAAGACAATATAAAATAAACCCTGATGAAGCTAAGCTATATCTTCTAGGGGTTTATTTTAATCTTGACACTCAATATATCAGTGAAAAAACAAAGAAACAAGTCAATGCACTTGGACTAGTAAACAGACAATATCTACCTAATTCTGATATAGTTAATAAAATAACTTGGACAGTACCTTTATTTAATGAAGAAAAAGATGAAGCATTTGCTTGGGTAACTGACTTTATGGAATCATTTGGTAGACTAAATCCTGAAAGAAAAGGTACTAAATCTGCCGTTCTTAGTAGAATGAAAAAGTTCTTTGCAGAACATCCAGAAGTAAGAATGGATGATGTAAAAGCAGCAACTCAAGCTTATCATAGAACTGTAAGAGACCCTCAATTCTTAAAATCAGCACATAAGTTTATTTATGAAGGCACAGGTTTTAATAGGGTAAGTATGCTTGAGCAATATGTGGAACAAATTAAGGTTCAAGGTATTGGTGATGGTAGAACCTCTAAAATGAAATAATGAATCTTAAAGAGAAATTTAAACAAGGTATAAAAGGGTTAAACTTTGGATTACCTACAGGACTGAAACAAATTGATATAGCTACAGGAGGAGTGCAAAGAGCATCTCTTTATGGAATAGCAGCAGGTCCTAAAGTAGGTAAAACTACTTTTACTGACTCTGCTTTTGTTATAAATCCTTATCTCTATTATCTAGATGAACTAGCTAAGGGAAATCCTTTAAAGTTAGAGATAGAATGGATTTATTTCTCTTTTGAAATAGATAGAGTAAAGAAAGAGTTTAAGTATATAGCTTTCTTTATGTATCATGACTATAAAATAGAGACTTTTAGGCATAAGGATAGTATTTATGAAATATCTCCTACTTATTTAGAAGGCAAAATGAGAGATAATGATAATGAACTTATAACTGTAAGTCCTGCACATCAAGAGATAGTATATAAAATCTATGAAGATAGGATTATACCATTATTTGGAGAATATGATGTAAAAGGTAGACAGATTAAGAAAGGACTCATAAGGTTTGTTGAATACAAGGAAAATCCAACTGGCTTAAGAAACTATATAGGTAGATATTCTGCTGAAAATGGTACTTGGAATATGGTTGAGTATAAAACTAGTGCAGGAAGAGATAGTGAAGGAAATGAATTGTTCCAAACTAAGCAAAGGAGAGATTCCTGGATACCTAATAACCCTGAAAAGTACACTATAATAGTATTAGACCATTTAAGGAAATTAAAGCAGGAGAGAGGCTTTGCAAAGAAGCAAACAGTTGACAAAATGATAGAGTATCAAGTAGAATTTAGAAATTGGTGTGGCTTCACATTTGTTGATATTATTCATCTCAATAGAGGTATGAGTGATGTTACAAGATTGAAGTATAACAATGAATTTATATATCCTACAGGAGATGATATCAAAGAGACAGGGAATTTATCAGAAGAAGCAGATTATATCTTTACTATGATGAATCCTAATGATGAGAAATATGGATTAAATAAACATTTTGGATTGCAAATTAAAAGTAATTCTAATGAAGAGTTGTATCCTAATTATGTATCAATTCATTTAGTAGAAAGTAGAGATACTGAGTGTCCTATGCATTTTAGAAGCATTATGAAGGGCGCAGTAAACTCATTTGAACCTCTTGTGGAAGCAGGTGGTTATAGTTACACTTAATAATAATTAATAAACAAAAATAAATTTATGGCTAATGCAGTAGCAGTTGTAACAGAGAGTGGGTTTGGGAAAACCACTTCTCTAGGAAGTATCCCAGAATTAGGAATAAAAGGATTGAATCCTGAAGAAACATTTCTAATCAATGTGAAAGATAAACCTCTACCATTTAGAGGTTGGAAAAATCAATACAAGAGAGTTGATATAAGTGCAGGACCACCTAAGGTAGGAAACTACATAGGAACTTCTAATCCTTATGATATTATCAAGGTTATTCAGTATGTAAGTGCTAATAGACCTGATATTAAACACTTGGTTATTGATGATTATCAGTATTTAATGAGTGAAGAGTTTATGGCTAATGCTCTGAAATCAGGATTTGATAAGTTTAACAAATTAGCTAAAAATGCTTATGATGTAATTAATGCAGGCATAAGTGCAAGAGAAGATTTAAACTTCTTCTTATTAACTCATTCAGAATTGATTGAGAATGGTTTCCAAACCAGTTATAAAATAAAGACTATTGGTAAAATGTTAGATAGCAAGGTAACACTTGAAGGTCTATTTACTGTTGTTCTTTATGGTAAACAAACTTGGGATGATAAAGAAAAGAAAGTTACAAAGGAATTTGTAACCAATTTTGATGGACAATTCCCTGCTAAATCTCCTGTAGGAATGTTCCCTAATACCTATATCCTAAATGACTTAGGGTATGTAGCAAAATGTATTCATGCATACAATCATGGAACTAATTAATTAATTATAAATATTTAAAAATTTTTAAAAGATGACAACAGAAAGTCAAAACACAGTACCTGCAAAGGTAGAATTAACAGTATCAGGAATTTTAAATGACTTAAGCAATGGTTTAAGCAGAGCAATGATTCAAGCTAAATACAGCTTGAGTGGTAAAGATTTGAAAGCTTTATTTGCACATCCTAAATTGAAAGGAAAGAAAACAATTCCTGCACCATCATTTGTTTTAATTGATGACACTGCAGAAGAAGTTGAAGCAGTAGAAGCAGTACAAGATATTGAAGTAGTAGATGAAAGAGAAGAAACTCTTAAAACTGAACCTGTCCCAGCTTGGGATGAAAATGTTGAGCAATCAAACTCAATTTAACAAATAATTTTGTAATTTTAAAAACTGTAAACATTATATGAATACAACAAATCAAAATACACCTCAAGGAGGTTATGGATTTTCTGAGCATGTAGCAAAAGAATCATCAATTTCTTTTGGGTTAAATTCAGGAGCTACATTAACAGAATTTGAATGGACTGCTAATGGAGGTAAAGACAATGCACCTTTAGAAGCATTAAACATTGAATTTACAATCAATGGAACAACAAAAGGATACAGAAAGTTTCCTGTAACAAGAGCTTATGCTAAACAAGATGATGGTACTCAAGTTGAAGTAACTGATCCTAGTCATCCTGCTGTAATAGCAGAGCAAAAAATGTTAAGTGCTACACTTATACATATCATTGGGTGTTTTGTAGAGAAATCAGAAATTCAAGAAGCTTTATCTAGCAGACCAATTGCAGGATTCAAAGATTTTTGTAATATTTTGAAGTCTTTATTGCCTGCTGATTATACTCAGAAGCCTTTAGACATCTTTGCTCATTACCAATGGCAAATCACAGGAGAAAATAAGGTAACTTATTTAGAATTTCCTAAAAATATGAAGCAAGGAAGATGGATTACTGCTTCTATTAAGCCAGTTGGTGCATGGGAAAAACAACAAAAAGCTAATGCTTCTACAGGAGAAGTTGCATTAAGATATGTTGATGCTGATGGAAATGTTCATCCATTTTCAAGAAGTGGTTGGTTTATGGAATCTAATTTCGCAAAGCAACAAAAAGAAGAAGCTAGTGCAGGTGGAGCAGCAATGCAAAGCAGTACTAACTCAGGTGGTACTTCAGGAGATTGGTAACAATCTCTGAAAAAGAAGGATAGTATTTTATATTATCCTTCTTTTTATTTATAAATCTTTAAATAATTAACTATGAGTGGGTATGGCTTTAAGGAAATAAGACTTTTTATAAATAAGGAAAAAATATTGGAGTGTGTAACACAAGAAGAAATTTTCCAAATGGTATTAGGTTATTATCCAAGAGAGCATACTTATGTCCTATCCCCTTTTAGAGAGGATAAGACACCTGATTGTTACTTTGAATGGTTTAACAATATGCTATATTTTGTAGATTGGACTATTCCAAGTAAGAGGAAGCATAGAGATTGTTTTAATATGGTTGAAGATAGGTTCAAGGTTTCATTTTATGAAGCCTTAGTTCTTATCAATGACCATTTTAATTTAGGATTATTAGTGAGCAGTGGTGGAAAACATATCAAACACACTCCTATAGTTTCAAAAGAGAAGAAGGTAAGGAAATCAAAGGAAATCCCTTTTAAGACCAGGCTCTTTAATGAAACTTTAGACAAGGATTTTTGGTATGATAGATATGAAATTTCTAAGAGTGATTTAAGAGATGACAATGTATTCCCTATTATTTGGTACAAGATTTTTTCAAAAAGATTCAATAATTATATAGTAATAAGACCTACAACAAGGTCTTATTTAATAGGTAATTTTGGAAATGGAAATAGGATAAAAATCTACACACCAGATAAGAAAGGAAAAGGTAAATGGATTACCAATTGTACTCAAAATGACATAGGAGGATTACATCAATTACCATTAGCAGGAGAACACTTAATAATTACCAAATCCTATAAAGATTATAGGGTTCTAAGAAATCAAGGTTATGCAGTAGTATGGTTTCAGAATGAGGGAATGATTCCCAAAGGAGAAATCTTATTTAGTTTACTTGAAAGATTTAAAAAAGTTACAGTATTTTTTGATAATGATGCTACAGGTATCAAAGCTTCAACTGAAGTTGCCAATATTATCAATAGCCTTTATCCTAATAAGGCTAGAGCAGTTCACTTACCAGAATATCTACTTAAAAAGAAAATCTCAGACCCTTCAGATATGTTATATATCAAAGGGAAAAAGAGTTTATTAGGGTTTTTAAGTAAAAACAGAATTTTAATTTAATAAATAAACACAATAATGATTGTAAAAGTATACTCTACCCAAATGGGAGAAAGAGAGGTAGAAACTAGTGCCCAAACTTGGGGAGAATTAAAGAATGATTTAAGAGACCAAAATATCTCTTATGACAAAATGAAGTCAGTGATTGGAGAATCTAAATTGACTTTGGAAGCTGATGCTGCAACATTACCTGTAGCAGGATTTACATTGTTTTTAATGCCAAAGAAAACTAAGGCTGGAGCAGATGACATTAATACAATGTCTTATAAAGAAATAAGAGCAGCTATTAAAAGAATTGTAAATAAAACCCCTGATGCAAAAAACCATTTTAATGAGGGAAAGAACTATACCACTAAAGGTACAGAGGTACTTAGAGACCTATTAGCTTCCTTCAGTGGTGTAACTCTTGAGCCAAGAGTAGAAGCTAAAACTAAGAAAAAAGCTAAGAAATCTAAAGTTAAGAAATCTAAAGTTAAATCTAAAAGTAAAGAAGTTAAAGCTAAAAAGATGAAAGCTTTATTTGGGGAAATTGCTGTGTATGATGAGCCTAGAGTACAAGCTGTAGAACAAGAAGAAGTAGTGGAAGAAAATCTTGTTCCTTATGAATTAAGAAAAGTTCAAGAATGTGTCAAAGTGATTGAAAAAGAAGTAGCTGATTTACTGTTACTTGGAAATGAAAATTTTGAAGCAAACACAGAAGCAGGTCTTGAATTACTATGTCTTAATTTAGATGCAATTACAGATGGGTTAAAAGATTACCAAGATAATTTCACTTTCTATCTTCAAAAGAAATTGGATGCTATTGCTGAACAAGAGAGAATAGAGGCAGAGAACATAAGACTTGCAGAAGAAGAAAGATTAGCTGAACAAGCAAGACAAGAAGCTGAACAAGCTAAGAAAGCTGAAATTGATTCAAAGTTTGATG
>Ga0208134_1002108_pt1 | contig 10942 bp, 10 predicted proteins | sample VirMetDEL_Mar_31_FD_184515 | JGI IMG/M metagenome (GOLD analysis project Ga0208134, IMG submission 184515) | Aqueous microbial communities from the Delaware River and Bay under freshwater to marine salinity gradient to study organic matter... | ecosystem: Environmental > Aquatic > Marine >...
ATTCGTAAGTCATAATTGTGTTTTTATTTATTTATTTTTATTACCATGATGTTGCTAAAGCTACTCTACTCCAAGAGTTTGTAGCATAACAAACATACATGTGATTTCCATCTATTACTATTTCCCCTAGCGTTCCTGTTGAATTTCTAGTTGCAGGTGCTGTTTGCATTGCAGCAAGCCTATACCCGTCAGATAACACTTGGCCGTCAACTTCTAACTTTTGGCTAGGACTAGTCGTTCCGATGCCCACGTTACCGCCAGTGTCTGGTAAAATTGAAATATGGGGGTCTTCAAAACCAGCGTTTGTTTTTAATTGTAATTGGTTTAGCCTAGCGCTTATTATACCATGATTGCTTCCAGAGGCGCTCCCGTCTATTTCTATGTAGTTACTTGCGGCATTAGAAAATCTAGCAATACCTCCAGCTACATGTAATTTTTCACCAGGATTAGTCGTCCCGATGCCGACGTTACCTGTGGAGGTAATACGCATCCTTTCAGAGCCTGTTGTCGTTGTCGTGTTATTGGCAGTATATAGTTTAATTGTAGTAGCGGAATTATTAGGGCTGAAGCCCCCGCCGATATATACGTTATTAGATGACAATGTAGACTCGGTTGATATAGCTACTATGTCTTGTTCTGAATTAGTATAATGTCTACCTAAAAACTTACTGTATTTTGATGTGTTATCTGCTCCTGTATTTCCAGACCGAATATATCCAGCAACATCTAACGCATGAGCAGGATTAGTAGTTCTTATTCCGACGTTTCCTGTTGCATTAATATAAAGTCTATCAGAACTTGCTGTTCTTAGAGATATAATATCGTTTGCTGGGAAAGACATTCCTGTTCCTCCATCTCCCCAGTGCTCTAAGCCTGTGCCTACATAATGAGTACCTTCTGTTATCCCAGTATCCATTCTAGCTGTTCCAACTACATCAAGTTTTGTTGATGGACTAGTCGTTCCGATGCCTACGTTGCCCGCGTTGAAAAAAGAATTCCCGCCCGCGGTAATGTAAGTGGCAATAGTGTCTGCACTGCTTGTTAATTCTAAAACACCGTTAAAATTATCAATTTTTAATTGAGACCTAACCCTATTTGTTGCACCATCAGGATTATAAACTACAGTAACACCATCAACATCTGCGCTTTGGGCAGAAGGCGAAACTACTAAATTAGATTGCAAAGGACTAGTCGTACCGATACCTACATTACCTGTTGATAATATAGTCATTCGTGTTCCTGAAGACGTTCCTACAGGAGAAAACCTAATATTTGTATCACTTTGAATATAGTCTGCGTCTCCTGCTGAAACTAATCTTAAATTACCTATCTTCGCGTCTCCATTCACGTGTAGCTTGTAGCCTGGACTAGTAGTCCCGATACCTACGTTGCCAGTGGCGTTATTAATCCGCATGGTTTCGGAGTTAGCTGAACTTATAAATCTGAAGGAATTCCCGTTAAATGTTCTAGCAAAGCCACCAGTTGCGTTACTTCCAAACCAGGTAGCGCCTCCATTGTTTACTTCAATATTACCACCTGCAATAGAAAGTTTATGATTAGGAGTAGTCGTTCCGATACCGACGTTGCCTGTAGGCTGTAACAACACGTTTCCGCTTAACGCTTGTAAAGTTAATGTTCTTTGCGCAATAACATCTGAGTTAGTTCCACTTCCTCCAACTAACCTCAAATACTGGTCGCCATCTGTTTTTGCTAGATTTATAGTTGCATCAGTGTCTGCTATGTGTAAGTTATAGCCTGGAGCTGTTGTTCCGATGCCTAATCTATTATTTGGCTCATCTATGTAAACTGTATCTGATACTATTGTATTTCCATCACCTACCCATATTCTACCCTCAGGCAGATTAGGTACGTCGTTTGTACGCATAATAGATGAAACAGTAATAGACCCAGCGTTTCCACCAGATACTTTACCAACAAGTCCCATATTTTGAATGCCATTACCTTCGCCTGTTGGTTTGGTTAATGTCAATCCTCCACCTGATTTTACGAATACTTTATCCCCTGTTGTAGGTACAACTCCATCAATAGGAGATGTTGTAAAATTTGTAAGTTCTCCAGTTATTACTACATTACCAAATCCGTTGTTGTTTAGGTCTGTTTGTAGTACTCCAATAGCTGGAAGTTTATTTGCTGATATTAGTGCATCTGCAGGTGCTATTTCGATAGTTGCAGTTGCTCCTACGTTTCCTGTCTGGTATACTGGAGTTCCTTTTGGTATGGTTGCTCCAGAAGTATTCTTACAAGCGATAACAACAAGTGTTGCTGCTTCAGCTACTATCGTACTAGGGTCTATCCAAGAAGTACCTGTTGCTGTAGAGGCTAGTACTTGGTTGACAGTACCTGGGGTGTTACCTGAGTCGTAATAAGCTCCTGTAACTCTTGCGTTACCGTCTACATGGAGTTTCTGACTTGGACTAGTAGTCCCGATACCTACGTTTCCGCCCGCGTAATCGATACCTACTAAGTTGCTACTCCAATGGCTAGCAGGTAAGTCTCCACTAGTTAAGTAAGCGCTAGAATCTACTGAGCCATCAGCTTTTAAAAATTGTGTAGATAACCCGCTTGTTTTGACAAAAGAGGCCGCTTCTAAATCAGAGCTAACGTCTACTTTTATGGTAGATACACTTATAGGCGTGCTATTGCCTAGACCATCTGTAATAGCCTTAGGGCTACTGGTTAGCGCTGCGTTGTCGTCTAGTTTTAGGACCGCGTCGTATGTGTCCTTTATTCTCTCTCCTGTAAGTGTAGCCATAGGTTATATATTCCAGCCGCCGAAAATTACCTCTCTTTGTGCGTTTAATTGGTCTTTAGTGTTTAATAAATACTCAGGAAAATTGCTAGGATAGTTACACAAATGTGATACCATTCTGGACGCATAATGCTGGGCTGTATCTCTAGTTTTTTCTATCATTAATTCTAGGTCCGCGCGGCTTAAAGTTTCAGCGCTCTCGCTAGTGTGTTTAAATACACCTTTGTTATTAATGCTAAATTGACTAAATGGTAAGAACTCTAATAGTGAGAATTGGCTAAGTGACGGTTTAATGTGCTTAGTCATTAGCTCTAAATAAGCGCCAGTAAGCGTGTCGTTTAAAACATCAGCCTGTAGCTTTTCGTATAGGTTAGAACCTAGTAGTTCATGTATGTGAATATCCTGGGCTATTTCTACGTATTGTACCACTCTATCAAAATCTAGGTTTCCAGATATAGGGGTGTGCCTTACTAAGTCTTCGCGGCTTATAAATAATGCTTTCATAGTTTATCTTCTTTTTTTACTTTTATTTGATGGCCTCCAGCTAGGATGGTGTCCTTTATCTGCTCTATCTATCTGAGCCTCAGCTACTCGTCTATCGTTTTTAAATCGTCCTGACTTTGGGTTAAAGTGATATTTTCTAGCTTGTGCTATTGTACTCTTTTTTACTCCATTAAATGCACCACCTCCCCAGGGTGTACCGTCGTTCTTTTTGCGCTTTATATATATACGTCTTTCAAACTTATGGTAACAGTTGACCCCGCCTTTATGTAACCAAATACTATAGGCTTGTCCCTTGTGGCCCAGGGTTCTATTTAGGCCCTGTGATTTCATTTTTATGATATCTTCTTTTCTGTAAAGCTTATTCGCGCCCTCCATAGCCATGCAAAATGGACGCCCTTTTTTAGCTACACTTGACCCGTGTTTTTTAGAGCCCTGTACGTATGCGTAACGGACCTTTACAAATTTATTATCCTGCAAGCTCTTAGCGTTTCTATTAGCTGACCCAGTACTAGATAGGGCTACATTTAAACTAGCATTTAACATGCCTTCAAAATCTTCGTCTTCAGTTTCGCCTTCGTCTATCCTGGCATCTATACAAACCCAGTCATTATCTTCGTCTTCGCCTACACCTAAAAGGTATACCAGGGCCTCGGCCTTTTGTTCGTCAAAGCTACACATTAATCTCTAGTCTTTAAGTATGCACTCATTGCTATCTCTATAGCACTGCTTAGGTTCTGGTCTACTGCATTATCTTCTTTGTCCTTATCGTTTACCTTATCCACTTTTTTATCGTCGCTTACATCGTCTGTATCGTCTTCGTCTACTTCCTGGTCTTCGCTTGTGAACTCAATAGGCTGTGAAGTGATAAAAATTAGCTCTGGTACTTCACCGTTAAGCTCTAGGATTTCCTCTAAGGAGTCTAATATCTCATCCTGAAAATTACGTATAACTGTAGAGTTAAATAACTGAGAGGCTACCATAATCTCATCTGAGTTAGAAGCTAATCCGTTACCGCCGTCTTTAATTCCTAAAAGCATTGGGCTGGTCACTCTATGGCCTACTAGTATTTTGTGCATTGCCTCATTTGCTAGGTACTCATAATGTGAAGGTGCATCATTTAAAGAAATATCTTCTACAGTAGCCTGGCTGTCTTTGTCATCATTAAAAGCTACAATCACCTTTTGCCCTCTAGAGCCAGTAAGTTTGTTTTTAACGTCTCTGGTAATTTCGTCTCTCTGACCCTTAGACGGTACACCGTTGTTAAAGTTAACCACCTTTGTACCACTAAAAGAATTTTTAGCATCATTAAGTAAATAGTCTGAGATTTCATTTTCTAGCTCACAATATGGTAAGGCTCCTGAATATCCTACAGGGCTAAAATATGAGTAACCTGAAACATAAGGCTTCAAAATAAATAATTCTACTAACTCTTTAGAGTTTCCAAACGTAGGTATTTTTTTTAGTACATCCGATTGTCTTTTGTTTAACCAGTCTGGATGGTAGTAGTAATGTCTTATAACACCCTCAGCGTCCATTTTAGAAGGTCTAAGCGTGTGTATAGGAAAATGCTTAATACCTACTACCTTTCGGTCATTACCAGTCTTAGAATAGATTACCTGCATAGCAGCCATCCCTAGCATCTTACGCTCTAGAATAATCTTTTTAAGGTCTCTATGGTTTATAAGTTTTCTTAGCTCTTTTACCTTTGGGTTATCTATCTCTAAGTCTTCAATACAAATGCCCTGGCCGTATATTAAATCTGAGATACTTTTTATAGCTGCGTTATTAGTTGCAGATTGCAGGTATTGCTGGATTAAAAAACTAAAGTAGTTATTGTCTTCGCCGTAAGCTACGTAGTCGTTAAACTTATCCTCTATAGCCTTTGGTATTTCGTAAGCGCTTAAATTAGTTATACTGTAATTCATTAGTCTAGTATTGTATAGTTATTAGGGTTTGCTCTTTGCTTGTAATCTGTTGTATTTGTCTCGTAGTTTTCTATGTCTTTATCTGTGGTAAAAAACTTACCTCTGTAAATTACCTCACCAAAATGTGTACCTACAAGATTGTACATTGTCTCATTTTTCAACACGTTTAAATTTGCGTTAAAAGTTAATCTTTGGTAATATCCAAAAGTATCTATTACCACATCTCCAAACTCAGTAGTGAAAATTGCTACTTCGGTATCTGACCCATCTGCGTAAATTGTCCAGGTAGAAATTGAGCTCTCAGCTTGCATCTTTTCGAGCTTAGTATTTATATAAATTTGGTCTAAGCCTGGGCCTATAATATCGATGTAATTCATAGTCTTTATTTAAAAACACTTTAACACAATATCTGGCATAAAAAAGCTTTTTTCAATATTTATTTTTTACCATCTGGCAGCACCGACTCTCACTGGATTTTTTACTTTCACAACTTTTAGACCCTGGTGTAGCCTAGACAGGATAAAGTGTCTTAAAACGCTTTAAAATAGCCTTAAATGAAATTTACTGTTTTGTTAAAAATATGTTAAAATGGCCCTAAAAAAAGTAAAAAGTAAAAAAAAAGGACGCCATAAAGCGCCCTCCTTTCAGTTAATTTTTAAGTAATTATACTCCTAAAGTTACTGCGAAATCAGCAATTCCTGCTGCTCCTACAAACTCCTTAGCGAAGCTTCTTTCCATTGCTGAAAATGTTAATTCATATCCACTTTTGTCACCTAAACTTGCGCCAGTTGAAGCCGTCGCGTTCATCTCTGCTCCAAATTCTTCACCCATTAACCAAAGTATACCGTTGTTATCTTCGATGATAACATGAGGTCTGCCATAGGCTAAAAGTTTGATTTCTTTGTGAGTAGTACTGTCTTGCTTTTTAAGAGAAACCGTTAAAGTTTGCTCAGCAAAAGTAGTACCGTTGTCACGGCTAGATGTTAATGATTGCTCAAAAGTTGATGTACCCTTTAAGTCGTATTTAAAAGCGTCTGGCGTTGTCGCAGATATCGCTGTTACTGTTTCGTCTACAGTTGTAAGTGTACCCATGTCTGAGTAGTTAATGAAGTAGATGGCGTTCAAGCCTCCCACTGCGTCCTTACATCCCTCTAAACGTCCTGCTGTTATTAAACATGGCATAATTTTATGTGTATTAGATTGATTATTAGTTAATTAAGAGCCTCTACTTAAAGAGGCCCTTTAGATAATTAGGTTGAAATTATACTACTGAGCGTAATACTAATTCAGAACCGATAGCGTAGTTTACACCTGCACTGTAGCGCATTACCACTCTTACATTTTGTGACCCGTCGATGTCGGCTAAATCAATCAATTTCACTAAGTTAGTGTCCGATTGAAGCCCGCAGCCAAACATTAAATTCTCCTTCTGTCCAGCTACCATAACTCCAGCGCTTAAGCCATTTGCTACGAATAACTTAACTCCTTCAAAATCCATTTGAGTCTGTCCTACATGGTAAAGGTCTTTGTAACCTAAGGCAGCTTGTGCTCTTACGTAACTTCTAGCGTCTGCTTGTGATATATATATATGCATTCCCTCAGAACCGTATACAGTTTCTGGGATAGCGTCCACCACAGCCCCTAGCTGAGCTATGATATTAGCTGCAGTCGTTGCTGGTCCAGTTACGTCTATAACGTCTGCGTCAGCCGTCATTAAGTCAACAAGACCGTCAAACTCACCAGAACCTACTCCGTCAGTACCGTTCCAGATATTGTTTTCTACCTGTGCAGCAACTTTACCAGCTACGTGCCCGATTAGGTAATTTGCAAACGATTTCGGTAATTCGTCAAAGCTAGAAAAACCTTGCTCAATGCTCAGCCAGTCGCTTTCGTAGTCTTTTTTGCAAAGTTCCAAGTTTACCTGAAAATCTTTAGGCTGTAAATAACGCTCAGTAAGTGTTACACTTGAAGTTGCTGTGAAGTCACAAGAAGCATCTGCTACGATATCACCCACTGCGAGCTTTTGCATAACTTGCTTAAATTTGATATTCGGCTTTACTGTAATTCCGCCTTTGTCGATAGTTGGCGCAGAAAGCAAAGCCGCGGCTATAAAGCCTTGAGCCTTTTCACCTGCGTAACTTGTTGTAATTGAAGTTGTTGTTGCCATAATTTAATTTTTAATTGGTATTTATTAGTGTTAATTAGTTACTTATTTAGTGCCGTTTATATAGGCGTGTACTCTATCCTGGATGCTAGCCCCTTTTTTACCGATACCGTTAGCTTTTGTAGCTACTACAGCCTCTGGGCTATGAGTTAATCCTGCTACTGGAGCTGGTGCTGCTACTGGTTCTGGTTCTCTCATTGCGTCCGCTAGAATTTTTTTCATATCTGCTAACTGAGCCTCTAGGTCCGCTACCCTAGTATCCGCTACTGGAGCTGGCTCTACTGGTGCGGGTTCTGTTGGTTCTACTGGCGCAGGTTCTACTACAGCTGGAGCTGGTTCAGCGGCCACTACGGGCACAGCCTCGGCTGGTGCAGGTTCTGCTACTGGAGTAACTTCTGCTACTGGTTCAGCTACTACTGGAGTAGGCTCTGAGGCAATATTTAAGGCCTCAGCAATTTTTCTTAATGTTTCTTGTGCTTTATTCATAAAGTTTCTGTAAGGGTTTATACTTTATTTAAAAACAGCTAACAAGGTTTTTTGTTTTTATAGTCTATTATCTAGGTAATTAACCCCGAAAAAAGAATGTGAACCCTCGTTAGTTAACTCTACAGCGTAAGTGGCCCAGCCCCAGGGGTGTGAGTCTACTCCTCTGTACATTACATCTACATGGTATTTAGTAGAAAATACTGCAGGAGTTACCTCGTTACCATCTTCGTCATATACCGCAGCTTCTAAAACTATATGCCCTAGCTCTACTATAGAATGGTTATGAGTTGGGTATTCGTTCCCATCTTCGTCTGTTGTAACTCCTAGGGCTATCTCTTTTGTCTTGAATTGTTCTTTTGAATTAAACTCGTATTTTGCTATCTTCATATTAAATTGTTGTTAAGCATTCTAGTTCTGCGTCCGTGAGAGCTGTATTGAATGTGATTACTGATTTTATTTCTCCATAGTATACGTTTCCGCCCAATCTGCTTAAGCTCAAGTCACTCATTGTGTTAGCAGTATTTACAGCCCCGCTTAAATCCTCGGCTCTTTTTACACCATCTACCCACAACTCAAACCTATTTATTTTCCATACAAAAGCCATTTTACTGAAGTCTGTTTCATCTGCTAAAGTATATAGTAAGTTGCATTGTTCAACTCCTCCCACGTAGTAATTAGCACGGATAACATTTGACAATGATGAGTAATAGAGTGAAGCTCCATTTACACTTGCTCCGTCTGTTATTGAGATAATTCTATTTGTTAAGTCATTTACCAAAGCACTTCCTTCAAAATACAATACCCCTTCAGTTGAATTGAAAGTACTTGCGTCTCCTGCTCCTGTTACTGAATCGGCTAACCTTGAGACAATCTGTCCTGAGGTGGGTATGTAAGATGTTGCGTAGGTTTGTTGTTCTACTTGAAATCCCCACAACAACAAAGAACCTATTTCTGTTGTTTGTATTTTAGGATATCTTGTAGTAGTTGGTAGGGTTTGCGTTATTACAAATCTTTGCCATTCATTAGTAGCCGTTCCGCTAATGGTTGAATAATCCATATTACCATAAATAAAGTCAAGAGTACCACTTTCTGTTTTTGCATAAAAAGACATCGTATATGTTTGACCACTTATGAAGGTCATTGTTTTTACAATCTCCCCATTTGATGCTGTAAAATTTAACTTGTCTGCATTTAGTGTTCCATCGGGAGATACTGCTGCATCACTTATAACAACTGTGCCACTTTTAGCCCAATAGGAATTACTGAAATCTTCTGAATACTCAATAATATTCGTACTCTGCGGCTCAAACAACCAACTTCCGCAACCACTATCTGGCACTACTTCTTGCCCGAGATATTCTTTTACAGATACGTTGTCTATTGAGCCATTCCATCTTGCAGTTCCTACAGTACTTTTTATATATAAACTATTGTTTGTTGATGCGCCAGTTGTTATTTGTATTGTTTTTTTACCAACGGATGGACTATTTCCCGAACTTACTCCTCCAGATGATGTACCTAAAGATATTAATATAGCACCATCTGTTGTAGATGTAACTATATTATAGGTAATTTGATATGTAGTATTAGGTAAAATCCCTCCTCCAATAACTTGTTTTAAAGAATATACTGTTGAGCCAGATGCTATTGCAACACCTCCACTTATACTCCAACCAGTTTCTAAAGACCAATCTGTACTCCCATTACTAAAATCGCCATTTACAATTTCCTCACTCCCTAAAGCATCTTGATAACTAAACCCCTCGTAGTTTATTCTCGGGAGGTTGGTATCGTCTGTTATTTCTATTACTGAAATGTTTGTTATAGAGCCAGTAAATGATTGACCAACAAATTCAACTAATCCATTTCCATTTGATGTAAAAACATAATCAATATTATCGTAAAAGTAACCTAAAGAAACACCCCCTACTCTTAATTGTATGCCACCCCCACTTATATCAACATCAGCTTTTATTCTTGCTTTATTAGATGATGTTATTGTAATGTTCGTGTATAATACACCCGTTGCAGATGTTCCAATTGCCTTATCCTCTCCAATTTCCCAACCCGTTCCCAAATCCCAATTTTGCCCCACCTCTTTAACCGAGATGTTTGTAATAGAGCCTATGAAATTACCATTTGAATTTCTAAACTGTATATTTGTAGTACTTGCGGTTTTATAATATGTATACGTTCCCGATGTTGTTATCGCTTCAGCAGTACCATCAAATATTAAATAAACAAATCCACTTGTTACATCTATATCAAAAGTTATTTTGTAAGATGCGCCAACAATTAAAATACTATTTTGTCTTAAATTTCTATTTCCAGTACCAGTATTATCACTTATAGCCTTATCCTCTCCAATACTCCAACCAGTACCTAAAGACCAATCTTGACCGACCTCACGTACTGAAACGTTGTCTATTTTTATATTAGTTACACCGCCAACCCTTGCTATGTTTAATGTATTACTTGCTACATTGCTAAAATATAAAGTATGTGTACCTACAGATGTAGGCAAATTTTGTTGTGCGCCTCCGCTAAATAAAACCTTTAATGTTCCTTGATTATATTCGGTTATTTCTATAACTACTTTAGCACTTTTACCAGATATACCGCTTAAATTTTGCGCTATTTGTGTAAATGTTCCATCGCTATCAAAATAAGCAACACCACCGCCAATCGTAACTTGTCCGCTTTTAAACCAATCACTATCTGTTGCAAAATCTCCATTAGTAACTAATTCCACTCCCTCTTGAGAAAACGAGCCGTTAGAAACTTCCTCGCTACCTTCCTCTGAAAAGTCTCCATTTTGCACCAAATTACTCGATAGTATCTGTACGTTTTCAACAAGACCTTGAGCATTTACTCTTGTAGCTGCACTATTACGTGAAAATGTAAAATCTCCGCTTCCATCACTTGGCTTCACACAAAGTGCTTCTCCATTGTTATACGCAGTAGGTGTTAATATAATTGATGCTTTTTCTAAAAGGTTGCTCATTATTGTATATTTTCTAATTCATCTAAAGTTGCAGTTGTACAAGTAACATTCTCATAGTATGTTGCCCTTGCTTGTAAGGTTAAAAGTAA
>Ga0208134_1002117_pt1 | contig 10924 bp, 8 predicted proteins | sample VirMetDEL_Mar_31_FD_184515 | JGI IMG/M metagenome (GOLD analysis project Ga0208134, IMG submission 184515) | Aqueous microbial communities from the Delaware River and Bay under freshwater to marine salinity gradient to study organic matter... | ecosystem: Environmental > Aquatic > Marine >...
CAAGATGTGCTTTCAGAAACAGGGGCGTAACCCGTGCCAGCTTGGATGATGTGTTTATACGGGTATAACCTAACTGCGTAGTAGCCTAAGTTACTGTCAAAGGCTGGTACGTTGATTGTCCCGCTAAAATTCTCTGCGTAGTCTCCGCTGTAGATCAGCCTAGCTACACCATCAGTGGATGAAATCATCGTAGACCCGTTTGCCCTATAAGCCTCAAAACCATAAGCCATTATGATAAGTTCCCTATTTTAACACGGATGATGTTATTGCTGTCATAAACCAAGATTTTATCATCTTGCAAAACAAGTCTAGCCCCACTGGGGGAACTCGAAAGAGTGCCAATAGTTAGCCCAAGTGTGGAGATTTGATTACTCACTAAACTGTCAGAGGTTACAGTTCCGTTAACAAGAAAGTTACCGTCAACAAAAGCAGCTTGGGGTGCCCAAGAGGTTGTATAAACGTAGGCATTAGCCTGTTTAAGCGTGTTGGTTAAAACAAACTTGTCCCCAAAAACAGGGGTAAGCCCTGTAACGGTTGTAAAGTAAGTTGTAACAGTGCTAGAGGAAAGCCCTGCTGTACTTGCAGAAGAACCTGTTTCATAGCGCCACCAACCAGCCCCACGGGTACCGGTAGCACCATCCGCACCATCCGCCCCTTTAGCCAATACCCACTGATATAAAGCAGGGTTTGTTGAATCTGTTGGGTTAGAATCGGAGTAGGTACCTATATACTCTTTGCCTGTTGGAGACTGGCTAAAACCACCACCCGAAGAAGTATCTGCGTAAGCGATATGAAGGTAAGCGTTAGTTCCAGGAATACCATCATCATACTCAACACCCTTTTCAGGTACAAACTTTGTAGCTGCTCCATAAACGTAAGTTGTAGCGGGAGGTGTTAAAGTGCCCGATCTAATATACTTATCATTGGTTTGAAAAGTATCATGCCAACTAGTACTCCCATTAACGCTATATTGAAGCTTAACTGAAACACCATTAAGACCATCAAAATAATCAACCCCTTTAACTGGTGTGTAACCGTCAGCTCCTTTAATCAACACCCACTGATATAAAGCAGGGTTTGCTGAGTCTGTTGGATTAGAATCGGAGTAAGTACCTATATACTCTTTATTTGTTGGTGACTGATTAAAACCACCTCCAGAAGAGGTATCTGCGTAAGCAATGTGAAGGTAAGCGTTAGTTCCAGGAATACCATCATCATACTCAACACCCTTTTCAGGTACAAACTTTGTAGCTGCTCCATAAACGTAAGTTGTAGCGGGAGGTGTTAAAGTGCCCGATCTAACATACCTATCGCCTAAAACATAAGTATCATGCCAACTAGTACTCCCATTAACGCTATATTGAAGCTTAACTGAAACACCGCCAAGACCATCAAAATAATCAACCCCTTTAACTGGTGTGTAACCGTCAGCCCCTTTAATCAACACCCACTGATATAAAGCAGGGTCTGTTGAGTCTGTTGGATTAGAATCAGAGTAAGTACCTATATACTCTTTATTTGTTGGTGACTGATTAAAACCACCACCCGAAGAAGTATCTGCGTAAGCGATATGAAGGTAAGCGTTAGTTCCAGGAATACCATCATCATACTCAATACCCTTTTCAGGTACAAACTTTGTAGCTGCTCCATAAACGTAAGTTGTAGCGGGAGGTGTTAAAGTGCCCGATCTAACATACTTATCATTGGTTTGAAAAGCATCATGCCAACTAGTACTTCCATCAACACTATATTGAAGCTTAACTGAAACACCACCAAGACCATCAAAATAATCAACCCCTTTAACTGGTGTGTAACCGTCAACTCTTTTTGCATAAACTACAGCTGCCCCATAAGAGACAGAAGCTGAAGTTTGTGTTGCAGAGCCTGATGTTACACCGGATTTCCGATAGATGGTATCCCCGTCTGCAGTCAACGCAGGAGGATCCACAAACCAAAGTGAAGGGGGAGTTAAGTCATTAGTTACAAAGTTGTAAGTACCGCCTGTACCACCGTCACCGCTGTTCTTACGGTAAATTGAGACTTCAGCAATAGAAGTTCCGTCAATCTGCCAAGGTGTACCCCAAGTAAAGGTAGTAGAACCCGCTGTTTTAGTTCCAGACGATGCCCAAATTAACTCAGTTCCAGAAGGAGGATTGTCGTACCATCCGTTAGGAATACCAGAGGAAGGGCCTGGTGTTACAGGTTGAGTTGCCAACCTTTGAAAGATTATGTTTGTAGAAGCTCCAGTAACCCCTGTAGCACCCTTTGTTAATATCCAAGTATAATCCCCAGGATTACTTGAGTCAACAGGGTCAGAGTCTGAGTAAGTACCAATGTAGTTCTTACCTGTTGGAGACTGGCTAAATCCACCACCTACAGAAGTATCGGCGTAAGCAATATGAAGGTACGCACTAGTTCCGTCGATACCGTCGTCATACTCTACACCTAGCTCAGGTACAAACTTAGCAGCAGGCCCGTAGACATAAACTGTATCCGGAGGTGTAAGAGTCCCCGACCTGACATACTTATCGTTTACTTGAAAAGTATCATGCCAACTACCTGTGCCAAGCACACTATACTGAAGCTTTATTGAAATACCATTTATACCATCAAAGTAGTCAACCTCTTTCTCTGGAATAAACTTTGAAAAGCTAATTCCTGTTCGAATGGGTAAATTTGGAAGGTCGCTTGTATAAGGGTAGTAGGCAATAAAATTATTTGTATCAACGTTATAGCTCTGTGTGTTTGTTAAAGCATTGCTGGTATTAGCATAAATAACTGCCACTTGACCAACTGTTTTAAGAAGAATAGTCTCGTCATCCACCTCAAGTCTATCTGACAAACCGCCTAAAGGAGTTCTACCACGAATAGAAAAGTCATAAGCTCCTGTTTTAAGTCCTGTAACGTCAAAGGTTGTACTCTTAGTTACGCCCAGAGTTTGATAAGTAACTTTATCGTCTCTGGATACCTCTACCAAGTAGTCTATAACAGCAATGTCGTCAGACTCTGTCCAAGAAAGACGACCCGATGCTGTACCTAAGTTGTCTTCTGCACCTTGCGTGAAGACTCCGTTTGTCGGTGCTCCAACAGAAAAGTCAAAGACAGGCCGAGTAGTATAGGCAATATCGTCCGCAACGTTCCACGCTAAGACTTCATGGTCAAACTTATAGCAGGTCAGACCGACTGTAAAGTCACCTCTAACTTCAATACTTTCTACTCGAAAAACTTCATTTGAAATGTTGAGGTTATCAGAAGAAACTTTAATGAAGTCACCAGGCTCTAAGTTTAAGCCATTTTTAGAAACAGTAAAGGTTAACGTAAAGATTGAACGGGCTTTGCGAACAGCCTGTTCTGCCATAGCAAGAGCGTGGTAAGGATCTGTTATACCATCTGCATCGATATTTACTTGGAAGGGCTGGTTATTGTCTTCTGTTAAATACTGTGTATGCACGGCGCTATAAGACAAAGGCCAAGTAATTGTGTCTTCCTTAAAGTCTTCATGTTCGTTAAGGAAGTTAATAGTTGCTTGGTTTAACCTACTAGAAGCACTGGGCCAAGACAAGCTCGCATCATCTCTAATAATGTCGTTATCAGTGAAGTAATGGTTAGCGTTAACTAAATTGCTTAGCTCTGTTGCTGTCTTCGGATGCTCTAAAAGCAACTTATACTTACCCTCAGAAGACCAAGTTAGCTCTGCAAGACCCATTGTATTCATAATACGTTCAATGTTGTCTCTAATGTTGCTCTCTGTATCGAGCGTTAAATTGCACTCGTATAGGGGAATTGGTCTTGTTACATTATATACCGTCTCCACCCATTGTGTTCTATTCCAATGCCAATACTTCCCAGTATTAATGGTTTTCCACAGTTTTTCGTAAACATACTCTTCTAAATCACTTGGAAGAGACCCAAAATCTGCCACATTTGTAACAGAGAGTTGATTGTTAACTTGCCCTGCTACTGTTCTTTCTGTTGCTACAACGGTGTCACAAACAGCTGCTGACTTGTAAAAAGATTCAAGATCAATTTCATTTATGGATAAACCTCTACCAAACCTTGAGTTTATTAAGTAGTCAAGGAGACAGAGGGCGGGATTGTTAGAGTAGATGCTAGTAGTGCTTAAAGAGTAAACACCATTAAGTTCTTTAACCCACTTTACTTTACGGCCCTTGACAAGGAATTCCATTTGAGGAACACCATTATAGTTATAGTCATCACGGTTTAGTTTAAATGTTGCAGACGCATAAGCTGTATTTGTAAACCTATTACTAGAATCAATATTATTTGCCGTAGCAATCGCATCAGCGACCCCGCCTAAACTGTGTGTACGAATTATATGATTAAACTTTTTAGAGTTATCGTTGTAATCTATACCGTCTACTTTAACCCACTGAACACCTTCAATGCCTTCGTGGCAAAGGGCATACTGTACCGTCAGGTACTCGTTCTTAGAACCGCTTTTGGAAGTATTTGGAAAGTTTTCTGAAAAGGTTTTACTTGCGTTGTTTGTAGCAGAAGTGTAGCTATTGTTAACTTGATGTTTTACCTCGATACCACCTAGTGCGTTTTTTCCGTAAGCTACAGGGACGCTAACCGCTTGCCCTGAAATTGTTAATTGAAAACCTTTACGCTTGTCGGCTTCTCGCTTCATTTTGTTCTGCTGAGAAATCTGATAAGCTGTCGAAGCTACAAGGATGATTGTATTGATTAGCTTTAGTGTAGAAATAACCATTATACTTTACCCCACTTTACTGTTATTTCTTTATTTTCAAAGATTTCTACAAAAGAGGTATCGGAGCTGTTAACCTGCTCCATGCCATTTTTTGACGTCATAAAAGAACGAACCATATCAAGGTCAGACATAGGGGAGGTTCCTTCGATGACTGCTAGCTTTTGTTCAAAATCGTTTGTAATAGAGGGGCTATCAACGTAACCCTTGTAAACACTTAAAACATCGCTTAGTCCAAGCAAAGGCTCACCGTTAGCGTCCAAAAGAGCTACAAAAACACTAATAGGCTTACCTACAACGTTAGCTCTGAACTCTGCGGAAAGTGTATCTAGCACTTCTGAAATAACAATTTTGTAAGACTCTCTATCAACTACCGAAGAAAATTTTGGAGAGTCAAACTCGTAAAGCCCTCCGTTTGCCAAGTAGATATTGTTGTTGTATTCGATGTCCCTATTAAAAGAGGTTAGATAGTAGGTAGTGTTAAACTCTAGCTTAATTAGAAAAGCAAACCTTATATTGTCAATATTAATAACATTCTGTACTGCTGCTGAAAACTGTCTCATTACAAGGCCTCTATAATTGAAATTGTACCTGCGTTAGAGAGAACGCCATCAGAAAAGGTAATACCTGTCTGGTTGTTAATATCTCTATAGTAGGACAAAATAGCTTCACTGCCAAATCTAACTGTGTTGGAGTTAGTATTCTGCACTCGAAGCTCTGGGTAAAAGTTCATAAACTGATTTATACCGCCCAGTTGAACATCGTTAGTTGTAACATAAATTTTGTCATGATTAGAGAATTTAAAAAAAGTACCTTTTGGAATAACTCCATAGGCACTTGTACCAACTAAAAGCGTAGTAGTAGCACCAGCTACAGTAGTTCCAAACATGTTAATTGTAGGTTGGCTTAGCGTTGTTCTTGCATCAACTTGGGGTAACTGGGGCATAATCATAGACTGAACCGCCTGATTGTCAACAACAGCACCTAAAAAGATATCTACCTGTGTTTCCGCTGTTCCAACTGTGTTAAAAGCCAGCTCCCAGCGTTGGACACCTTGAGAAGCCCTTTGTTTCCTTAAAGAAACCGTATCCACTTCGTAAAGTGGTTCATTTGAAGTAATTGTAAGTGGTGCCAAAATTTGAGCACCGTTAAAATAGTATACCGACATTATTGACTCCTAAGTGGTCTAGCGATTAAAGGCACCCGCCGCTCTAAGAAAAGAGATTGCCTGATAACTTCAGTGCCGCTGTTATTTTCATTTGTTGAAACCCAGAAGTCACCATTGTTTACCATGGCCCCTGAGTGGAAAGCAATATCCCCTAGCTCTGGTCTTTTATTTTTGACCACTTCATAACCGCAATATTCGGCATAACTTTCGACAGTATGCCCTGTATTAAGAAGGTTTCTAAGCCAACCTTTAACAGAGCAGTAGGGCTCTCTAACAATGTCTCTAGCCTTGGTCTTTCCTCTGAGTTCATAGTCGTACTCAGCAATTAAGGCGAAACAGTCGTTAACTCCTCGTGTATATTCTGTGCAACTTGCTGTTAAGAGATCTATTGTTTGACAGGCTCGTTGCAAAGCCTTTGACATCTCTTCTTCTGTATAATACTTCATTCTAACTCCTACAAAGTGACACGGAGGTGAGCACCTTAGGTAGACACATGAGTACCCCCATGCAATAACCCAAGTTACTCACCCTGTGTAGCTCTCTACATATCTTCTTTAATGAACAGACGAACAAGGTCTGCTACGATATCACTACGAACAATGTCGTCTACCCCGAACTCAATGATTGGAAGGTCGATTCCTGCTCTACTAATTTTTCTAGCAAAGGTTACAAGATCTCTACCGTCTCTTACATCAGACTGGGCAGGGTCTCCCATAAGAATTAACTTAGAGTTTTGCCCCAAACGAGTAGTAATTGCCTTTAGTTCGTCTATGCAAAGGTTTTGGGCTTCATCTACTAAGACCAGAGCGTTCTCGTAAGAACGACCACGGATAGTCTCAATAGGTTGAATCTCAATTTCACCTTTGGCTAACATGTACTCATACTTACCCTTGCCAAAAGCCTTTGTAAGGACTTCTAGCATGGGCATAAGCCATGGTGTCATCTTCTCTTCAATAGTTCCAGGAAAGTGTCCAAGTGACTTCCCTGTTGGCACGTTAGCTCTTGTGAGAACAATCTTTTTGTACCTACCACCCATAAAGAGTTGTGCAACAGTCCCTGCACTACAGTAGGTTTTACCTGTTCCAGCGCAACCGATTGTCACTGTAATAGGGGCTCTCTTAATTGAAGAGATAAGAGTATCTTGCTTCTCGTTCTTAGGTAAAAGATTAAAGCTTGTTCGTGGGTAACTAGTATACTTTTCTTCCTGAGCCATATGTTTTGGCATACGTGCGTTGGCTTTAACGGAATAACGAGACTGTTTTTTGGACATAAAAGATTCCTTGGACTGTTATTGTTTAAAGGGTTAAAGCAGGGCCCGAAGGCCCTACTTGTTTTGTTTTAGTTTACGGCATTAATCAGGTAGAGGATAATCGCCTTATCATTAATTAATAAAGCAGAGGCTAGAGGCGAAAATCCAAGCATTTATTTATCCTACGGTAGTAGCGGCAATCCCAGCAGCGATAGCAGCGTCAATCGGTGTCATATCTTCAGCAGTCCAGAAGTCAGCGTTACGCATACCTTCGAGGTGCTGCACGTTGCGCTGGATCACGCTGTCGTCACCTGCATACTTATCAGGATTGGCGACTGCATCGTTTATGACCCATACGCTGTCGAGACAGGCGCTGTAGTGTTTTGCAATGCGTTCGGGCGTCAGTTGATCTTCCATGTCAATCCTCAAGGTTTAGTGGGCCAAGTGACTTCGTAAGGGAAGCCAGCTTGTCCTGTTATATCACGAAGTGTTTGTCGATACGATGCCCACTCAGGTGTCATGGCATTATCACTCAGGGCCATCCAGTCTGTGTCGGATAGTAGGCGGTCACGCTTATTCCTGACGGCACCCTTTGCCTGATCTAGAGGCTTATTCTCGACTGTGTAGCCGATGACCCAGCGACCCGTCTTATAGGTCTCGCCTGTTTCCTCGTTGACCGCCGTCTCGTTATTGTGAGGTTCAGGGTCACGCACAAGACTTTGTACAAGATTGTCGTACTCAGGCTGTGCGTCAGGCATCACATGGTAGATACCGTAGCTGGCAAGAATAGCGTCACCGATCCTCTTCGGGAAGCTGGTGTTTGGGTTATCACGGCGCAGATCACCAAGCGTGTAGGGGAATTGCTCTATCTGTCCGTTTGAGGTTTTTACGAGTAACATTGGAAATCCTTATGCTGTTGAGTATTGGTAGATGGTGTCAGTAGTTGATCCAGTGATATACATTTTAGCGCCATCTGACTTGAAGAATAACCCTGCTGGGGCCGTGTCCTGAGAAGCAACACTAAACGCAATGCTGTCATAGGAAGCCGTAGATACATTCCAAGCCGTGCTTAGAGTGTATCCATGAACAGCGTCACTTCCCGTACCAGTAACATACAGCTTAGTTCCATCGTAGTTGAAGAAAAACCCTGTGGGGCCTGTCTCTTGTGAAGTTATAAGAAAAGACGTAGAGAAGCTGGCCGTAGAAATATCCCAAGCTGTGCTTAGGTTGTATTCGTTTATGTCATCCCCAATAGTGCCTGCAAAATACATTTTAGTGCCGTCTGGACTAAAGAACAAGCACCTAGGGGTTACTTCTTGTGCGGCAATACTAAAACTCCGAACGTAGGATGAAGTGGAAATGTCCCATGCAGTGCCTATGTTGTACTCATGTACGCTATCGACTCCCTGACTAATCACATAGAGTTTGCTTCCGTCAGGCTTAAAGAACAACCCTGTTGGAACGGTGTCTTGTGCAGTAATACTGAAACCTTGCACATAAGAAGCGGTAGAGATATCCCAAGGGGTGCTGAGACTGTATTCCCTTGGGCCGTCCTGATTCCACCCAACAACATACATTGTTAAGCCATCTTCTCTGAAGTAAAGATCGAATACCGAAGTTTCCTGACCAGCAACACTAAAGCTAACACTATCATACGACGCATTAGCTAGGTCAGGGTCAATCCACTCTACGGGGGCAGCGGCTGCGGTTGAGTATTGGAACACTGCGTCCTGAACAACGTCAATAACATACATCTTTGAGCCGTCGGATTTAAAAAAAAGCCCCACGGGAACTGTTCCCTGAGAAGCCACCGAAAAGCTAATACTATCATAGGACGCAGACGATACGTCCCAGCCAGTAGAAAGCGAATACTGAAAAACTGCGTCTGCACCGCTTCCAACAAGAAACATTTTTGTTCCATCTGGGGAAAAATATAGACCACCAATGTTTGTCTCTTGAGAAGAAATGCTAAAGCTTTGAGAGTAAGACGCCGTTGATATGTCCCAAGCAGAGCTAAGAGAGTATTCGTTTACATCATCGCCTGTGGCCCCGCCAATAAACATTTTCTTTCCATCAGGCTTAAAGAAAATTGCCGCCGCCGAAGCCTCTTGTGCAGAAACACTAAAGTTCTGAACGTATGACGCAGTGCTAATATCCCAAGCTGTAGACAGTGAGTATTCGTTTACGTCATCGCCATTGATGCCACAAACATACATCTTTGTTCCATCTGGCTTAAAAAAAAGCCCTCTTGGGTTTATCTCTTGGGAAGAGACACTAAAGTTCTGAACGTAGGACGCAGTGCTAATATCCCAAGCTGTAGACAGTGAATACTGGTTTATAGCGTCGCCAGTTTCGCCCATGACATATAAGACTGTGCCATCAGGCTTGAAAAAGATGTCAGTCCCTTGCTCTTCCTGTGCTTGGTAACCAAAGCTAACACTATCATACGACGCATTGCCCAAGTCAGGGTCAGTCCAGCCAGAAGGCTCAGGGCCAGCACCAGCCCTAGCCATCAGCAGCTTTTGCGACGAAGTTATCATGCCATTGCATCCCCAGCGAGGAAGCCATACCAAGTAGTGCCTCCGTCCGCTGTCATAAACGTGTAGATATCTTTCTCACCGCTTGCAGGAGCATCAGGGGCAGTGCCACCAGCCCAATCAACAGAGGCAGGCCATGTCAGCGTGTGAGTGCCACCAGCCGTGATGATGAGGCTGAACGTGCCAACCTGACCAGACGAAGGCGCACCCGTGAAGGTGAAGGTCGTGTTGCCCGAGGTCGTCAACGTGTAGGTATCCCGTGCGCCTACGTCTACCGATGGGGTAGTGCCTGAGAGGGCATCAGAGGTGTTGTCGATGCCAGCAGCAGGAATACGGAAGCGAGTGATACTGCTATTCCCCAGCGTAATCTCGTTGGAGACTGTGGGGTCAGATGCGTCAGAACCTTGGCCGATAACGATCTGGTTAGAGCCAGTTGTGGTTGCGTCGCCCGCCTGATAGCCGCCAAAGAAATTGTTTATCCCTGACGTTAAGTTTTGTCCTGCGCTATGGCCTACACCAGTGTTCCCACTGCCAGTTAGACCAGCCCCACCCCCATACAAAGCGCTCCGACCTAGCGCCGTGTTATTGCCACCAGTGGTATTTGCAAAAAGAGCAGATGACCCGACTGCTGTATTAGTAGACCCAGTATTGCTGTAGAGGGCATTGGTGCCAAGTGCTGTGTTACTTCCACCAGTAGTATTTAATCTGAGGGCTTGATTTCCGATAGATATATTACTGCTGCTGCTCGTTATGCTAAAGCCAGCCTGATACCCGATGGCGATGTTGTCACCAGAAGCGGCAGTAGCCACGCCAGACCCCATAGCATCCTGACCGATAGCAATGTTACGTCCACCTGTAGTAGCTGCATCCAACGCACCGTTACCGAGGGCTACATTGTCGGAACCCGTGGTGAGGCTTCGCCCCGCCTCATAACCAACAGCGGTGTTTGTGCCGCCAGTGGTAAGGTTTTGCAAGACATTGTGGCCAACAGCAGCGTTCCCAAATGCGCTAGTAGCACTGAGCATAGCCAAATAGCCGATGGCTTGGTTCTGACTGCCAGAATAGCTGGCACCACTTATGGCAAATGGACCGATTGCAATAGTCTGGTTTGCTGAGGTTGCTGCGCTTAAGGCGGTGGCACCAATCGCTACGTTGTCGGCCCCTGTCGTATTAGCCTTTCCAGCCCTAGACCCAATGAACGTGTTGCTAGACCCAGTGTTATTCAGACCAGCTTCAAAGCC
>Ga0208134_1002118_pt1 | contig 10909 bp, 23 predicted proteins | sample VirMetDEL_Mar_31_FD_184515 | JGI IMG/M metagenome (GOLD analysis project Ga0208134, IMG submission 184515) | Aqueous microbial communities from the Delaware River and Bay under freshwater to marine salinity gradient to study organic matter... | ecosystem: Environmental > Aquatic > Marine >...
GAAAAACTATTTTTAGAAACCTTTAAATCACTATCTAAACTATTATAAAGCTGCTTAGAACTGTTCTTTTTAGACCTTGTTAGATTTGCTCTTGACTGACTTATAACATATTTCGCAAAGGCATTTAGTTCTTTTTGAACATTTTCTAACATATTGTTATTTCGTTTGGTACAATTATATCCATACTTAACGCCCAACCTGCCATTTCATTTTCAAACCTATCATAAAAAGGCTCAAAGCTTGGTGTGCCATCTAATTGATATTTGTCTTGGTGTAAATTACCACCTCTTAAAACCTGAACTAACTTATTAAGCACTACCAATTGAGTGTTTAAAATATCTTGCTCGTTATCGTTACCTCTAAATATATTTGTTGTTTCTTCTTTTGAAACGTTTACAATATCCATTGATAAAACAGATAAACTAAAACGTAAAATATTATCCTCATTACCTACATTGTTAACAATAATATGGGACAAAGGGAATATGCTTTGTTTACTTAAATCTATTTTTGTAATATCTCCAGTCGTTACTGTTTTAACATCAACATCTAAAAGTAAGTTGTTTTTAATTGTTTCTAAAACTGTATAAAATCCTTTCATTTTAAAATTTGTTTTTTATATTGCTACTTTCTAGCTCTGTTTTTTCTTTTAAAAACGTTAACATTGTAAAGCATTGGTTTATATTTAATTTAGTGATATCTTCAAACTTTGTAATATCTCCGTTAGCGAGCGCGTAAATTGATTGATACCAACCCCATTTTTTTCCGAAGTTAGCTGTTTTTGAATGGCTTCCATTTCCTGCTGATTGTTGGAATAAAGAATCGTATGCTTCGACAATTCCATCCCTAAATTGTAGAAAAAAAAAAGGCTTCCAATAGCTGCACCCAAAGGCATATCTTTTAAGTTTTCTGAAGTAGTTATATTGTAATCTAATATATTGTATTTTCCAACTCTGCTCTCCTTAATAGGTCTATAAAGTACATTCATTGCAACGTGCATCTGTTCCCAATTACTTGCGTTATTGTCTAGGTCTATATATTCGCCTAAACTCATTTCGTTTAAGTCGGGGATAAATCCATATTCAGTTTTGCCTATTGTAAACCTCTCCTGATGTTTTGGTGTTGATTCTAATAGCTCGGATAATATTTCAATGATAGCTGTAACGCTACTCATCTTTAATTTATAACTATCCGACAAAGGTATACCACAAAATATTTCAATCATTTTAGCATCTAAAAAATTGCCATCAGGATTATTTTCTGCTATCTTCAAAAACTTTTGGTATTGACCTAAAGTAATTTCGTTTAATGTAGTTGGTACGTTAATTTCAATCTTCATATTTATATAATACTTTTTTTCTATTGTTTTATAAAAAAGTTCTTACAATTTTCATAAGCTTTCACTAATTTAAAAAATTGGTCGTGATTTCTTGGCATTGCAATTCTAACCTCCTTATCTGTTTTGTGATGAATATAGCACTCAATCGTTGCAATCATTTGTTCGTTTTGCATTATCTTACATTGTATTTGCCCTTGTTTGGGTTGTCTAGGTTATAAATTACGTTATATCTTATTCCATCAATAGCGTGATTCCAATCATCTAAATATAGTTTGCTACCCTTATCTAAATAAACATAGTTATTTAATTCCTTTGCTATATTGCTACTGTTTGGCTCAACTACTATCTCAAAATCTTGCATTGTTAAAATACCGCTTTCAATAGTTCCTTTTTTTACTGCCTTTATATTTATACCTTTAAATTTAAGGTCTGAAATTAAACGAGGTTCTGCACTATCTGCTATTATTAACTTGTTCCCCACTCTACTATTTATTATATTAGCTAATTCAGTTGTTCCTAAACCATTTCTATATAGGTGTTCTTTTACATATATTTTACGTTTGTTTTTGTCAATAGCTATTTCAGTTAAGGTATCAGGGTCAACACTAAAACCAAAGTCCATTCCGCAACTTGTTTGTAACCCATCAGGATTAAAAGCTCCAAAACTCCAATTTGTAAAAACAACTCCCTCGGCTTTATCTAACCAACCGCCTAGAATTTTATGTTTATATTTATTCGGGTTTGATAGCCTTATATTATCAATGTTCTTTAAAAACGATTCGGGCAGGTTTAAACGGTTATCTAAGTAGGTTGTATGAATATAACAAACATCGCCAACAACTCCGTTAAACCCCTCCTTTACTCCTTTAGATTCAAAAAAGCGTTTGTATATCCAATGCTCTTTTGTAGTTGGATTCAAAATAAGTATAACTCTATTCTGTTGCTTTTTACTTCTTATTGACAAATCAATGGTATCGAATTCATTTTCGTCCACCATTTCCTCGGCTTCATCTAAAACCCAAGTTGATATTCCTTGCAAAGATTTTAAGTTTGCTGTTTGATTTCCTGATGAGGTTTTAATACCTCTAAATAATATTTTGCTATCTGTTAACGTGTTTGTTATTTCTTTTTTATTTATATCAAAATAATCATCAGATTGAAGTAGCTCTATTTTTTCCTTAAATTCAGGTATAATACTAAGCTCTGCCGAGGTCATTGTATAACGTGTGTATAAACAATTGTACCCTTGTTCAAAGGTATTGGTAGCTTCTATTAAAGTAGTGCTAAAAGACTTGGCAGAACCTCTACCACCAGTAATAACAAAATACCTTGCATCGCTATCTCTTAAAGGCTCAAATTTATGGTTTATATTTATACTCATATATTAATCCGACTTAATAAACTTAACAACAGGAATATTTATTGTCTCTCCATTTGTTGTAACATCCAAACTGTCTTTTGGTTTACCTACATAATATTCTAAAAATAATTGTGCAGCTCTTACATCTTTATCCTTTACCGCTTTATTTGTAATCATTTTAATTACATCAATTACATCTTGTTCCGTTGCAGCTTTTTCTAATGCTTTCCTATATTGATTTTTGCGTTTATCAATAGTGCCTGCCTTTGCCTTAGTACTGTGTCCTCCGTTTTCTTTTCTTTTATCCATATTAATACAAATTAACTATTAATTACTACCTACTTATATAATACAAAAAAACCCCTATTTTATTAGGGGCTTATTATTATTTTAATTTACTATCAACTTGTTCAAGCCATTTGCGTATCATCCTCTTATTGCACGTACAAGGCTCTGTATATTTATGACTGAAATATTTAGCGTGTAACTCACACAATATTTTAAAGTCTGCTCTTGTCATTGTGTGTTTTATCCTTGTTTGAACTTCTGCCCAAAGTATTTTATCTCCTACCATAATTGAATATCGTTTAATTGTTCTTGTCTTTCATCACATCCGCAATCATTACCAAATATTTTTTTAAATAAATACTGTATACCTGTATAATAAGTAATCCGTTCTATTAAATCTCCTAGTTTCATAATTTTGTCAAGTAAAATGTTTGGTTTACTTATAAATTAATACTATATTATTAATATTTTTCTAATAATTGCTCTTTTAACTTTGCTTTTGTTTTTCTATAAGTATTATATAAGCTGTGATAATATATACCAGTTTTATTTGATAGCTCTGTTAAGGTCATACCGTTTTCAATTAAATTAAATACCCTTTTATCGTACCAATGTAATTTATCCAACTCACCTAAAATAATATCCTCGGCTCTATTAAAGTCAATTTCTGTATCAACTTCTAAGGTATCAAAATAATCAATACTATTATCATTATCTTGAATTAATAAAGCTTTATTTTCTTTTTTTTGTTTGTTTTTCATCTGTAAAAATGTAGTTCGCAAAGTTAAATAGATATAATAGTAGTTTACATCATCGCCGTAGGCTATATTTAAACCCTTTTTAAGCATCTTACCAATAATTAGGTACATTTGCCCTACTATATCTTCAGCTTCTTCCTTAGAGCATCCAAATTTAATAGTTGTATTTATCCATTTCTTATGACTTTCAAAAACCTTTTCTAACATTTATAATATATTTACAATAAATATACAATAAATAAAAGTTTTATTTTAAAATACTTATTAACTAAAGGCACAGTTCCCCGCCCTAATTATATAGTAAAGTTATTTACTAATATTTTTCGGTAACATTTTTATTTTTTGTTTTTGGTAAAAACTTTTGAAATATATTAAATATAAATAATAATTACTTGTAACTATATAATACTTTTAAAATGACAATTTAATTAATTTACTATACTATTTTCTTATAGTTTTAAGTCTTACTATAAGTTTTATTTATTAATATAAATTTTCATCAAATAACTTTATTAGTTTAGCTATCAATATCACTGTTAATATCCATAAAATTGGTGTCATAATTTATTTTTTTAGTTTATCAAAATCTAATATATATCAACACTATATCAACATTATATCAACATTTTTATTATTATTTCATTGTTCGTCTAAATATTCCTAAACAACTTTCTTTGAAGTTCAGCTAATTCTTTCAACCCTCGTAATCCTTTCCAATAAGCTTGATGTAATAAAGCATATTCTCTTGCTAAACGAGGGTAGTCTTTAACCATCTCTTCATCGCTCATTGTTGGTCTTGGTGTATCTCTTGCTTCTTTCATATATATATTAAGTTTTATTATTTTATTTTATTATTGTAGTGGTAGGGATTCAATAAGGGTTCGCACATCAAATGTTACCTATAAACTTATTTACTGCCCTACCTTTTCGACTACATTATTATTATCTTGTTTCCCTGATTCCCATTGCTCTAGCACTTCCTTTTCTTTTTCTATTCTGTCCAGTATTTCGTCTAAATATTCCATTGATACCTTTTTGTTATGCTCTTGAAGTTCATCGGCTAAGTCTCTTAATGACTTAATAATCTTTTTATCTACTTTATGGGTCATAAGGTCGGTTATACTTTCAGTAAAAGAATAATCGCCACTATTTACTGTCAATTCAATTATTGTGGCAGCTTTACCTCCATATCTATCTATATGTTTTGCTTCAATATTCATTTTTATTTATTTTAAAATATACTTTCACTTATTCCGTCGCTGCCTTGTATTATTTCGCAATGGTCTTTATTTTTCCAACTCCAACTCTTTATCCTTAAATTTACCATTTCGTAAATCTCCCATCTTTTATCCATTGGCAACTCATCAATTAAATTTTGCAAAGGGTCATAAATTCTTGAGTTATTAGGTAAAGAAAAGTCATTATTTTTTTTAGTCTTTTTTGTTTTTGAACTTAAAACTTGACCTTCTTTTATTTTGTCCTTGTAGTACTTATCATAAACATTTCTAAAGCCTTCATAATTCAAGTAATAAACGTCTATTTTTTTAACAGCGTGCAATATGCTAACTCTGTCTTTTGTTAAACCTTGCTCCTTAAACCAATTAGAAATCATTCTATCATTCATATAGTTAAAAGTCATTAAATTCTTGTACAAAATAGCTCTTAAATATGCTTGTGTAGGTTTTCTGCTGTTGTCTTTAATATTAAACCCTGTCAACTCCACTAAGTTGTCTAATATTTTATTTGCTTCTTTTAAATTGTAATCTATTAAATTTGCTTTCATATCACTATATTGTTTTAGCACCGTTGTTTGTTAAAATTTCATCACTTGTTTTACATAGTTTTACCTTGTCTTTTGAAAATGCGATACAAATTTCTTGTATTTTAGTAAAGTCATTAAAATCAAATTCGTTTAATATCCATTTAATAAATTCTAATTTATTTGCCACTAAAATATCAGCCATATTATTTTCATCGCCTTCTAGCTTTTCAACTTCATTAAAGTAATTGTTTTCTATATGCAAAAGGTCTTCCATAGTTCTTGCGACGTTTTTTTTAACCCTTTGCCTAAATATTCCAATTGATGCAACTTCTTCTAAAAAATGGAGGTTTACGAATGACGTTATAATAGCTCCGCTGATTTTTTCTACTTGTTTATCTGTTAATTTCATTTTAAAAATTTTTAAATTGTTTATTTATCTTATATAGTATGTTAGTTGTTCTCCTTGCCTTTCGTTCCATATTTCAAACATATTTTTACACAATTGCGTTTCATATTCTAGTAAAGAGTTTAAATATACATAAATATATGTCACCTCAATATCTTTTAAAATATATTCATCATCTTCATTTAGCCAAATTTGAGCAGTTAAAACATCATCGACTAAATATAAATCAATTAAAATACCATCTTCTGTTTCTTTATAGATTGTTATTGCGTTTGGCAAAGGGTAAAACCCACCGCCAAAAGAGTTAAACTCTGGCGTAATATCTAGTAATAAATCTTGTATTTTTTTATTTTCAATCATCTTGTAAATAGTTTAATAATCATTGATAAAAACATTAATATAATGTAAGTACAGAATCCAAATGTAAAAAAAATCATTAAAAAAGTCGCTATATATCCTATAAATTTCATCATAATTATATCACTTTTACATTTCCGTTACTATAATGCGCACATACTACTCCAGTTGGTAACGTTACAACTTTCGTTGGCTTTAAATTATTTGCTTTTAATAAATCGTTAAATTTTTTAATAATACCTTTCATCTTGTTTTGTTTTAAATTATTGTTAAGCAAATATAAAACTTTTTTTATTTACAAACTAATTTATTAACACTTTTTTTTAATTTATTTTTAAAACAAAAAAAAAGATAGCTTTTAAACTACCTTTTAATTTTATCGTATTCGTATATTTTATTGTATAAATTCCAAACTTCCTGAAATACTTTATCCCTTGTAAATACTTCTCCTTTTTGATAATAGTTTATTTTATTACCTAATTGATACCTAATTTTAAAACCGTCTCCACTTGGAAAAGGAAATATAATAAAGCCTTTTTTAAAACAATATCTTTGAGCTTCGTGGTTACAATTTTTTAAAATTATTTGTTTTTTAACCTTCGGCATTTAATTCTTCTATTATAGTAATTAATTCTAAAGCCTTTGCAACCCCATCAGCTTCGCACATTCTTTTTGCTTCTGTTAAATAAAGCCAATATTCGTAAATGTCATATTTGTCTTTACTTTGAAAATAGGAATCAATACAACTATTATAGGCTATATTTTGGATTTGTTTACATTGCTCTTTAAACATTGTTTTTATAGTTTAGGTCGTAAAATCCTTTATTGTCAATATATTTCTGATAATTTTCGGTAGCTATGTCTAACTTATTATATCCTCTTTGTATAAATTCATCGTTAAATTGAATGACTTGCACCTCTAAGGTTTTTTTGTCTACTACAACATACCTAAATTCAAACGCTCCAAACAATTCTAAATACAGTGCTGCCTGTAAATCATAGTTATAAGTATTTGCGGACTCGTAAAAACTAGATATATCGCTTGTGGTTTTTAAATCAACTACAATACCATTCAATAAAATATCTGCTTTACCTCTAAAAGGGAAACCGTTATAATTTCCTATTTCGGGTATTTCAAATTCAGCATCTTTTACCAACCCTGAAAATTCTTTGTTATTTAAAACAGAATCAGCGACTTTTTTACATCTAGTTAATTCGGCTAAGGTGTAAACGGTTTGAGGTAGTTGTTCTTGAACTGCTAATTTATAAACCTTGCTTCCTTTTGTACCCTCTACGATTGTTAATTCATTTATTCTATAAGGCTCTAGGGCAAGCAAATGAATAAGTCTGCCATCCCTAAACGGTTGAGGTTCTTTTTCTTTTGGTGGTTTGTTTATATATTCAACATAAGCCTGTGGACTTTCTAATAAGCTTTTACAAGTTGATGAACTTAAAGCGTGTTTTCCAAGATACTCATAGTAAAAAGAATCATCATACATTTTTGGTAATATATCCTTTTTTTCGAACGTTTCATTATTTAGTAGTGTTATCATTTTAATATTTTTTTAATTGATTTACATAATGTAGTATAAAATTATAGTCATTGTCTTTAAAGTCTTTTTCTAAATCATTTATTTCAATATAAAAACTATGGAATTGACCTGTTTCGTGAAGCTTAATTTTATAATCATAGTAATAAGTAGGAGCGTTATCAAACTCTTCTACCCTTAATTTTTTACTAATTAAGCAAACATAATATTTAACATTTTCTCTTGTTATCATTTTATTTTAATTTTATTGATTGTTTTATGTCTAGTTCTGCAACTTCTTTTTTTACCCAAATACGTTTTTTAAATTCGGTGGTTGCTGGTAATGATTTAATAAACCATTTTGGCTCTATTTTATTAAGGTTAAATAAATAGATTCCGTTTGGTGTGCTGTTTATATAAATTGGAATATCAAAGTTTTTGTTTGATTCTAAAATTAAAGCATCAAATTTTTTCTTTTCAAGTATTAAAGTATCATAATGTTTTCGCCTACATTTTAACTCAATTCTATTTTGTGTTTCTATGTCATAGCAATCCCACCTAGAAATTGGATTTTTACTATTTACTAAACTTTTATAGTAGTTTGCATTTAACCAGTCAAACAAATCCTTTTCCTTCCATTTATCCATACGCTAATATAATGTTTTTTTATTTAAAATTCGTAATCATTATTTACAAATTCAGGCAGATTATTGTCATTTATTAAAAAGCTGAAAGGCTCAAACGGTCTGTTTCTTGACCTTTTACATTCAACAGATACCCAACCTTTATTTACTCCGTTTTTTTCTAGTTTTATTTGTGTTTCTGCTTTTTTTTCTAAAAAACTTCCAAGGTGTCCTGTTGGTTTGTCGCTTCCGAAATTACTATGAATGATTGTAACAATATGGCATTTATATAAATCCGTCCAACTCATAAGCTGCTCAACTACTTTTGAACATTGTTCTAAGTTGTTAACATCAGAGACCAAATCTGCAATTCCATCTATGACAATTAAACCAATATTTTTACCTTCCAATCTATTGCTTAAAACGTAATCAATAAAATTAATTCTATCGCTTGGATTCATATTTCTTAAAGCATAAGTATAATACTTTTCATCTTCTTGAATTTCATTCATTACGATTGGTCTTCTAAATACTTTTTGAGCGTGGAATCTACCCTGCTCAGTATCAAAATGAATCATATTTCTACCCTTTCTATGACCTTTTATTTTTCCAGTATATTTATTTCCATTGTTTAGGTATGCTGATGCAATTAAGCTAGTAAAAAAACTTTTACCTACTTTTGGTGGGGCTTGTACAAAACTAAAATTCCCATAAGTTCCAATAGGAATTTGATATTCTGAACTTGTACCGTCTAAATCATTTTCAATGTAAGAACCACAACTAATTGCAACAGGTGGATATTTTACTTCTTCCGATACATCTACATAAGCATCTGAATAAAGCAATTCCATTTCCATTCTTAAAACCTCTTTTTCATCATTCGTTATCGTTTTGTTTAGCTTCATCTTTGTATTTTATTATTTTTTGTTTGTAAAATTTACCTAAAATATTATCGTTCAAGAATTTATCACTTTCTAAAACCTTTTGGGCAAATTGCAATTGAGTTTCGTAATATGTCATCATTGTACGATTATAGCAAATATACACTATTTCTTTTATACAATCTTCATTTTTCCAATTTTTTGTTTCTTTATTACTGCCTGTGTAAGTTAACCAATTACTTTCTATATAATCAACTCTTTTACGCTTATAACCCTTTAAAGGTGGTTTAGTGCGCTTGTTAAGTAGTATCTTTTTGCCTATATATGTTTTATCTTCAATTTTATTATATATACTATAAACTATCCCAATGGCTTTTATTGGTAAGTCCGACCTTTGTTTTATTTCTTTTCCTTTATAATTCCACATAAATAAGAGTAAAAAAAAAGGTGCTAAATTAATAACACCTTTTTAGGTTAATAATTAAAAAGGCATATCATCAGCCATTTCTAAAACTTGCTCCGCTTGCTTTTCTGTTTTTTGTACAAAACTTTGTAAATCATCAGAAGCGTAATAAATTTTCCCATTTGCTACATAGCGTTTCTTTTCTTTGTTCTCTCTTTGCTCTTTGCTTTGTGGAATAGTGAAAGATACATTTTTACCGTAATTACCTTCTTCAAAAATTGAAAAGTTTAATTTAAGCTTTTTTAGCTCTTTTCCGTTTTCATCTTTTTTAGGTACTAATTCCCTTTGTGAGTTGTAGGTTAAAATACTTTCAAAGTATTGTGATAACTTTTTAATTTCTTCTAAATTAAACTCTACATCTCCTAATAAATAACTTTTGTTTGCACTCATAATTTCTAATTTTAATTTAATTGTTTATTTTAATAATTCTTTTGTCGCATTTGAAACCTTATACTTTTTTAAAACGTTTTCCATAGTACCACCACCTTTTAAATAAGCTTGTACTTTTGTAAATTCAGGCGTACCTTTATTTAACCATTCTAACTCTTTTGCTTGTGTTTTAGGTGCTTTTCCGTGGGTGTTTGTACTATCAGCGTCCTTTGTGTCGTCAATTAAAAACAAGCCATTTAAAGCGTACTTTCTTGAATAAGATGAACTACTACCAAAACTTTGAGCAATATCCATCCCTTTACGGTTTGGGTCTATTCCTGCCTGCGCCCTTGCTTCCCAAAAATTTTCATTACATTGCATAAACGCTGTTGATTCTACAAATATTAACCCTCCCAATTCTCTTATTTCGTCAGATAAAGTTAATGTACATTTATATTTTGCTAAAAGCGGCTTAACTGCTTCTAAAATATCCTCACAACTTCGGTAGTTGTATTTACCAAAATTATTTCTTTGGTTCTTTGGAGCTTTTAACTCCGATTGAATTTCTTGTAATTCTTTCATTTTTATTATTGGTTTTTATTATTGGTTAATAGTTGTTGTAATAATCACTATTTATAAGAGCGACGGTGCATATAGTACATAATGCGATGAGTAAAAATCCTAGACTTGTCATAATTATTTAGTTTTATTATTAATTGTATTTTAAAAAATATACTATTTTATATTATATTAACTAATAGTTATACCTATTGG
>Ga0208134_1002120_pt1 | contig 10902 bp, 10 predicted proteins | sample VirMetDEL_Mar_31_FD_184515 | JGI IMG/M metagenome (GOLD analysis project Ga0208134, IMG submission 184515) | Aqueous microbial communities from the Delaware River and Bay under freshwater to marine salinity gradient to study organic matter... | ecosystem: Environmental > Aquatic > Marine >...
TCAAACATCTGCAACTGAACCTGTGTGGCTATTTTATTAAACTCATTAGGAGTAACATAACCCCTCTGCTCCTTGTTAAGAATCAGTAATGCGGTCTTATATACCTCGTTAACATTTATAGCCATAGTTTTTTTATTATTTATAGAAGCTAGGCCAGGATAAACCTGACCTAACCCTATAATATATATTACGTTGTTACATTAATTTTTTCTCGATAGATGAAAATATTTCCATACCCTCGTCTGTCTTGAAAAATGAAGCCATAGCTGAGTATGGGTGTTCATCAAATGGAACGGTCATTAACTTTCTACCATTACTAGCCCAAGTAAATGTACGCTGGTCTTGAGATAGTCTAATGATACCCTGCTCGGATGCCTTAACTGCAAAGTTTCTAAGCTGAATGTTTTCATCCATTGCCAGACTAATAAATAGTCTTGGATTACTTTTAGCAAGTATCATAAGATCTCTTCTTATCTCCTTGCTTGTCATCTTAGAAACACTTGAACCCTTTTCAGACCTAAGTATAGCCTCTGCATGGTCGATATCAATCTCCCTTGCGGCTGTCAGTGCCTCTAACTCAGTCTCTAAGTCCTCTAGTCCGTACTCAGCCTCCTGTACAGGGTCAAACTCTCTATATAGCTTATCCTTGTGTGGGTGATATAAAGACAGTAACCTTTGTAGTGACTGCTTTTCTTTAGGTACATTTAACACGCCATCCTTAAACACAATGTGTTCCATTGTTGCAGTTCCATTCTGCTCATCCACAAAACAACTCTTCTGATTTGTTGCGTAGCGTATCTCCCTCTGAGTATTTATCTCAGGGTCAAACCACATCAGCGGATGCCTTGGGGTATGCTTACTTGCCAATGTATAAGTTAATGGTGACTTACCCCCTGTCAAATAATATTGACGGGACTTAATCTCCCACTCGTCTTTCTTTTTAGTTTCTTTTTTTACCTCAACTGGCTCATGAGCTACTGGAGCTTCAATTACAGTTTCAGTTTCTTGTACAACCTCCTCTACTTGAGGTGTTGTTATTTTTCTAGGTCTAGCCATGATATAATATAATTAAATAATTAAAAAAAATAAAACTTGGGGCCACATAATGCAGCCCCAAGTTTATAAGATTAATGCTTACGCAGTAGCCTTGAACAACACGAAGTTGTTAGCAGCCTGAGTAACCAAGCAACGCTCAGAAAGGAAGTGAACCTTCATTAGGTCTTCTCCTGAAGTAGCAGCGCCACCTACAGAACCTGTAATCCAAGACTTCATTCTTCGGTCATCAGCTTCAGAAGCACGATAACGAGCGTGAAGGAATGGTCTACGAATGTTAGTACCTAACATCTGATCGTAAACAGTAGTTGTTCCAGCAGGAACCAATACACCCTCTATATCTCCTGTAAGACCACGAGTAGAAGCATCGTTAAGATATTTCCAATCAGTCTTGTAGAAGTCATAAGAACCTCTTCTAAATCCAGAGAATCCTAAGTTCAGAGCCATTTCAGCGCTGTTCTCGAATACTCCGTAAGAAGTACCACCAGCACCGTAAGAGTTCTGAGCAGCAAGCATATCATCCATGTCTAGTGACGTAGCACGATTTAAGAAAAGCATGTTCTCCTCAATAGCACCCTGCTTGTCAAGGTTAGCTAGAATCTTATCGAAGTCAGCCAAACCAGTTGCGGCAGAAAAGTTGTTGTAAACATTTCCTCTTGCCTCAATAGCAGCAAAAAGACCCTGTGTACCCTTCACGTTAGCACCAGCGTTCAAACCTCCAGCTAGTTGTCCGATAGCAGCAGAAGTTGCGGTTGCAAGCTCACCCTCTACAGAAACCATCTCTAGGTAATCCTGAAAACGTAGACGAGTTTCGCCTTCAGCCTTCAAGTACCATAGGTATCCAGAAAGTCCAGCCTCATCAGTAACTTCAACCCAACCAATTTGAGCAGCGTCAGAACCTGAAACCTCATACTGGTCCTTGATGATTACTGGGCTATTGCTGTACTGAGTGAATGATGGTGTAATAGCACCAACCATAGAGTCAGTACCCTTAGCAAATTCAGAGCCGTACACGAAGATTTTAATCTCTCCACCGTCAACATCATTACGAACGTCATTCAAGTCAGGGGCAGTGTAAGGATAAGCATTAAAATCCCAGTTATTACCACCACCTGCAAAAGGCTCGACAGCAACAAAACACTTAACAGAGTTTAGACTCACCGTGTTGTAAACAACAATAGTAGAACCAGCTCTAATGATAGGTTGAATAGAAGCTCCAGCAGAGTTTTGTCCAGCTACGTCCTGAATCAAAGTTGTAGCATTACCAATAGTAATATTTGATGCGTTAGCAGGCACCCCACTACCACCCATACCACTCTCGAAAGAAAGGTGTAGACGGTTTTGCTCAGACCAAACAACTTGGTCAGAAGTCATTGGCATCTCAGCGCCAACCATACGAAGGAATCCAGAGATTGTACGGTTACCGTAACGCTCTACTTCAGCTTCATAGATTTCAGGTAGATACTGCTGTGCGAAATCGTTTCCGCTACCATCAGTAAAGTTTAAATAAGAACCTTGAGTAATACTCTTAAATGGAGTAGGTACCAAGGAAAACGAACCCAACGGGTCGTTAGTTGCAAATTGTCCCATAATTTTTAATTTTTAGGTTTTTTATTAATTTTCAGTCTTGAAGTATCAACACCATTGACAGCCTTGACTTTCAAACCATTAATGAACAGGCTATCGTTAGATGTTTGTCTAGGGGCATCATTAGTAATGTTTTTAGAATTACTAACCACCTCCTTAACAGCATCAGCTTTACCCTGATCATAAAAGTGAGAGACAATTTTGTCAACATTCTGGGCTGCATACATCGCCTTGTGATACTCACTAAAGTTTTTAATATTGCCTTTTTCATCGAGAAACTTTCCCAATATATTGTCAATATTAGATTGAGTATCAGCGATAGAGTCAGTGTTATTTAATGCGTACCTAAACTTCTTTTCTCCAAGGTTGAAATCAAAACCTTTGAAATCGCTTTGGAAAAACTTTTTTGTTTCGGACTTAAACAACTTACTGGACTCATCAGCCGCCTGTTGATTCTTCTTATATCGATTAAAAAAGTCCACTGCTTTCCTTTGCTCGTTGGATACCGTGGGCCTCGACTTGATTTCCTCGTAATATTTATCCTTTAAGTTATCAAGAAAGGAGCGTGCTTTTACAATCTCTTCTTTTTTAGCGAGTTTTTTTATTTTGATGTCTCGCTCGTCATCAAGGTCTTCATCGTAATGAAAGTTTTCTTCCATTACAAAATCTATTTCTTCTTGGTCTAAATGTGATTTTGTCTTGTTATAGTATTCCCGTAACAGCGTATCTTCATCCACATTAGAGTAGTCGGCATTCAATCGAACATAATCTTCTACCGTGCCTCCAGTATCATTTATAAACTGAACCAATTTATCAACGCCCTCTGGTAACCGTGCTGTGTCTTGCACATCCTCTTGTACATTTTCTTGTATAGGCTCCTCAGTAATTTCTTCAATTACTACCGCTTCTTCTCCGCTACCCCCATCATCTCCACTGGAGACTTCTTTGGTAGTTTCGACAGGTGTTGGTTCGGATGCTCGTTCCTCCACTTCTTGTACATTTGTGGCTTGTTTATCTTCATCCACATTGCTTGGCTCTGGCTCTTGAATGGCATTCTCTTCTGTTTTTACTTCTTCTTTTTTCTTCGATAGGTCCAACTTGGTTACCGTATCTTTACCCTTCTTGGGCTTTACATTAGATAGATCTAATTTGGTTTCTGACATAATAATATAAAATATAATTGTTTAAACATGATTATCGTGGCTCAAACTGTTCTAGTCCAATACCACCTAAAACATCATTCCCAGATGACTCAAAGTCTTTTGGGAGTAGATTATTTTTTCTTTGGTTAATCAGCTCACTTTGCTGAGTACCCTGCATTTTTATGCGTTTATCTTTTCTATCCTCAATCTCCATCTCTTTCTGAGAACCTGCATTAGCCTGTATTTGAGCTAATTGCATATTGAAATCAAACTCTAACTGCATAAGACCTCTCTTAATCTGAGCCTCCATTTCAAGTCTTTGAATCTCGAACTGAGATTTAGCTTGTTCAATACTAATCTTCTCTTGTGTTAACACCTGCTGCTTTTGAGTTTCAGCTAAGGCAGCTTGTTCTGCTGCTTGTGCGTTTGATTGAGCCTGTACCTGATACATCTGCTGCTGACGTTGCTGCTCCATTTCAACCTTCTTAGCTCTTTTCTGCTTTAGGATTTCATTAGCCAGCTTAATGTTGTTTATTTGACGTATGTCAATAGCGTCTTCAATGTCGATGCCACCAGTTTTAAGTGAAACCTGAATGTTCTGCTCTAATTGAGCCTTCTCCTCATCCTCTGGCTCTAACTCTAAGTAGATACCAAAATCATGCAGAGGTAAATTCATAATCTCTTCTAGTGTACCCACGTTAAACGCACTAATAGAGTTTTGTAGTGAATTTTTAGTTAAAGCAAACTCAATAGAGTCAGCAATCCTCAGAGAGACGTTTTCACAGGCTCTAGCGATGAGATATAGGCTAGACTGTAGGATATGCCTAGTTGCTACATTCGATGCGTTAGCGGCAAGCTTTTGAAGTCCTACAAGTGAGTCCTCCATTGGTAAGCTACCATCCCTAGCCTCATTTAGACCCGTTACATCACGAATCATTTGTAGGTAGTACTGGTATGTATTAATTAACGCACCGAGCTTTGCTTGCCCATTAGATGAGTTTAGTTCTTGTATTGGGACCTTTCCCCTATTCATATCACCCTCCTGAGTCAAAGACCTGCCAAGTATACTACCAGTCTGGAAGTACATGTTTAGTGCTTCTTGTGGGTTGTAGTTAGTTCCGTTACCCAAGTCAACCTCCGCTAGTCCATCTATATCTAAGTATACACCGTCTGGAACAAGCTTAGATATAACCTGCTGCATCTTTAGGTTTGTGATATTAATCATGTCAGCAAAACCAGTGATCTTACTAACAACAGACTCAATCCTACCCTTATACATTCTTGGGGCAGTAATAGCGTAATTCATTACAATCCTAGTGGTATCTGACTTTGGTCGGGTCATATTCTCACATAACTTCCATTCTAGCATTTCATCATACCCAAGAATCTTAGCTCCCTGAAATAACACCTCTATTGATCTAGATACTTTATCGAATGAATCTGACGGTGGTGGGTTAAATAAATCTGTTTTTTGAATAGCCTTCTCAAGGCCATTGCTTGTGCGTTTTAATTTAAACACTTGGTTCATATATGTCTTATACTCGAAGTATAAAACCTGAACCGTGTTCTCATCATAGTCATTCCAACCAACTACATCACCCCTGTTACCACGCTTAGAAATTCTATCAAGCTCTTGATCAGAGATGTGTGGATACTGCTTCTTTAGCTCAGGGATGGTGATTGACTTTACCTCACCAACATAATAAACATCCTCAAAGTTTGGGTCCTCTGTGTATGACCAAACCATTTTAGCTGGGTCGCAGTAATCTATAACTACCCCATTAGCCTTGTTCCAGCTAGTTTTTAAAGCACCAATACCAAGAACAGTTAAGTCATAATTAACTCTACGTCTTGTTAATTCAAATTTATTTTTAGCTAAAGTGTTGTTAATTGCCTCTTCCTCAGCTATTTCTATAGATGGCTTGTACTTAAGCTGCATGTATATAGAAACCTCGTCTGGAGTTTCAGGTAAGTCAGTTTTACCAGGGAAGTTAGATACATCAATTCCAATGTCTTGCTTTAGTTTTGCAATCTGATCCTTAGCTATAATCTCTCTTAATAGATTACTAGCGTAATTAGTTCTTTCTTTTAGTGAGTCTGGATCCTGTGCGTATGCATTGATATTATACTTTTTCTCAGACATACCGTTGACCGTGATGTCTACAAACTTAGATATAACTGGAACTGGTTTCCAATCTAGGTTTAAATAAGACAGATCACCATTGATGGAAATCTCGTCTTTATACTTCTGTACGGGTTGCTCTCCTCTTGCATAAAGTCTAAGGCTGTGGTATTTGTTCCAGTTTGTGGTAAATCTATTACCAGTCCTGCCACCATAGAACCACTCACCCTCTATAGCTCTACCAACCTGCTTACCATAGTCGTAACTCTGTTTTTCCTCGTCACTAACGACCTGGCTCGGAAAAGAACTATTTGGATTTGTGCTTATATTCATTTATCTATCAATTTAGAAACACTACCAGTGTTATCATATTTTTTAAATGCAAGGGCTATATTATTTCTGACAACTTTATTTATAGGTGCGTATCTGTTTTTATTACACGCCATTATTGCCAATCCTGAACTTATAGACGCATCAAATTTTGTTCTGTTGTTTATATCAAACCTTGCCCAGTCATTTAATGTTCTGTCGAAATACATATCCCCGTAATGGTCATCACCTATGACACCAACACACTCGTCTATGTAAGTTTCTATTGCGGCTGCATGAGCCTGCTTAATGTCCTCGCTTGAGTTGGGTATACCACCTATCTCCTTTTCTGTCAGTGATAGATTATTCCAGACTCTATCTGGTCGGTTCATTGAATAACCCCTATACCCCCTACGCTTTATGTGATACAACAATCTAGGCTTATTATTCTCACAAAGAATTGGCATTCCGTAAAACACAATTGCCATTAAAATGTCTTCAAAGAATATCTCAGCCGTCTGTGGCCTAGATATATACTCTAAAAAGAAATGATTCGCTGGAGCCTCCTCCATTGAAAACTTTGTTAATCCGTGCAGTGATCCATTTGATCCTGTGCCACTTACGGTTCCTGAGATATCGTAACTATCGCAGCCAAAGGCTCCTAAATGCTCATTACCAGGATACTTAATCCCATTCTTTAATATTACTCTATTTTGCAGATTTATAGGTGGAACCCAAGAAATTAAAAATCTACCATTATTATTAGGCATGAATATTACTTTGCTGTCTTTAATTCCATGCTCCCATTGAAAACTACCTTTAGTGATAATATTGGTATTTCTTAGGTCCTGATTGTAATCTATCTGCTGATATATCTTAGTCAAATTAAACAGTGCATTCTTTGCCTCATCCCTAAAAGCGTGTTCAACTGTCCTTGGGAATTGACGATAAAATTCATTCAACCCCTCTTGGTCATTTTTTAGACCATCAACTTCGTTTTGCCAGTAGTCTACAACACCAATCCTTATTTGATTACCATATGGATCATAAACCTTATCTTTTGGTGTTTCAAAAACTGGCGATCCATATTCATCAATATACCCCTCGTAGTTCCATTCCATTGGGATAAATAAAGAATACAAACCAGATGCTGTTTGCCCGTTGGCATTTCTTTTAGTTACATCAGAGTTCTCATAAAGCTTTTTAAAGCTCTCTCCCCCCTTATCTAATGAGTTGGAGGTGCTACCCATCATACACTTACCGATAATGCGACTACCAAGCCTTAAACAGGTCTTAGTGACCCTCCAGTTGTTGAGGATGTTATTTGGTCTCTCCCACTTACCAGATTCATCGTGAATTAATAGCGATAGCTTTTCACCATCGTAAGAGTTGTCCCCAGTATTCTTCCAGTCAATTGTTGTGTCAAGACCAGTGATTTCTTCAACTGTAGATTTTGCGTCCAACTTCTTCCTTGTAAACTTAGAGGCTGGGACTCGATACGCTAGTTCTGTCTTTGGTCTATCCATACCATCCTGTATCGGCTTAAAGAAGAACGGATAGTTTACTGAAATAGGTACTACTTTATCCGTGAACATCTTCTTGGCATCTGGACCAGTCTTAGATAGGATACCAAACCTAGAGTCACTAGATAGGGTAGCCATGTTTACTGTCTCAGCGGATGACATAAATGAAAAACCAGATCGTCTGTTTTTTAAATAGCACATCCCGTAACTCCTATAGTCTGCCTTACACGCCTCCCAGAATATAAAGAACAATCTATTAGATTCTCTAAAATTTGGCTTACCAACATCAATCTTTGACCACTGTAGGTATGTGTAGTGTGAGCCAGTTATATACGTTGGTTTCTTATTATTTACAAACCAAAAACCATCCTCTCTTCTTGTAAACTCAGTGTCGATGTAATCAAACCATCTGTTCTTGAACTCCTCTGGGGCATCGTTCCACTCAAATACATTCTTAAACCTTGACAGTTCTTTGGGGTATTGTGTATACTCCCACTTGTTGCCATTAAACTTGACCACATCACTTTCTAGTGGTAGGGCTATTTTTAGGTTTTGTATTTCGTAAATCTCACCTATCTGTCCAGTACGACTAATAACTACAATATCGTGGTCTTCATTGTAACCATACTTCCACTTCTTAGCCTTGTTCATTCTTTTCAGAACGTGCGGCTTTATGTGGCCGTCTAATATTTTTAATAATGTCTGGTCGTACATTATTTTTTAGATCTATTTTCTGCAAATCCACTAAAGGACTTTTTTGGTTCCTCTTTCTCTGTTTTACCATCTAGCATATTCTGCTCCTCATTTATTCTATTTAGAATCTCAAAGGCATCGAATATCGCAAGCTTTTTAGTGGCCGCTGCGTTCTTTAATCTATCTGCTGAAACATCATCCTCACCCCCAGTTACAATTGGCTCTCTAGCCACCTTAATTAACTCCTCAACGGCTGATTGTCCAGCTTGGATTATACTCAGTTTGGTTTCCTTGGTTGTCATAAGCCAAAACAATATTTTCACATTTCATACAATATAATAATTCACTATCTACCACAAACTCAAACTCTGACTCTGGTGTAAACCCCACTACCATTCCAGGTATTACGTTTTCTTTTTCCAGTAACTCATTACCGTACTTAAGTATACCAGTCAATGGCCTATCTTTTTGAGTTGACCACTGATCATCGTTAGTGACTGGCTGCACAAAGCAGTAATCTAAATGCGATACGTTGTCACCGTAAAGGTATATCTGTTCTGGTGAGCAGGCATACATGTCATCCTGTATGTGACTCCTACTATTTTTTTCATTACCCCGTATATCATAAAATCTTCTGAATACGTTGTGATGGACCTTAACTATATCACCCTCCTTAATCTTTGTATCAAAAGCTAATGGAGTAGCAACAACCACCCCATTTTTACTTACGCTTTTGTAGTCTTCTATTTTAGTGTTGGTAATGAATGTTACATCACCAATTTTCTTCTTGTTATTGTACCTACCATCAAGTGGCTTTACAATAAAGTCATAAATGCTGTTCATAAACCATTAGTAAGACAGATCATACTCAACAGAGATGGCCATGTTTTTATTGAACTTCTTCCACGGCAAAACTTCATCGTCTTTTGTTATGTATATGTTGTATGAGCTTTCTTCTTCATTAAAAAGAATGTCACATATATCATGACCACCGTAGACTAACTGACCAACTGAATAATGCATAGCGTCATTCTTGTAATCCGAACCTATACTTATTTTTCTAATTATAGGCATCGTTAATCTTTTTTCTCGATAGGCTTATAGGAACCATCTGATAAATCAATATTTACTGCCCCGTACTTCTCCTCAAGACCCTTCTTAGTCTTGTTAGAATCAGTTAATAGATTTGAATAAGCCGTTAATACCTTACTCTTTTCACTTTCTAACAACCCAACTTGTTTTAGCATGTTGTTCATTTCCATCTGCTGATCCACAATAAGATCAAGCTCTTCTTTTTCTATTTTCATTTAATTAAATTTAATTATATATATGTTTAAACCCCTTCAATTATCTACATTGTTAATCTTCTATTATTGGGTCTACTGGTTCTACAATTTCAATCTCTCCAATAGTGTATGCAATTCCTGCATTGTCTAAATCAAGTTGTGCTTCTAATTGTAGCCAATACACACCGCCAACGGTGTTGTTAGTGGGATTCCAATAGAAATCGTCTATGCTACTTAGTATTGGAAATTGAGAAACGTCTGGTATTATTAAAGCTGTCATCGTACTGCTGTGTTATAAGTTGAATAATAGTATCATCTTCCTAATGCTGTGTTGTACGTTGTAATGGCATCGTAAAAATCTTGAATCTGATTAGTTGTGAAGCTACTGCCATAAAAGAATAAATTAAATGTTGAAGATGAATAACCAGACGGAGTGCCGCCAAGATTTCTAGCTAATAAGTAACTGTCAAAGTTTGGTTTTGAAGATGATGCAGCCGTTGACGTTGCGTCAGGTGTTGTGCTATTATTATAAATAGCTGATGTTGTTGCTCCTGTTCTTTGAGTTAAAACAAACCCATCAGTAAGACTGGCATTTGTGCTTAACGCTCCATTTATGCCCCAAACTGTTGACCCGAAATATGAATTATATGGGTTGTTTCCTGCGGCTGGTGTTGCGCCCATCATGTTTCCATTTCTACCACCAAAAAACCCAAACGAATGATCGTTTAAGATAGCTGTTGTGTTAGTATTAAAATGTGTGTTTCCATACTCATCGCTACCGTTACCAGTAACCCCATTTCTTGTTGCTGTTGGAGAATTGAACCAATCTATTCTAAAAGCTGCGTCTAAATCTCTGGGGTCTTTTAAATTATATTTAAAACCGTCTAATGTAGCTGTTGAGCCATCAATAGGACACATAGGATATAATGCGTAAAAGTTATCCCATACGTTTGTATTATTAATAGTGCTTCCCTCTCCTTTTAAATCTAACACTAGCTTATTAATTGCAGCCTGTTCAGTTACTCCAGTTATACCAGCAGCAGCGATATAAGCAATAGCATCAGGGTCTGTTCTTACTGCTGTGTTATAAGTTGTTATTGCGTCTGATAAATCTTTTGCTTGGTTATTTGTTAAGCCTGTATGTAACGCTGCAAAGTCTATCTCACCAGCAAACGGTGAAAATGGAC
>Ga0208134_1002122_pt1 | contig 10899 bp, 18 predicted proteins | sample VirMetDEL_Mar_31_FD_184515 | JGI IMG/M metagenome (GOLD analysis project Ga0208134, IMG submission 184515) | Aqueous microbial communities from the Delaware River and Bay under freshwater to marine salinity gradient to study organic matter... | ecosystem: Environmental > Aquatic > Marine >...
CTGGGTTGACGATTTCAATCTCCAACTCGCTTGTTTCTTCTTCCATGCCCTCTGGCATGGCGTACAATCCTTTTTCAATAGCCATTAGTAGTACCCGCCTCTACGTTGCTTGAAGTATTGCTCTTCTTCTGGTTCGTCAGAAGGCAACCTTATAAACCCACCTTTCCTAAACCGCATCAGGGCTAGTGACACAGAATCCACGTAGTCATCATGCTCCCCCGCCGGGAAACTAGCAACCTCGTCAATAACTTCTTCAGCCCAGTGCCTGTTCGGTGACCACACCATGCCAGAAGCGAAAAGATCCGACACGGAGTTAAGTCTCGTTATTTTGTCATTACCTCGCGTCGGCGTAAACTCCTGTACAGGAATACCCATTGCTCGCATCTCGTAGATGAGTGGTGCACCTGATGCTTTCTTCTCCACAATACATGAGTCCGGTTGCCAACTGTCGTACTGCTCTATAGCTACCTTCTTGAGTTTCGGGAACTCCATCCTGTCTCGGAAGGCATTGAGCATTATAATATTAGCCTGAGTTACTCCAGCATCATCCGGTTGGTAGAACACACCCCATACCGTCATAGCTGAGTAGTCAGCTCTACTGTTTTTCTCGAATGCTGTATCCCACGCCATCAGTATGTATTCACAAGGTGGTGGGTCTTCTTCCTCCCACACTTGCCACCACTCACGTTTGACGATAGCAGACACCTCAGATGTCGGGTTCTGCTGATACTGCGCCATCCACTTGTTGTTCGGTAGTTCTTCTTGGAGCGCCGACAGCTCTTCTTTAGCCCAGAACTCAGGCCATAGCGGATTGCCTGACGGCATGATAGCGGGAAACTCAATGACTTCCCACTCGTCACCTCCACGTTGAGCGGCTGCTTTTATAACTTTAGCGGTCAGATCCCGCAGACTCCAACGAGTCATTACCACTACGATAGCTCCACCGGGCTGAAGTCTCTGTCGTGGTCCTGATGTATACCACTCGTAAGTCTTGTCGTAGATGTCAGGGTTAATCTCAGCCAGTGCTGCTTCTTGCTCTGAGTGTGGGTCGTCAATAATCAACAAGTCCGCACCTTTACCAGTTACCGCACCGCCTACACCAATCGCAAAGTAATCCCCACCCTTATTAGTGTTCCACCGTCCTGCTGCCTTTGAGTCACTTTGTAGAGCTAACTCAGGAAACACCTCGTTGTAATTCTCTTGGTCCACGAGGTTACGAACCTTTCGTCCGAAACCTACCGCCAGTTCTGCCGTATGCGACGTTTGGATAACCTTCTTGTGTGGATACTTTCCCAGAAACCAAGCAGGCAGTAGATAACTAGCAAACTCAGACTTAGTATGACGAGGAGGCATATTAATAATGAGGCGCTTACAGTCCCCACTAGCAACACGCTCAAACGCTTCAGCCATAATACTGTGGTGTCTACCACTAATAAACGTAGGCCATACATATTTAACAAACTCAATAAACTTATCCTGCACAAGACTCTTGTGCTTCAGTTTCTCTAAGTGACTTAGCTGGGCTAATAACTGCTCCTGCTCTGCCATCGACAACAGGGGTAGTATAGTCGGTATGTCCTTGAGAGAGATGTTATCAAATGGAGATGTCTTGCTCGTCATTCTCATCCTCCTCGTCTTCTTCGCCCCCATCTAATATGTCGTCCAGCGACTCATCTAAAGACACCGTCTCTACCACATTCGCATTGAGCAACCGCTTAACTCGCTCCTTAATCTCATTCTCAAGATCATCAGGATCTTTATACTTTATAGTTATCTCACTACGTTCAGTGAATATACCTATATCACTGTGCTTACCTAGTAACTCTAGTGCTTTTAACTCATACCGTGCATCACCGCAATTTGCCAGTTCCATTAACTTGTTAGTTATGGCAGCTCGTGCCTCGGCTGCATCCATTGCCAACTGCTGTCCATAGGTACGCAGAAATGCTGCTGCAGCAAAAGCTGTGTTTGGCTTAGATAGGTTCTTGGCTTTATTGCGTTTGACGGCCTGCTCTATAAGGCTTTTTTCTTTCTCTAGGTCAGCACTAGACACGTCTAGTACAGCGCCTAACGCTTCCTGTAGTTCTACAGTGTTACCAGCAACCGCCATTTTTTCTAAAGTAGTTGTGGCTTTGTCCCCACGCAAATCATAGGGGAGAGGTTTGTCCTTTGTAGGTTCGATCTTTACATTGGGCATATGTTTTCGCAGGTAGTGATACCGTGTTGGGCGGAGTGTACGGCATTAGCATAGCAGACGCAATACCGCAAGGAGAATTGAAAGGAGTTGAAAAGGGTGGAAAAGGTTGGAGAAGGTTGGAAATTATAATACGGATTGAAATAGGGAGTTTGGGTCCCTTGACGGGGGGTATTCCTGTGTGCGAGGGGGTGGGGTGCGAGCCAGACGGGTACAGAAAAAAGGGGGTGGGGGTAAGTCATTGATTTACATAGAGTTGTTAAGAAGAACTGTGAAAAGTTGTGATATAATGAGCGTATTATTATGTATGGGCCAGTGGTACTGCTTGTCTAGGCATTGGGTGTCCCCCCCACGGGTGGGGTCCTAGGGTAGGGAAGGGGGTATTTTAGGGGTAACTTGACAATGTCCAATAGATGTGTTATAATGGAAGCGTGGGACTTCCACATAACCTTAAAAGGAGAACGCAGTTTAGTCTAGACTAAACTGATACAAGCTTATGAATAAATTCACTACTGAAATGATTAAGATAATAATAGAAACGTATGAGAACAAAACGCTGGCATTAGCCGAGGTAATGAAAACGCTAGCCGATCGCTATGGTGAGGACGCTGTCAACACGACGGCTAACGGCGGACTCAGCTGTAATGCATTCCGAGAGGACACCAAGCTAGAAACAAAGCAGAAAGCCGCGGATAAATGCGGGCTGTCACTTGAGAAAGCCGAGGAGCTAGCCGCGATTATCCAAGCAGTAAACACAAAGTACGCTTCTTGTTGGCAAGCTTATCAGCACGCCTACTTTGGGAAGACTCTCAAAAAACCTGAGCCGGTCGAACCGAAAGAGAAAACCGAATCGGAATTGCGGGTTGATAAACTCAAACAAGAAAAGATAGAGTACATCGAAGAGCAGAAAGCCGTTGTTAACGACTTAAAAATTGCCAAAGCCGAGCTAGCCTTAGCCAAAGCCAATGAAGACACGGCTTCCGAGAAAGAAGCTCAGGGTAAGGTCGATGCTTTGGAAACCTGCCGAGGTATTTTCAAATCAAAGCTCACGGAAATTAAAGAGGAACTTTCCGATCTATCGAGAGACAAGCGAGCCGAGCCGTTGCGCATGGCATTGCTAACCGCGATCGAGCGAATCGAGAAAAGCAAGCTTATCGACGCGCCGAGAAAAATGACTGTCGCGGAATTACTCACAGCCCTTGTTTAACCTTCACGCGCCCTTCGGGGCGCATCTCTTACCAAACCGCCTTCGGGCGGTTTTTTTTCGCCTCGAGTTTCTACTCCCCTCCCCCCTTCCTCCCCCCTTCTGACAAACTCACCCACCCTAACTACTCTACTTATATATCATCTCAATCGTGAGATGATAGTAGTTCTTATGATAGTAGCTTACGAGCTAGCTACCTATTGTTACGTTTATGTAAGTGTTTGTCTAAGGTGTAACATTAGCTTGGCTAAGTAAACCTATGATATATATAACAATGCTTGTATTGTTACAATGTTACGTCTTAAAAGTAACGTATGGGGATACTAGATAGAGTGAGCTTGTAACAAAGCAAAAGTCCTAGCAGTGTTACAAAGTTCAAGAGTCCTATATATATATATTATTTTATGTAACATTATAACAATACAGGTAACTTTGTAACACAGCCCAGTATTTACGGGCGTTTCTATTGTTACGTTTATTGTTACAAACCTGTTTTACAAATGTAACAAAGCCCCATTTTGTAACATTGCAAACTGTTAATGTTTACCCCAGCGCACAGAATTTAATTTTTTATTTGGAGCGTTACCACTTGACATTGTATAGTAGCCGTGATATAATATATACTGTTTGGTGGGAATTCGTCTCACTTTCAGACAGCAGTTTAGTCTGGACTAAACTGGTAACCTTTTATTCATGGAGCTAACAGTATGACAAACCTGTGTATCTATTGCGATGCCCCCTTCCCCACTGCTAGAGCAGACCTAGGCTATCAATCCTGCTTGCAATGCGGAGAGGCAGTAGCTAGACAACACAAGCACACTGTTATCCCCCTGCATAAACAAGGCTACATGGCGTTCACTAACAGCGATGCTTTGGATGTCGTGAAGCAAATCAATCCCAAGCGTTATGAACGGTAACACCCAAACCAGTTTAGTCCAGACTAAACTGCAACCTACGGAGGAAGGCTAATGAAAGACTTCAAAGACAGATACAACACGCACGACCCGCATGACATGTACCGATGGGCGCGAACGTCGCGGTGGGTAAAGCCACTACTAGCTGTTGGTGTAGGTGTTGCCGGTATCGCAGTTGTTACGTTTGTATGGTTGTTAACTGTAATTGTATTTCTATAGGAGAACGATGATGAGTAAACAAGAAGCTATTGACCTATTAGAAGCGACACGCCAACGGATAGCCGAGCAAGGGCGCATAGTAGATGACAGACTACTTAGCAAGGAACGTATGCTAGAGCAGGTGGTAATTGATTGGGAGAACGATGATGAGTAAAGAAATGCGAGTAACTGATGCTTGGACTCAATGGGCTGTTAACAATGATATTGATTCGTTGGTTATTGAAGAGATAGCAAGGATAGGTCTGGTGGTAGCATCTGATGCAATCGCTGAGGTATTAGATATGAACGAGGACGAGCTACTAACTATAGGTGCGTACTTAGCACATAAATTAAATCAGGAGAACGATGATGAGTAACTCTAACTTCGTAAATGTTATTGCACATAAAAGGTTGGTGAACGCAGTTGTAGAACAGATTTATCGTGACGCAAGTGATGAGATGACGAGATACGATACAAACGACTGGACTGCCATTGCAGGGTTGCTGTGGAGTGCAGATCCAAAATTGTTACAGGACTTTTTGAAGCCAGAAGAGGAGCAACACGTATGAGTAACTTTATCGACGCTATGGTAGCTCTACGTATCAAGCGTAACGACAAACTAGCAGAGGAGGCTAACCGCAAGAGAGAACTACGTGACGAATTAGCAAAGCACGACCCTAAACATCTTAAGCAACGGCTTGAGATTCAATCAAACGACAAGGAGAAATAGTATGGGATATTATGTGAAGACAGATAGTTTACCGGCATTGCGTGATTACGAACAGGCTGAGAGACATTGGCGTGGGGTTGTACCCATCCGAGGTAACGGTAAAAACGCAGGCAAAAGACCATTGGGTGAAAGACGGCTAACCCATATGACTATACGCAAAGGTAAGACCCACCAGTCAGGTCAAGAGGTAGACGTTATACGATGCAGGTTGTACGGGACAGACTGTGTGAACTTCTACTCAGATGGAACAGTTAGACTTTCTGCTGAAGATTATATGACACTAAGCACCAGAACGTTTATTAACACAATCATCCAACCCTTTGGTGGTGTAGCCGAAGCCCCTAAAGGACTATACAACAGCGGTGTGTCTATATATGACCTGCCCAGTACGAGAGCAGGTGTGTATTCAACCTTTGACCAGAACTACCAGACTAGAGAAGGTATGTCTGACAAGGAAACCAGTAAACACTTATGGGAAAGCAGTATAGTGCTAGGTAAAGACAGGCTACCCATAACACCTGAGAGAGCGATTGTTCATAGGATTAACCGCAAGGCTATGAATGAGGTACGCAGACTCAACCAACCTTTCTTGAAGTACGCAAAAGCTATGGTGAAGGTGGCTTATCCTGCGGATACTCAGGTAAGCGGTTACGAATACAACAGCAAGATAATAGACAAGCACGTAAGGGAGCATACCGACCCTCACCGCTCTAGGTATAACATAAACAGGAGTTCGTTCCCCGACCCAGACACAGTGTCTACCTTCTGCAACATAATGCGGAGTGACGTTATCGAGGACTGGGCAGACATGCTAGACATCTGCGCTACTTTGACGATGTCTAAGGCGTGGTCCACTGTGCACAGGGAGGCTATGTTTCACTACAACCCCAAACATATACACCAGACGATAGATGATATTTTGAAGCGAGGGTATTCCAATGCCATCCTCAGCGAGGTCGTACTACCAGTGGGTGAAGTTAAGCCCAACCCTAACCAGAAGTATTTGAATATACCTCTGCCACAGAAACCAGTAAACAGTTATGGGGCAACATACAGTTTAGTCCAGACTAAACTGTAATACATAAATTAAACTTAACGGAGTACAGTATGGAAAATGTAAAACTAGAAGATCGTGTCACAGTAACTTTGGTGGAAGCACCGGCAATGCTAGCGTGTAACCCCAGTAACAAATTCTATCTGGCAGGTGAGCCGGGCGTTGGTAAGACAAGCATTGTGGCAGAGCTGTCACGTAGAACTGGTTACCCATATGCAATCATTGATGTACCCAACATGGGCATAGGCGATGGTGCTATACCGATACCTGATATGCAGACCAAGACGCTACAGTACTACCCCAACGCAAGATTCAGACTGCACGAGGGTAAGCCGGTCATCATATGCCTTGATGAGTTCACCAAAGGTTCTGATGAGGTGAAGAATACATTGCACCCACTGTTGGAAGTCAAAGACCCCCGACTGGGTGACCTACCATTACCCGAAGGTAGCATTGTGTTCATGACAGGTAACCTCGAAAGCGATGGGGTTGGCGACAGTCTCAAAGCCCACAGTAAAATGCGCGTCTCGTTTGTTGAGATATGTAAACCAGATAGTGACGAGTGGTTGGTGTGGGCGGCTGACAACGACATTGAACCAATCATCATGGCATGGGTGAGTAGAAACTCTGACTGCTTGGCTTCTTACCGAGACAGCGGACAGAAAAACAACCCCTATATTTTTGACCCTGACGTTGTGGGACAGGGTTCAGTGGTAACGCCAAGGACACTGGAGCTTGCAAGTAACTTGGTCAAGACGCGCCATGGCTACTCAGCCAATGCGTTGAAGGCGGCTCTGGTTGGTACCGTAGGTGCATCAGCGGCTAATTCAATCACGCATTTCATACAGCATCATGAGTCTATGACTCCTTGGAGCGAGATCAAAGCTAACCCAACGACAGCCCCACTGCCCCCGAATGCAGGGGCTTGTGCAGTACTGACGTTCAGTGCACTGGAGCATATCAAGGACAAGGAAGATTTGGATTCGTTCATGACGTACATAAGCAGGGACGATGCAGACTATGATACCGAGGAGTTTCAAGTGATCTTTGGTGTGAGTCTAGCCGGTCCTAACTCTACTGATGCTAAGCGTAGGCTAGCCTTTACCTCACGAGCGTTCGCAGAGTGGGCTGAACGTAACCAAGACTTACTATAGGAGAACCGTATGGAACTAACAGATGATCAAAAGCTACGTAGGTTTAAACGTAAACGCATTGAGATTATGAGGAGCGATAAGTTCGTTGAGCTTGGACCCATCATGATGACAGGCACACGAGAGTTCACAAGGGATGTACCTACTGCCTGTACGAACGGTAGGGACGAGAAGTACAACCCTGACTTTATCTTTCAGTGGGGGGATAAAGGCGCAGGGTTCATTACCCTGCATGAGAATTGGCACAAAGCCGGTAGGCATCTTGAGATATACGAGAAACTACATAGGTTGTGCGCCAGTACTGCGAACCAAGCCTGTGACTATTGGATTAACCAGACCATAGTAGCATCGGACCCACAGGAAACGATTGTCGCTATGCCCAAAGACCCCGAAGGTAATCCGGTAGGTCTTATTGACGAAAGGTTCAAGGGTATGGCGATCAAACAAATCTTTGACATTATCTATGCCGAGAAAGATAAGGATGATGATGGCGATGGAGATGGTGGCGATGGAGATGGTGGCTCTGGTGGTCTGGACGACCATGACTGGGAAGGTGCTAAAGGTATGTCCAGCGAGGAGAAAGAAGCACTCAAGGCAGAGGTCAACTCCGCTATACGCCAAGGTATTATGGCTGCAAAGAAAGCAGGCAAGGGCAAAGGTGAGGGTGCGCTAGCACTTGGTGGGCTGCTTGCACCTAAGATCGACTGGGTCGAGCAGATGAAGCACTGGCTACGAGCGACGTGTAGTAAGCCCGTCAATGCTTCTTACGATCGCATCGACCGTAGGTTCTGGGTAACCACTGGTCTGGTGATGCCCATTATGAAGGGACAGTGTATCAAAGAACTGGTCGTTGCCCCCGATGTGTCTGGGTCCATGTTCTTCGATGATTCCTTTGAGGTGTGTATGTCAGAGGTAGAGGGTATGGCTACACAGCTAGAGATAGCCAAGATACACCTGATGTACTGGGATGGAGATGTGTGTGCACACGAGGAGTATACAAGCAGTAACTTTAAGAACTGGCGCACTCTGACTAAACCTCATGGTGGAGGAGGTACAGACCCAAGCTGTGTTGCTGACTACTTACGTGAGAAGCAGATCAAACCCGATGCCACTGTTGTACTGACAGATGGTGAAGTGATGGGTTGGGGTAAGTGGGACTGCCCTGTGTTGTGGGGCATACACAACCCACACAGTAAGATAACCGCGCCGGTGGGCAAAACAATTCAACTGGAGAGAAGAGTATGAAGTTTATATTGGAGGTAACTGACAAACACTATGTGGTGTCAACAGAGCAACTGCAGGCTGTCTATGACATTCTGGATGACTGTGAACGATACCAGAAGAAATGGTCGCGCTCCGATAATGGTGGAGAGTCATTCTATACGCATCATGTGTATGACTGTGATGCAGAGGACTCAGTACGCGAGACTAAAACAATGTCGAGTGCTATGTACGCTGTATGTAAGCTAGCAGGTAGACCCGAAAAGTAACCGTAAGACCCATGCAGTTTAGTTCAGACTAAACTGAAACTTAACCTTTAAGGAGAAACAGTATGAGTATTTCAAGTAGCGCAATGTTAGTAAGGCTTAGCATATCCACATGGACAGCTAAGAAGATAGACAAGAAGCAGACAGACGATCTGACTGTGAGAGCACGAGCAGACAAGAAGGCAGGCAAGGTTATCAAAGACCTTATGGTAGGTTCTAACTACGTAAGTGAACTAACTAAGTATGCCAACAAAAGTCGCAATGAGTATTCGGTTCGCACTCTGCCTTGGGATGATATGGGTGACAGGTTGATCTCTACTAGCCTGTACCTTCCTTTCAAGACTGACTTTAGTGAGAAGAACGGTAAGCTTAGCAGTGAGTTCTATAGGCGCAGAGATTACATCTGTGAGCACTATGACCGGCTCAAGCAGATTTCAGCTAACTACCTAGGCGATATGGCTGAAGAAGCAGACTACCCAGATGTAAACGATGTCTATGCTAAGTACTCTTGGGAGTTGAAAACTAAACTGGTTCCTCTGACTGGTCACCCATACGTAGACTTACCTGCCCAAGACTTAGATGACTTGAGGCAAGAGCTAGAAGAAGAAAGTAAAAGCAAGGTTCAGAACGCAATGAACACTGCTTGGGATAGGTTGCACACTACGCTTACTAGTATGAGCGGTAAGTTGACCGAGAACGAAGATGATACCCCCAAGAGATTCTACGATAGCTTTGTTAGTAATCCGAAAGAACTATGTGACTTCCTTGGGCATCTCAATGTAACCAATGACCCAGAGCTAGATAGAGCTAGGGTTATGCTACAACGAACTATGGAAGGTGCGGACATCGAGGTGATTAAAGACTCACCGGCTATCCGTGAAAACATGAAGTCTAAGGTTGACTCTATTCTTGGTCAGTTTGACTGGTAACCCACAAACAATAAGGAGGACAAGTGATGTACTGGAATAAACCGGATCACAGCCATGAAATTCATACGCTTCAACACATGGTTAAAATATTGGAAAGACACACAGAAAATGAGGAAGCCTTTACTTCTAATCAAAAACAGTTTGTGTACGCAATATCTCGATGGTTTCAAACGAGACCGACTCCATGCAATGGCTATGGCTATGATTTTAAAACAAAATGCGGTCGGCCAACTGTACCTACAAGGGGCGGTTTCCCTCATGTTAGTGACGTGTGCGAGGAATGTCGCAACAAACACTGGGAGAAGAATCCCCCTGTGCTATCGAAGGTAGAGCAACGTACCATTGACAAGGTAGAAAGCTCGTATCAAGAACTGTTAGCTTGCCGATCTTTGACCCATGAAGATATAAGAGGTTTTTATAGTAGGCTAAGAACATACACCAAAAAAGCAATGGAAAAAGATCATATGGTTTTTTACCTAACAAAGCTTGGCGCTAAATACGGCCCAGACTGTGACGCTTTGGTGCGGTCGATAACAGAGGAGAACAAGTGATGAGTGATGATTGGGATTACAACACATGGAGAACGGCAGATTTAAAAAGTTTGCTAGCGGAGGTAAAAGGTATTCTTGAAGAGCGGGAGAACGACAGGAAAAAAGAAGTACCCCTTGCTCGAACATATAAAGATGATATTGCCGATCACTACGCGCAGACGTTACGCGAATCGAAGCGGATGGAAATGGAACTTAAAATTTTTGGGTCAATAGAGGAGAACAAGTGATGAATAGAGATAAAGACCCAGTGATGGTAGACCTTAACCGTTATCTTATGACGCAGGAAGATGACTATGTAGACCCCCTCGAAGCTGAGATACAATACCAAGAGTATCTTGCAGATCAGGATGAGGGGGGAATAAGAGAATAGTAACCCAACCGAAACAGTTTAGTCTAAACTAAACTCCTACCCCTTTTAGCCTCGCCTTGTGCGGGGCTTTTTTTTGTCCCCAATAAAAGGGTTGACACTGTAAACCATTTCCCCTA
>Ga0208134_1002124_pt1 | contig 10882 bp, 19 predicted proteins | sample VirMetDEL_Mar_31_FD_184515 | JGI IMG/M metagenome (GOLD analysis project Ga0208134, IMG submission 184515) | Aqueous microbial communities from the Delaware River and Bay under freshwater to marine salinity gradient to study organic matter... | ecosystem: Environmental > Aquatic > Marine >...
CTTTGCTGTCTCTCGAAGACGCCTATAAAGCTCTCGTAATCTCTCATGCGTGGCAGCGAAGTTACCAGAGATTTGGACCTTGTCTGCCTGATCCACCCAGACCACGGCAGGTTTTTCTTTTTTAATGTAGCGCTCGATCATTGTAAGATCCCAATCTTGCGCTCCTCGGGCCTCAAAAAGACCTTTAGTGTGGGCATGAAACGCTGCGTCTGCAGCTGGCACATCCAGAAGCACGGTAGCTTCATTTATGCCTAGAGCACTTTGATACGCTCGCTGCCATGTACGTTTAATGGCTTCTTCATTTCCGAGAACCAGTACCTTATGGCCATTATCCACAAACCCATTGGGGCCTACTGAGAGCGACACAACGAAAGAAGTCTTACCCGCTTCGGGCACAGCAAATACAACACCAAATTCCTGTCTTCCTACGCCCGGTAAATGCTTTGCGAGGGTATTGATATTGAAGGGAATGACTGCCCCGTTAATTTTCTCAGCGAAAACATCCCACGCTCTTGAAGATTCTTTCGGACCAAATTCGTCCTCGTAATATCCCTCAAGGCCAAGTTCAGCTAAATCCAAAACCTCAGACAATGCGCTGGAATTGCCTTGCGCTATCTCAAGCCCTTTGTTTGCAATCTGCTTACCCAAATCCCGCATGTGCAACAGCTTGATAGTATCCGCTACCATTGTTGGATTTAGCTCATCAGCGTAGCTGATTGAGCGGATCAAGTTCTCAGCTTCTTCGGTAAAAGCCCGGGTGGCAACTGGGTGCTGCACTTTCCACAGCATGATCAGTTCAGCTGTGGTGATGTCCGTTTCGTATTTCTCATGGGCTTTTTTTAGTATGCGATAAAGTGTTTTCAGTTCATCTCCGAAAAGAGATTCGTTGAGCTTACTTGCGTTCTCCATGTAAAATTCATGGTTACACAAGCTCCTTATAATTGATAAATCCAAGCTTTGACCCCTACAGTGTGAGCTACTAAGGTAGCTTTCTTAACACAGTGAGGCCGAATCAAAAAGCCCCAGCTGCGTGGCGAGGGCTTTTTATTTTAGTTGTTAGATTATTTAGGAGGTGCGGATCTTTAGCTTTCGCAAGTCAGGACGTTGATCCCCGCGCCTTTCTTTGATGTCGCATTGGAAGTAGGTAACTCTGTTGTTACCTCTCACAAGCTCTTCCATTGCAGTCTGTAGACGCTTTTGTTCTTCGGCGGCGTCCATGAATCCGTTTGGCAGATCGTAGTCTACCAAGATTAATCCTCGGGCTTTGATGTTAGTCTCCAGTATTGTATGTGCATATAATGCATTTAATTTAGCTACTTAAAGTAGCCAGAAAGGTATTACAAATTTATTATTAAAGTATAACCGGAGGGCTTTGCTCAATCGGTACGTTGATTATGCCATTCTCAACACGCCGACATAAGCTTGCATCTATATTGATCTTTTCTTTCATCCTAATACATTTATTGACCCAGTTTTCGCTGGGGTTTTGGTGCGAACTTTGAAAAGTTTTTATGGTTGTTTTGGTAGGCATATCGGCCCCCTTTCTAAAAATTACTCTCTAAACTGCAGGTAATTTTTAGTATGGTGGGCCGCACTCTGGGTTAACCCTAGTGTTGCCGCCTGCACCATCTGCTGGTGTTTTGTCCGTAGCGGAGGCCACCATTTTTTGTATTTTCTTATTGGCGGTGGATCCTGATCGCTTACCACACAACGTATAAACTACGTTTCGTTTCTCCAAAGGGAAAAGGGAAGTTCCCACGCAACCCGATATTGCTTTTATATCGTTGGGCCCTTGCATATTTTGTCACCCCCAAACTCTCGTCTGTGTCGTTGCGAGAGCCGATTAATTACACAGCCAACGCTGCCTTGATCTGTTCTTCATTTAAATACTTCAGATCTTCCGATAAATAACGCACTCTAGTCTTCACTCTTGCTTCTAGCTGGCTTGCCAAATCAACACTCTTTCTTGATGCGTCCCGATCTAGTGCCACTACAACTTCCTTGTATTGCGCTAACTGATGTACTGTTACCGGTGCTAAACTAGTTCCAAGTAAAGCGCAACCAGAACAAAATGGCAACCTACTTACCGAACAGGCAGAAGCTATGTCCTCTACAACCACAGCGATACTGCCCTTACCAACAATGGAGGGCTTGTCCATAATGCCGTATTCTAGCCACTTCGGCTTGTCAGGGCCCAAGGCCCTGCCTACAGCAGAGAACTTATCATTGGGTAAGGAGAATAAAACCCGGTCAACTGCCGGGGCATATCGGATATGTACTAACCCACTTTCATGGGCCTCATAGCAATGGTTGTCTTTTAAATATTGGATCACTGCCGGGTGGTTACCCGGCGCTGATAATACCTTTGGTAAATCTCTGCTTTTTTGTCCTATCGAAGTCATCTTATCTCCCCCGAGCTTAGCTTTAATGGCATGTGTTGAATAACCTACAGACTTGATACCTCTGACGCCACAGCTGGCTCTGAAGCAGCCCCAGAGGCGCTTACCGTCAGTCCTAGTAATAGAGAAGGTCTTGCTGCCCCCGCAAAAGGGGCAGTCAATGCGTTTTGTTTCGTTCTCTCGGAGCTCTATTGGCTCTAAAAGGCTAAGTTGATCACGGTAACTATACATGACGTTATTTTACCTCTATTCCTACCTCTACAATGGTAATAGTACAATAACATGCCCTATTTTAGAAGATAAGTAATTGATGACAAACGATAAATCATTTACCTGAAGGTCGTAGGTTCAAATCCTACTCCCGCAACCAAGTGTTTAATATCAATGGGTTACGACCCGGTACATGAGAATAAGCTGCCATCTCATGTACCAGTACATTGTACATTTCTGTACATGGATACTACTTTAGGTGAGTTTTTAGCTAAAAGCATAATGTTACCTTAAGGCTGCTTTGATTCGTTATCCTCAAAAACTAGCCCCGTTGTATGCTCGTATAATATACCCGCTACGATTTCGGTGGCGTCTGCACTTGATGTAACGTCAAACGATTCAAAGAAATCTACATTTAATGCAAAGGTCGCTGCAGCTATCATATCAACATTATTTTGGCTGGTTTTACGTGCTTCCTTTAGGGCTGCAATGATGGTTTCTTTATTAGTCATCAGCTTGCTCCAGTTCAATCAAAGCCTTGAGGTCTTCCGTTTTCCACGAAAACCCCTTTGCTTTCCACCCGTCATACGGTTCGCAGACATTTGCGTCCAAGTAGTATGATTCAACCTCATCTGAGCTGTCATAGTCGTGGCAATCATCCTTAATGAATAGCCAGTTTTGTCCAGCTTTCTCCACAACGCAAAACGTCAGCTTTACGTCATCATCTAATGGGTAGCCACGATTACCGAACCATTCGCGTACATCCTGTTCAGTCATCAGCTTGCTCCCATGAACTGCTTCTATAATCAGTTAGCAAGCACCACTCTGGCTCCGGGTTCTCTACCATATCCCACAGCCTATGCACTTCATAACCCGCTGCAGTTAGTATCTTCTCCCCCACTATGGCAGTGAGATCATTTGGCCCCATCCAATACAGTATAAAACCATCCTCAGACGTGGGTAGAGGTTTATCAGAACAGGTTTCAAAACGATGCTCCTGCTGGGTGTGGAACGAGGCCATGCTGGCATGGCTCATGTTGTCAAAATCAACCAGACTAAACTCTAGTGTAAATTTATCAGTCATCAGCTTGCTCCCTCAACGATAGAAGCCACTTCAGCCGTAAAATCAGGGTTGATTTCCCAATCTGCAGGACCACCGATATACAGCGGGGCTTTGATAACGTGCGGCACATTGTAGTTACCAATGTCCCCTGTAAAAAATGTCGTTGGTTTAGTAGACGTTTTATAGCTGTCTTTGTCGATCCGACCAACGTAGGTCTCGCCGAGAGACACCAGCTTGTTTGTGTATACCGTTAAGCGTTTCATTAAATGTAACTCCTTTTCCCTCTTTTATCCGTTTCATCGCACACACGCCACATGTGTATGTACCGTCAGGTTCACGTATCACAGCTGCAGCTGGGCATGTACCGCACTTGATCGTCATACCCCGGTTCCCATCCACAGTTTCACTTCCGCTAGCGCTTTGGTCAATTCAATATCAAGCGCCTTTGCTTTTTTCTCCCAATGAGCCTCGCTGGCTTTAAGGCACTCTATATCTTCGTGCAGCTTATCGATCTCAAGCTGATAGAATTTATCCCTATGCGCCATTTGCTCGTTTCCTTTGCTCCATCACATCAAAGCGCAGTGAGAGGCAGCGTAGCTGCTCTCCCATGCCTTCCTGTATAGACCCAGTGAATAGCGGCTTGCGAGCCCCTACAGGGGCCTCTCCAGCAATCAGTGCAAAGGTCGCCCCGCCTCGATGCGGATCCTCAGATAGCTCAAAGGTCACATGGCCCACAGACCACTGTTCACGATTGATTGCCCTGCTTTTGCGCTGCTTGCTCATGCTGCTAATGCTTCCTTTCCAACTTGTGTAATTGCGTACCCATCAGAAGGTTTCTCACCCACCTTTGTGGTCAGAGATTTGCCTGTCATTGCCGACAACATCGATGAGGATGCCCGGAGGTCGCAGTGGAGATCTTCAGACAGCTGCCTAGCTGTGCGAGGGCCTTCATTTAATAGCTCCAATATATTCCTAGCAAAGTTACCGATAGGAGCTGCTGAGCCTTGCGCTGTATCACATGGCAGAGGCCCTCTCAGGGGCTTGCCATCAATGCCTCTGGTCTTGTGCTGTAGCCTCTCGAAGGCCAACATATCTAGTGACAACTGCTCGTCACGTTTTGCAATTAAACCTGCCGTTTTGTTTATTTTCCACTCGTTATACTGCTTTGAGGTCATTGGTCGTTCTCCTTTCAGGCATTAATCGCCATACACTTTGGTTAGTATTTGGTTTGCGCGTTTCCTAGAGCGGTGGAGGTATGGGGAAAGACCCTCGCGGGTCATGTGGCCAGTGACCGCCATCATCTGATCCTCAGTGGCATCTCGATCAGCCATGTAGCTGATACCACTGCGTCTAAAATCCCCAAAGCGAATGGATTGCGGGAGCCCTACCTCGTCCATCACCTTGCGAGCATCATGGTAGTAATATCGGTCATACGGCTGCAATAATTTATCGCTTAGAAAGATGAAGTCGGTAATGCTAGGTGGGCGTATCCTTTTAGCAATCTCATGCACCTCGCGGTGCCATTTAATACGCTCACGCAGCTCTTTCGGAAGTTCAAACCAGCATTCTGCCCCGGTTTTCTCTTGGGTAAAATCAAGGTTAACCAGACCCTCGGTATCTACCCGTAAATGGTTATCATTAATGTTACACCATTTTAGCTGCCGTATATCACCGGGACGCTGGCACAGCCGAAAGCAAAACAGAGCTATAGACCCGAAAGTGTAGTTAAAGGTATTATCTGCATGTTTCACATAATCCTGCAGCTGATTGTCAGTCCATGCAGATTTGCGAGGCTTGGGTTTTGCCACCCTTTGGTTCGTCCAAGGGTTGAGTTCCACGCCACAAGTGTCATCCTCATCCCGCATAGCTACGTTCCAAATTAACCGCATGACTTTCGTTAATGTGTAGGCAATAGCGCCATCCTCAGTCGCAGCAAAGTGATTAATAAAACCCCTAGCAGACTTACGAGTTACATTAACTATAGACATATCACCGAATTTACTACCGTCTGGCAGATGTCTGCTTTCAGATGATTTTTTCATCTGTCCTAGATAACTCTTCTTGCTGTTGTCTTTGATGGTGATGAACTCTTGAGTGGTAATGTACCACTTGAACAGGTCATCCACAGTTCCTGCTGAAACGCTACTAAACGATTGCTTATAAACAGATGTTTTACGTCTTTCCACCTCGTCGGCAAACGCCAGAGCGTCCTTTTCACTATTAAACGTCGATGTACTTAGCCCCGTGGCTTTTTTAACATCTTCTGGTAATTGAATAATGTATCCAAACGAACCATCACGCCGTTCACGTACTTTAGGCTTAATTTTAGGCATATTTTTATCTCCTCTTGGTCGTATCTTGCTACCTTAGTAGCTACCCGAGTCTGATGTCAAATAAAAAATAAAATTCGCTAAGGTATTTACAAATGTATCTAAGGGCAGTACCCTGCGAGGGTCTTTAGCCCCGAGCTATACCTATATAGACTATCTTTTAGGCCCTCCGCCCCTAAAGGGCGGCTGGCCCCCAAGCAAATCACATACAAAGCAATAAAAAAGGGCCCCAAAGGGCCCCTTAATCAATTCTTGTTATCTTTATCTGGAGGGTCGGGCCACTCACTTAGATGAATGGTCGGGGCACTATCGCCCTCAAGCTTGTGTACGTGTTCCGCTAGTTGATTTGTCGAAAAAGGGTCTTCCAAAAAATTAACAGCATGTTGCGTTGAATTAAAAACGATGGTGGTCAAAAAATAATACCCCTCATAACCTGTGTACCAGTCTGATACATTAAGTTTGTCCATGCGACAAGATATCTCGTAGAATTATTTTCCCACACGTCTTGCATGGCAAGAGCAATTAAGGTATCTGTTAATTACCCGAAAGGGCATTACACTACTCCTCCCCTACTTCCCTCCCAGTTCCCCGCTGGGAGGGTTTTTTACTTCTCCTACACGTCTTTATAAATAAAACGCCTTTTATATATGAGCTTCGGGATAATTGATCACATAGCATTACTATTTATTGTTACCGTAAGAATCTAAAAAAAAGCATTTTAAGTGGCGTTACAAATTATTTGACTCCGCTTTGTTAATGTAGGTAGTGTTCTGCAGGGTCTCGCAAACCCTGTTAAATTCAATACGGAGAACGACCAAAAATGCAGTTACTTAATACCAATGAGTCCAACACTAAGATCAGAAAGAGCGCTAGCGGTACTATATACCGAATCGCTAGCCTATCCCTATACCCCGATATCTTAACTTGCCCTGGATCCGTTCTGGCGGATTGCATGGACGCTTGTTTAAAATCAGCTGGCCGGGGGCAAATGCAAAGCGTTGTTACCGCTCGGCAATTTAAAACTGAGCTTTATCATAACGACCCGGAGCGCTTTTTCGAGCTGCTTAATGACCAGTTATTTGCTTTCGAGCGTTCCTGCGCTCGGCAAGGCAAAACACCGCTAGCCCGGTTAAACACAATTTCAGATATACCTTACGAGAAGCACGGGATCCCACAAAACCACCCTAATATCGGTTTGTATGACTACACCAAACTAGCCTCGAGACTCGGCAGGACACCACCGAATTATAAATTAATGTTTAGCTATTCAGCGGAGCCCAAATATCGAAACAGCGTAAAAATGGCATTAAAAACTAATTGCCCGGTGGCCGTAGTATTCCGGGGGGGATTGCCAGAGCGCTTTTTAGACCGCCCGGTAATTGATGGTGATAAATCTGATATCGTTAACTTTAACGCTGGCGCTGTTGTGCTCGGGCTAAAACTTAAAGGCCCCCGGCGGATCCAGAACATGAAAACAAATTTCATAGTAGATAATCCAGAGCTCGAGAGGATAGCAGCATGAGAACTAGAATCCATGTTAACCAGCATATAATCCGGGGAAATAAACATAAGCTTGAACCAGCTCATGACGCTCCCCTGACCGTGAAAGATTATAAGCAAAACCGCAAAGCTTTCGAAGCTCACGTGTCCGGGCCTTGCAAGATAGTTTATCGCCCCCGGGATCCGCTGGCTTGCGGAGCTAAAGTCTGGATTGAAACGGATTCCGAAGTGATCACGCTCGAAAATATAGAATACTCTGGATGAGCAATTTTTATATGATCGTAGGGTTTTTTGCGTTCTGGTATTATCTGGCGCAAATAATACCTTTATAAATACTATTGTAATACTCGCAATGTTACATTAAGAAAAACATTAAGAGCGGAATCGCTGCTCTTATCTATAACTTTAAACAGTACGGAGAACGACCAAATGCCAGATCTTATTTATTCGCGGAGTGCATCCGCAAGCGAGCTACCAATGTCAGCAATTCATTCCAAAGCATCCGCTGCATTTACTGAACTACCAATCGAAGGTGTTTCAAAAAACTATGGGCATTTACGCACCATTGACCTGCTCCCGGTGTTAAAAGATTACGGATATCTCCCGGTGCAAGCGGCACAAACCAGCGCCCGGAAGAAAGATAAAATTGGACACCAAACGCACTTGCTAGCTTTTGCCCACGAAAAGGATCTATTGCAGCCCACGGATGGGCGGCCAGAGATTGTGATCTACAACAGCTCAGATAGATCGAGCGCTTTAAAATGTTTTGCCGGGTACTTCCGGGGAATATGCTCGAACGGTTTAGTTGCCGGGGATGGTTTCCAAAATCGCGTGTACCATAATATCAAAAACATCATGACCTTTGAGGATCAATTGCGCGACATGGTGGCCAGATTGCCCAAAATGCTTGGTCTAGTTGATAAAATGAAAGGCACGTTAATAGACGGCCAGACCGGGCTCGAGATAGCAGAATCCGGGGCAAGCTTGCGCTGGGATAGTTGGGAAAAAGAGCAGTTCAGAGCTTGGGGTATTGCCAGAAAATACAAAAAGAACTTTCCTACGCGGACAGTAACTAACGATATTGAGCCGGCTTGGGGGTCATATTACACCGATACAACTATCTCGGATCTGCTCGGCAGCAAGCGCCCGGGTGAGCGATCACTTGCAAAAGAAACCGCGAGCCTATGGCACGTGTTTAATCGCGTTCAAGAGGGGTTAATCCGAGGCAAAGCCGAAATCCAAAGCGTAAGCAATTTGCGCCCAACAGGCACGACTCGCAAAGCCACCGGGCTCACCAGCGTCCCGAAAAGCGTTAAAGTTAATCGGGAGTTCTGGGACGTGGCTGCTGCCTATGCTTAAAATAATCGAGGATGTTTTGGCAGTTATTGCCATATGTATGCTGCTCTATCTCGCCATGCTATATGGCCATGCACTAGGACTAGGATGAGAAATAAGAGGGCGCTCAACAAAGAGCGCTCTTTTTTTATTTGATTAACTTTAATTAATACCTTAACAATTGACTTACCGGGAACGGATCCCGGCAAAATCGGAGAACGACCAAACATGCAAATCACAATAAAACAATTAGATGAATTGCGAATCCATGCGGGAGCAGCTCGAGGCGCAGTATCGTTGCTAACTTGCTCATTTAGCTCTGCCCGAGGGATAGGCGAAGATTTAAAGCGTGATGCCCTCCGCAATTTAAATAGCCTTTTAACAATCGTGCGAGCAATAGAGCTGGCCGAAAATACGGAGAACGACCAATGATTCTTATTACTGCAAAAACCAGAAAGCATCTCGAGGCTAATTACCTCGAGACGCAAGCAGCTGAAACCAGCGAGCGCAATTTTGATCCCCGCCCGGTGGTTAAATTGTTTAACCCTGTTGGATCCCAAACGTGGCTGCTAACAGAAATCGAGCCCGGCACTAATAACGCATTCGGGCTTTGCGATATGGGTATGGGCTCGCCAGAGCTTGGCTATGTGTCGATAGATGAGCTGGCAATGCTTGAGCTTCCTTTCCACATGGGAATAGAGAGAGATATTCATTTTGAAGCAGATCTGACTATCTCAGAATATGCGGAGCAAGCCCGTTATACTGGGAGTATTGCAGCATGAGCAATATCAGATTTGTAAGCGATAAAGAAATAACCGCAAATCATGCAGCTGCCGGGGGCTTTAGATCTTTAACAGCTGAGCAAGAGAAGCAATTTCGAGACGCTGCTTGGAAAGATTATAAGCCCGGTACGGAGATCAACCCGCTATTCCACCCGGTGTATCAGTCGGAATGCAGAGCAATAAACACCGCTGCAAACATCCATAAGATTTATCTGGCGATAGATAACGCCCGGGCTTTGCTCGAGGAACTGAGCACGGATCTGATGCAGGATGAGGAAGACCCGGATCTAGATCTGGACACTATAGCCACGCTCGAGGATATATCAGCAGCTGCCGAGCAGCTGGCAGACCAGCTAAACGAGCTGCCCAATGTTAGCCAGATTGGGGATCTGATATGACTCTGGATCTGGAAAGCTTTGAGCTCCCGGCTCACTGGGCTAGCTCATTAATCAATGGTGATATCTCCGGGCTATCTATTCGAGACTGTCGCCAGCTGGACGCTTTCGAGGCAAACATGCTAAAAAAATATGGCAGCTGCCACGCAGTAGATTGCGGCGATGAACCCTATTTTCTGAAATATCATGATGCTCAGATGTTTGGTGTTCTGGCTTGTGATGTTTTGAAAGTAACTTTCGATGTTACTAAACGAGCGGATTGCTAGCCAGCAGCTGCAAAACAATTGATTTCAAAAGAGCGCCCGGGGTTAAACTTCCGGGCGCTTTTGTGTGGATCTAAGCCCGGTAATAGGCGCTCTGATCGAGCTCGTTAGTGGATCCCGGGGGATTACCTACCAGCTCGATTACACAAACCAGCTGATCAGCTCGAGCGCTAGAGATAGATTCCTGGTGCTAATCTAGAGCAATCGCCCGGATCCAGAGCGCCCGGTAAAAGCTTGATAGCAGCGCTCGAGGGTAGCAGCTGCATAGATCCAGAGCTCCCGGTGGTGTTATATATGCACCAGCTGGCCACCCGCGCCCGGGCTTTTGATTCCGTCATTATGCACCCCGGCAGCAGCCCGGATCCGTATTTTTATTTATTCCCGGTGGATCTGGCGACCTATTACTACAAGGTTATTATCGAGCAGCGCTTACAAGCTTGTTTTGTTTAGGTTTACTCACCAGCTGCCCGGGCAATGTATAGAATAGCGAGCTTTTAACTGTAAAATCTGGCTATTTGGGGCCTAAATCGAGCAGTTTTCGCAGATCCCGGCGAAATTCCGACCCCGGCGAGCGCCACCCCCCCCTCCCCCGGTAGCGTATACCA
>Ga0208134_1002130_pt1 | contig 10857 bp, 18 predicted proteins | sample VirMetDEL_Mar_31_FD_184515 | JGI IMG/M metagenome (GOLD analysis project Ga0208134, IMG submission 184515) | Aqueous microbial communities from the Delaware River and Bay under freshwater to marine salinity gradient to study organic matter... | ecosystem: Environmental > Aquatic > Marine >...
TGCAAGAGGCGGTGGTGCCTTCGGCTCACGTCTGGGCATTATGGAAGGCACAGCGGCAGGCGAGGGCGCAAAGGCCGCTGGAGACCTCAGAGCAAGGGCAGGGCGCGAGGCTCTAGACTTTGCCGCTGGTCGCTTTGATACGGAACGTGCCAATCGGTTTAGCGCAGAAAACGCGCTAAGAAGTGCATTTGAAACTGAAGAGGCAGCACGGGCTGGTCAAATGGATGCATATGGATCGGCTGGTACACTGGCGGCTGACTTGCAGGCGCAAACGGCGCAGGGTCTGATTACATCTGGCGAGGCCACGCGACTACTTGATCAACGGGCGCTTGATTTGGCTTACGCTGATTATCTTGATCAGCGGGATTATCCGCAAGAACAGCTTAACTTTGCTCTGGGGGCATTGTCCCAAACGCCGTACTCTACAGTTTCTCGCGGCTATCAGACAGGCACACAGATGTCTGCTGATCCTTCGGTATACGGCCAGACACTTAGCGGTTTGGGTAGTCTGTACAGCGCGTATAAATTGATGAACTCATAAGGCTAGGGGCTAGAGCATGGAACTGGGCGCAAGCGACACTACTGAATTTGACAAAATGATGGGTGCATTGGGAATGCTTTCTGGCAGTAAGGCTGGAGCGAAGAAAGCCTTTGACGCAGCCAGCGCCATGTACGCCCCTGTTGAAGAGGCCAATCCTTGGGAGGCCAGCCTGCGGTTCTTTTTGGAAATGGGCAAGCAGGCATCACAACCGGGTGCCACAGTGCTTGGCTCTGCCGTAGGCGCTGGCCTTGTGCCGCTTGACTACCTGACTGCCAAAAAGAAAGAGAAGCGCGACAGAGACCAGAAAGTGGCCTCCACGGCGTTTAGCCTTGCGCCAACGCTAAAGCCGAAGGCGGCGACATACCGCGATCCGAAAGAATACACGATTGAAATGCCAATCAAGGATGCTGATGGAAATATAACTGGATACAAAAAGGGATATGTTGATTTCTTAACAGCCAAAGGCTTTGCCGATCTGCAAAAACAAGGCGCAAGATTTAGCAGTGTTGTTAAGCCAACTGGGACAGGCAGCACTACGTTTGGTCAGTATTTATTGACAACGCCAGAAGCAATAGCCGCATACAAAGCGCAAGGCCCAGCGTTTACATTAACGCCAGAACAAGAAGCTGGAACTGCACCTGTGACAATTTCAGCGAATGTGCTGCGAACTGCTGGTGGGTTTACAAAGTATGAAAAGGCTGGATCGGGTGCTGCTGATGATTTAAAAACATTTGCTCTTTTAAATCCTGATGATTTAACAAAAATACAAGAAGTTGTTCCAAATGCTTCTATTGATGGTATGGGAAATATTCTTCTTACAGACGCAGAATCTAAAAAAGCAGGAGTGCGTCAGTATATTGGGCAGAAATTAGCTGATGATACATCAAATAATGATCAGCCTAAATCTGCAAAAGATGAATATGGTATATTGAGATACACAGCTAACCCACCAGAAGGAAAAAATATAGGGGATAGGGTATTTAGCGAAAGTCAATCAGTCGGCTATACTGACAGTCAGTTAGCAACGGCGAATACATTGCGTGATGATCTTGTTGGCAGTTTAAAAGAATTTAAAGATATTGCAGCCTCACACGGAACTATTGCATCCTTTTATTTTAAAGAAGACGATGCAATTGCCGATTATGGTCTTTCTGTTGGTTTTGCTAAAATTATTGACCCCGGTACTGCGGCAAGAGAAGGTGAAGTCGCAGCCATTGCTAGTTCTGGAAGCGCAGTTGGAGCTTTAAAAGCTCAAATAATGAACATGGTTTTGGGTACTGGAAAATTAAGCCCAAAACTAAGGGCGCAGATTTATAACAATTCTTTGGATATTTATGAAAATCAAGTTTACAAAGCCCTTGGTAAACTTGAAAGATACAAAACAGTATCTGAAAAAATTAAAACAGGTCTTTGGGATTTAGTTGGCGTTGATCAAAGCCCGAAAGGCCCACTATTAGTTGACACTGATCCAGCTACAGCTTATGGCGCACCGGGCGTTTCAAATAAAGACGCAACTAATTATACAAGAATTGGCGCTAATGAAATAGCGTCACTTTCAGACGTGGATCGTGACGGTTCTCCAATTGGAACAAAATTTATTTTCCCAGAAAACTTTGATTTTAAAAAGCTAGGTGAAACTGGCCTTAAAGAAATGTTGCTTGAGCCGCCCTCAATGTTTAGTTCTGCTGCCGATGTAGCTTCTATGGCTGCGGCGTTGAGAGAAATTCAAAGTGGGAGAAATTAAATGTCTGAAGAGCAATTAATTAGAGAAGCGTTAGCTGAAGCTAACAAAGAATTTAATCTTGGCGCTATCTTATCAAACAAAGATAGGGCGCGTTTGATAGCTCAAGGGGCTGCACTGGGCTATGGAGATGAAATCGAAGCACTGATCAGATCAATGTCTCCTGACGTTACATATGATGAAGCGGTTGATGAAATAAGAAAATCAATTGATGTGGCAAAAGAAAGATTTCCGATACAAGCAACTGCACTGGAAGTGGGTGGTGCATTAATACCGGGAATTGCTGCGGCTCCATTTACCGCAGGGGGGAGTTTGGTTCCAACACTTGGCCGCGCTGCTGCTGTAGGAGCAGTAGAGGGCGCAATATATGGGTCAGGCCAAGGAACAGATGCAGAAAGCCGTTTTAAAGAAGGCGCGAAAGGCGCAGTTACTGGAGCTATTTTAAATCCTGCTGTTCAAAAAGGTATGGAATTTGTTACGGGTGGGGCTGCTGGTATAGGTGCTTATTTAAGAAAAAAAATGGGCAACAAATTAGCCAAGCCTGTTGAAGATGAAATTATGCGTATTGTCGAGGGTTCTGGAATTTCTGTGGAAGAAATTGTTAACAGAATTAGAGACGGTGAAATATTGCCTGATATGTCCGAATCCGCTTTGACAGAATTGCGTGGCTACGCTGCTCAAGGTGGCGCGGGGCAAGAGATTATTTCAGACACATTAAGAGCAAGAAGTGATCGTTTGAGAACTGATGCGATTGAAGGATTGCAGTCTGGGCTTGCTGTCGGAGTTCCCGAAGGCAACATCACAATGGCGTTTAATAAAAACGTCAAAGAATTAAAAGCGGATGAAAGCAAAGCATATAAAGATTTATTTTCGGCCCCAGAAAATAATCAATTAATTAGCCCAAATAATTTACTATCTGGGCCAAACATAAGCCAAGAGGTAATTGAAAAGGCTCAAATTGGTCAGCAACTTTCTGCTGTATCTGAAGAATTGCTTCAAGATTTTCCATTTTTACGCAACAAAGTTAACGCTATTTTTAAGGCAAAAAAAATGCCTTTACCTTTTGAAGTGAACGATGGCGTTTTGTCTTTGACCCGTCCACTTGATTTAGAAACGGTTGAAATTATGCGCCGTACATTGGCAGAAAAAGTAAATAAAGGTTTTAAAAGTGGCGATGGAACACTTGCAACAGCCACTAAAGAACGGGAGCTTGAATTTAGAACTTTGATTGATAATTTTTCTGAACCATTAAAGCAAACTCGCGATAATTGGCGCGATATTATGAAAACTAAAGAAATTTTTGACAGCGGTAAAAAAGTTTTAAGCATGGCTCCAGAAGAGCTTGAAGAACTTGTGGCTGGACTTGATGATAAAGGCTTGGCAGCATTAAGAACAGGATTTGCTTCTGCATTAAAAGTTAAATCAGGACAGAATGCGCGTCAGTCTTTAATTAATACTTTGGCCGATCTTCGTAAAAATGAAAGGTTAAACTTGGAAACTCTTTACCCTTCAGAGGGCTTTGAAGAAATTTCCAATAAAATATTAAAATCTCGTCAGGCTTTTACAACTGAAGGACAAACATTACGTGGTTCTATGACAGCGTTTACGCAAAAAGCCATAGAGCGTCAGGGTAGTGCAGCAAATCTTACTGATATGGCTGATGCGGCCACTAATTTAAGTTATGGTAATATGTCGGGCGCTGCATTATCGACGGCCAGAATAGTTAAAAGAACACTTGGCAAAGCGGCTGAAGCATTGTCAGAAGATCAAGTCGCAGAAATATCTCGCATTCTTGTTACGGAAGACCCTCTGGTGTTTTCAAGAGCAGTTAGAAATGTGGAAGGCAGAGAGCGCCTTGTGTCTAGCATATTACGTTTGACACAAATGATTTCTGGAGGTCTTGGTACTGCTGCTATTGTGGCTGGAGATGAACCAGTAGGAGATGCTGTTGGCAACATGACATCAGCAGTAATTGCTTCCCCAGCAGAAGCGGCCACACCAGAGGCACAGGCGGCGTATGACAGCGTGGAAGTGCCGACAATGCAATTTGATGAAGAAGGGGCCACAGCGGCTCTCATAAAGGCTCTCAGAGGCACTGACGCAGCGGCACAGGTACAAGAGGCCGCTCGGTAGCTCAGAAGCCGCCCCTTAACCCATCCAATATCTCGTTGAGCGTGGGCCGTTTGTCTTTCTTTTCATAGACGCATGAAAAGACCTTGGGACACTCTTTGAAGCTGCGAGTTGGGTAATGGTAGGCCAGACCTCCATACCCTGCTGTAAAGCGATAGACGCAAATTTTCTGACCAGTATTTTTGTCGGTAAGCCGCTTCCACAGGTGGCACTGCACATGGGTCGGATTGGCAACGCCAGCAAGCGTTACGGACATCAATAAAACTTTAAGCATTCTGCCCTGCCCTCTGACATGAAAAACTGCCCCTCACAGGGACGCCAAAAATATGTGAAGTTTTCTCTAAAAGATGCGGCCCTTTTATCATGCCTGCGGCCCAGCAATGATCTTCTGTTTTAAATCTTTCATCATTTTCCAACACAATCGTCTCACCATTTACAAAGAATATAATAATGTACAGCACCCAAGCGCCTGTCATAACACAAGCGTCAGCAAATAAATGCCACCGCCCAGCACGGCCACAATGCCCACAGCCAATCCCGTGATTGCAAGATTGTTTGCCATTTGACGTTTTGCCTCCATTGCCCGATACACAGTCTCTTCGCGTTCTTTTCTTATTTTTCGGCGCATATCAAGCATACCTTCATAGGTGCCTAAACCGAAACGATAGTCCAGCATTACGCGAATTTCATATTCAAATTCTTTTAATTTTTTGGCGCGGATCGTGATGTCCATCGCCTCTTGCTCAATTGATGCCTCGCCGTGCTGTTTCTTTTCCAGCCACGTTGTGTTCTTGCGCTGTGATTCGGCGCGAGTAATATCAGCCACTGCGCTATACCAAGACCCAAGCTGCTTTGAAACGTCTTCGATTTCACGGCCAGCCTGCAGCAGCATTTTAACACCTTTATAGGCGGTTGTGGCGGCAGCGTAGGCGCTCACAGGATCGATCATGGGTCATCACCCCCTAAGTGGAATTAGGGGCATTATAGCGGCTATTTGGGCTTGTGAACAGCAGCAAGCTGTCGCGCCTGCTCCCTGATCAATTCACGCTGCTTTTCAAGTTCAAGAAACTGCCGATCCAGATCGGACAGAGATGGAAACTTAATCACCGTGCGACAATCGTCGCACAGCGAAGAGCCGTCAAACGGCGGCTCCTCCAAATGAAAGACTGCGTTGCAGTCAACACATTCATATTCACCCATCTTCATCCTCCTCCACTTCGCCACTGCCATCACAGTAATCGCAATCGACCCATTCGCCAACAGGCTCCAGAGTTCCACCGAAACGCTGGTACAATGTTTTTTCTACTCGGCCTTTGTGACCTGTGTAATCACATTCTGGGCAGGGGATCATCATGCTGTCTTCCTTCCTGTGCGTAAGTTGTACTCAAACCGCAAGCCGCCCAAGCAATCGCGGCAACGGATGTAATCAAAGTAGCCTTGCGTCTTCATTGCCTCATGTACCGCCTTTCCCGCTTTTGGGCTGCTGACAGTATCGACCCACTCCTCTGAGCCACCGTCTTTAATCCCAAAGATTTTAAAACTTCTACGTGCCATTTTTCTCTCCTTGGTTGGTGGGGGCGCGATGGCCCCCTGTTAAATTACAGACCCCAGTTTTCAGCACAGATCGGGCCGATGCCACGCTCAATGCTTTCTTTTTTGGTCAGTTCGCGGCCACAGCAAGCACAGGTGCCTGTTGTGCGGCCATAAGCTACTGCCGATGACAGTGGGTCAGCGGCCAGAGCTTGGAGGGCTGTGGTGACGCTCTCAGGCGCTGTACGCACCTTATGAAATTCACCACCAATTACTTTGCCAAAGTAATCATCTTCAAACGCTGGGCCAGCCTTGACGTAAATCGCGCCAGCGTTTCTGCTGTTTGCGCCAGCCAATGAAAGAACCATTCCATCAAGGCGCAGCTTTGGGAATTTTTTGCCTGCGTTCTTGGCAGTGGCAAAGATTTCTTCGACACGCGCCAGATCGACTTTGGCTTTTGGGGCAGCGTCTGAGGCAGCGCGTTTTGCGTCACGCTCTGCTTGGCCTGCAAGGATTGAACGAGCGAACCGCACTTGACCCTCAGTCAGTGATCCCCACTTTTCAAATCCAGCCAGCAAGGACTGTGCCTTGCTGTGCCACTGCATGGCCTGCAAGCCTTCGATCAGACCCTCGTTTGCGGCGATGAAATCTGCTTTTTTGTTGGCTTCATTTTTGGCCTTACGAGCCACGCGCTGGCCCTTGAGCTTGCTGCGATCTTCGCGGCTATTCAAGAAGTGGCCCTTGCCTTTGCAGGCCAAGCACTTGTTGTTGCCGTGGCGATTAGTGCCACCTGACCAGAGGCCAGTACCAGCGCACTGGCCGCAAGGAAATGTCTTGCGCGGTGCTTCAGTTTCGGCTGGGAGTTCTTCTGATGCGAGTTCTGCGGCCCATGTGTCAAAATCGTTCATTGTGGTCTCCTTGGATTTTTGAATTTTTGATCTTACCTAATACATATAGTGATACCCCAAGATATATCAAGGGGTATCTTTAAATAATTTATTAGTGGGGTGATTTTATTTCCCAAGCGTAGGCCACGCGCTTGCGGCGGTGCTTGGATTTACGGACGCTGTGCCACTCGCCAGACTGGTTGTCGATGGTCTTGTCGCCCGACACCACAATGTAGTGGCCCGTGATGTTGACCAGATAGGTCTTCTTGCGATCACGGGTCTTGAGCCAAGCCGCCAGCGTAGGATTGTGTCTGGCATACGATCCAACATCACGGCAGTAGTGTAACGTCATCTGAATGCCATTGGCCCCCATGACCGTCTTCATGAGCTTGTTGCTCATACCCGTGATCTTGCCGCGAAACGTGTGACACAGGCACACTTCATATGCGGCGTCATAGTGCTGACGCATGAACACAGCGGCGGCGTATGGGCCACACCATGTGTGGCGGCTCTTGCTGGTGCGAAGGGGGGTGTGGGCTTGGGCAGTTCTTGGAAGCATTGGATGGTCTCCTGATTGGATAGTGGGTGGGTGGGGCGGTGGCCCCGTTTTGATTAATTGCAAACTTCATATTCGTTTGTTTCGGTGATTTTGATAACTTTGTAATCTCCGCTATCAGCAAAGAATTTTGCGCTTTTTAACATCTGCCGATGTGCGTCCTGCATGGTAAATGCAATTACTACAGATGAAATATTGTCTAATCTGTCGTGGCACCAAATTTCAAAATTGACTAAGAACATTTTCCGCGCTTTAAGTTTTGCAATTTTTTGGGCTTCGCTGATCATTTTTTTTTCCTCTGTTTCTCTGTTACACAATACATATAAGAAATATATCTGGGAATACAATACCCCCAGATACATTTAATTAATATTTTTATTGATCGTCCAGCAATTCATCGACACGGTTCATGTAGATCGCCAGAGCGTGGCCCAAATCTTTGAGCGATGCTTTCTCAGCGCACTCGCGGATGGTCACCCAAGGGTGTGGCTTGCCGTGCGGATAAATGTTCACAGCGTTCTCAGTGATCACTGGGGCTGGCACTGGCTCCACTGGCAGGCCAAGGGCATTTGCAGCCTCTGTCCTGTTGTTTAGCCACGCCAGCAGGCTGGGCTTGTCGGTGGGAACATCAGTCTGCTCCGCGCCAATTGTCTTGGCTTCGGCTTGCGTTCCGACCCACTGGCCTTTTGCGTTGGTATAGAGTCTCATATTTTGATCCTTTCTAGATCGTTGGATGAGGGGCCGAAGCCCCCCGTTGGATTATGAGTGAAATTTGCGAAGAACGTCCCAGTCTGCCGCCAGCGAATATAAGTTACCTCCATCGCCAGCCGAGCGTTGGTCATAAAGATAAACTAAATCAGCAGCGACCAGTGAGCCGAATGTGCCTTCAGCTTCTTTTTGGCCCCAGCCAGCTTCAACGAGATCAGAGGCATCAACCCATGTAAACGGATCGTCTTCTAAATCAGCGAGGGTTGAACCGCCCATGTTGCCGAGGCAACTTTTGATTAAGGCAGTCATGGCATTCACTTGATTGGCAGTAAGGTTTTTGGTTTCGATGCTCATTGGGTCTCTCCATTTTTTGAGTTTTTGATCTTACCTAATACATATAGGCATTCTGATCGGAGATACAATAGCAGAATACAAATTAAATATATTTAATTAATATGGGGGAAGCCAAAATGGGCGACTTTCCCCCGATGCAACTTATGCTGCGATATGGTACAGCCAGCAATTCATGTGGCCTTTGCCCCCGTTTCTTGATCGGACGTGAGCTTTCTTAACAACCAAACCAGCGTCAACAGCGTGGCGAATTGTTCCACAAACATTGTGAGAGTTCTTTTTCAAAAGCCTTGCAATGTCTTTGCTCGTCATTGGCCCATGCTTTTCCAACACCCGCAAGATCGGCGTAAAAGCGCCAGTATCTGTCCGACTGCGCTTTTCCCCTCTATCGCAGGGGAGCGGTGGTCGCAGAGGCTTGCCGTTGGGGCCTTTCGTTCTCGCTTGTAGTCTTTCAAAACCTAGTATGCAGTAGGCATAAGTATCCTCATAAGAAATCTGCTTCAGTCTTGTTGTGGTTATTTTCATCTGTTCTCTCCCTCAGATTTCATAATTGTTTTGTCTCAGTCCACTCACAAAGTTTTTCAATTCCTGTCTCGCCAACCAGAGATCGTTCTGTGCATCTGGAACTGGGCTTGTGCGATAAGCCTCCCCCTCTAGACGATCAACTTGGCCTCTCAAATGGCGCAGTTCAGCCTCATGGGCTGGCGTTAGTTTTTTCACTCCTATCCTCCTTTAGTGGTTTTTTTGATTTTCATTCCGTAATTGTTTACACCGACAGGAATTTTAAAGCCGTCAACGTAGCAAAATTTATTTTGCTTAAACGGTCTGTAATTTACTTCATGGTGACAGCGGTTAAATTTCCAAACCACTTTTGCTACGTCTGGATGCAAATCTTCAATCATCTGGCTCTTGGGTTTAGTGCCTTCGTGCGCGTAAAACTCTTCTGTATTGCCGCCAGACAACGTCTGTGTGGTAGCCTTCTCTTGCTGAAAAGCGTTGTACTGCACAGTGCAATGGCCGTCTTTTAGAACGCGCAAAGACAAGTCTGTATCTTCATTGTATCGACCCCTCCATCGATAGGGGATATTGTTTTGAATCAGCAGGCAAGAATAAATGCGCGTGTTCTTGACAAACGCTGGCAGAGGTTCTTTCGCTTTCACGAAAAAGTCATAGCAAGGCCCAGACAAATACACATTTTTATATCGATCTGCAAAATCTTCCATTGCCCGAAATATTGTTCCTGACGTGACCTTAATCAAAAGATTTCGGTTCAGCCTGTGGAAATATGCAATGTTGTCATCCATCACCCAATGTCTAGATGCTCCCAAATCAATTGCATGATCCCAAGCAAAATTACGAGCGGCCCCCGGGCCTTTTGATCTGCTATCTCCAAGATCATCGCACGTATCATAGTCGAGCAGATATTTTTTCGGAAGCACCAGACATTTATCTGCACCAACTTCAGCAGCGTACATTTCAAGCTGGCTGGCTTCGACAATGATTTTGTAAGGCACACCCATCCAATCAAGCGCCTTGCTTGTCAGTCGGCTCTCCCACCGCCCCTTCGATACAATATAAACTGGATACTTAGGGTTCATCGATATATCGCTTATCAGACGTAATCCTGTGATCCATTTTTGGATACCAACAGGCTTTCTGTTTTGGGCTTATCGCCTGACCCATCAATTCTTTAAATCGCATGAAATCTTCTTGATTTCTGAAGCGAACATTAATTGCGTGATATGGACGTAAATCTTCCTGCACATACTCTGGCATCCCGTGCCATTCTGCTTCCCAATCTGTCTCCAAGTCTTCAAACAAACTATTTTGCATCCAAAAACTCCAGCACTTGCTTCGACGCATCGCCTGCGCCCTTTCCAACGATCACAGTGTGTCCCACTGATCTCAGATATTCGATCACTTTTTTTTGATCGGGAGACAGCCTGCCGCCCGTGGCTCTTTTCATTTCCACCCAAAGATTGCAGGCAGGAATGTACAAGTCTGGTATCCCCCGTGTGACCCCTTCTGCCTTGAGCCGTGTCGCCACAGATATGCTACGCTTCTCACCGTTTGGGATAGCAAAGATCAAAGTGTGCGGATATTTGGCGCGAAACCAGTTCACAAAACCCACCTGTTCAGAATGCTCAGAGTGTTTAAAACGGTATGTCTTCGACACCCCAGTCAGCGATTGGGCCTTCTTGCGCCTCATATTTTCTCTCCACTTTTGTATAGTCGAACTGCACAACCTCAAAATATTTCGGGTTGTATGTCGAGGGTTTTATCTTAATGCGGCTGGGCCAATTCCAGAAGTGGCACTCGTCCATCGCCTCGTCTGTCGTGTCAGCGCCAGAGGCCAGCAGTGACCGCCGCGCCTGATATCTGCTGGCCGCATAGCCACCGTGATTTGGACAAA
>Ga0208134_1002132_pt1 | contig 10854 bp, 18 predicted proteins | sample VirMetDEL_Mar_31_FD_184515 | JGI IMG/M metagenome (GOLD analysis project Ga0208134, IMG submission 184515) | Aqueous microbial communities from the Delaware River and Bay under freshwater to marine salinity gradient to study organic matter... | ecosystem: Environmental > Aquatic > Marine >...
TTTAGCCATCAGAACGGTGGCTCCCCATACTCGTCAAGCTCTACACCTTTGTAGGACATATCGACTTCATAGACTTCATCTTCTACAGGTGTATCTGTGAAGTCTTTTTGTATTACTCCCATATCACTTAAGTGCAGGGATAGTTGAAGTGGTAACTGGCTTTCCATCGTAGTCTCCTAAGTTAAATCTACTATTTCACAAACATCACCGCTACAAGCCATTGTTTGCATACCTGCGGTGTTGTCTTCTTGTTCATACTCCGATAACTGAGACCAGTCAATAGTCTTTGGCATCTTTTGTGAAAGGTCAAAGTATTCTTCCATTGAGCAGTCCTGATAAGGTGCTTGCTGGTAAGTATGATCTGTATGAGGCAAGAAGGAAACACCTGACATCTCATCAAAGTATTTGTACACAAATGCACCCACTTCCATCCACTCCTCATCCCGTACTGAGATAGTCACTGAGGGCTTATGTTCACACCATGACCTCTGATAGATCAACCATGTCTCTAACTGCTCTAGGGCGCTCATATCGTTCCTAGTAACAGAGAAAGGTGGTGACTTAACTGGGAAACTAAATACTGTGGTAGTGTCTCCTTTCATTACACAAGGTTCATTAGGTATCCCTTTGTCCTTCATAAACTGTGTCAAGGGATCTTTATTGTCACCACGCACAGTGCGGATATAATAGGGACTGTGGCGAGCATGTATGCCAGAGGCACTATCCACCAGTTGTGATACCGTTCCCGAAGGCTTAACGCATGTAATCGCAGTAGAACGAGGTATACCAAGGCGGTCAGCCCATTCAGAATTAGTATCAACAGCCACGGAACGTAAATGCTCAAGGGTCTTCTTTAGCCCCCTGTTTTCTGATGTTGTCAGTCTATTATCCATTATCCCTGTGAGTGACACACCAAGCAGTCGTTCTTCTTCTGTATTGGTAGACCACACCTTTCGCAGGTAAGGGAACTTTGTGTATGATGATTGGATTGTTCCCAGAATAGTTGCCAGACGGACTTTTCGTTCCAGATCTTCGATACTGTCCGTAGCACGAATGACAACCTCTGTAAGATTACAGAACTGATACGGCCTAAGTATAATTTCACTACAAGGGTTAGTTCCGAACTCATGGTTAGGATCTCTGCGCCCGTACTTTTCAGCTTGTTTTTTACTCGCTTGACGATTGAATACACCACGTTCTCCAGACTTACTTTCCACTAGAGCTTGCCACTCACGCATGAATGTCTCCATGTCAGGCTTCTCTGTGTATGCTACAGAGTTATTGGCTAACGCCCTATAACCAAACCGATAAATATTTTTTTCAGGTTCATCCCACCAAGCACCAGACTTAGCATGACGTAAACGATCATCAGAAAGGTTAGATAAAGAGATCATGGCGCTACGGCGTACACCGCCTACAACGACTACTTCACCAATCTTACACATAAGATCATGGCACTCAATGCTAGATAATTTACGATCTTGTGCGCCCTTAAAGGTTTTGATAGTAAAATTAAATAACTCAACAAGTGGCTCTGGACCTGACGCCCTACCACCAAAAGTCTTTAGTCTTGCACCAGCAGGGCGTACCAAGCCTATATCCCATTGCGGAATCTCACCAGCCCAAAGGAGTGCTAACAATTGTCTGAAAGCTTTAGCCCAACCTTCCTTACTGTCTTTGACAACGATTGTAGTCTCACTGTCGAACAGTTGAGGAATTTCAGGGAGCCTACTGATGTACTGTCTCTCGACACTAAACCCAACACCAGTACCACACAACAAGATGAACATAGCCTCATCGAAGGACTTAGGGTCATCTACGGGTAGATAAGAGCAGTTATAACCGGCTGTATTGTCCCTCTCTAAAGCTTTACCAGCGGTCATCATAGCCCTCATAGAAGGCATAACCTCTAAGTCTAAGATAGCATCACGTATTTGATTGATGTAACTATCCTTACCGGCTTTAGGGCGTACAACATTGTCCATATATCGTTCTACTGTTTCAGACCAGTCTTCACGGCCTTTACCATCAAAGTACTTTGCGTAACGGGACTTTGCTATGAATGTTTGATAGTCGGTAGGTAAATGATTATTCTTTGACATCCTCTTGTCTTCCTTATTATCTGTTATCACCAGAGCCTCTTAGTGTACCACGATCCATGCGACCGTCAAGCTTTTCCATGTTGAGTTCAATAATAGACTTAAGTGTCCCACCATAAAGATTAGCTAAAGCTGTCGTGTAAAACAGGACATCACCTAACTCGTTAAGCAATTCCTCATTGGAATAACGTGCTTTGTCACGTAACATCTTCTTTACTTTTTCAGCTACTTCCCCAGCCTCTCCAACAAGACCTAAAGTGTTCTCAAAGATACGATCATTACCCTTTGTCAAGATCTTACCCTCTACCCAATCAGAGTACATGTCCAAAATCTCTCTGTATTCTCGCATTGAAATCATTCCTTTTCCCTCTCTGCGTCGAAGGACATCACGGCGATGCCCCCTATATCTTCTATAGCATCAGTTATATGCTCTTGTAAATCGTCTAAAACAGCAGAATCTGACACAGGATGCCAGTATACGGATTTATCTACTGTTATGTGAAGGTGTACGTTATAGCTGTCTTCACGGATCTCTTCTTCATCTTCCATAGCTTACTCTCCCGTAAAATTCTGTCGGGCCTTCATCTTCAACATCGAACAAGTACCAAGCACAGTTATCTTTACCAACACTCTTGCTGCCTTCTATCCACTTCACTCTACCGACAGAAACAATCCTTGAGCAGTAGAGCATAAACCTTTCTGATTGTAGAGTGTGCATCCAGTCAGCATCAAACAAGAGCCAAGTAGGAGCAAACCTTACGAAGTGGTCTATCATAGGGTGGAGAAGCCTTCGGTCCCAAGGTGGATTTGTTATTATAAAGTCAACAGGATCGAAGTCATAGTCTAGGCAATTAGCTCTTGATACACGATCACACTGAGGCTCTATGTCTATCGCAAGTGTACACGACAAATAAGAGTTGTCTTCAATGTGTTTGATTAGCCTACCGTCACCAGCGCAAGGCTCTGCAAAGTTCCCTGAGAATGGTAAGTGTTCAAACAAAGGCAGTACAGCAGAGAATGGTGTAGGGTAGAAGTCTCGTTCTACTCTTTCAAACTCACTTCTTTTGCCCATTAAAATGCTCCAATAATTCTACACAAACCTCTGCGGGTAAAATCGCTAGAGGTTTTTCTCTGTCTGCCCTAATAAAAACAACAGGCAAGTAATCACCATGTGTGTTTGCTTGATCAAGCCAGCCATAAATAGTCTTAGCTGACTTAACTCTTTTACACTCAATCTGTATCGGAAGTATTTTTCTGGCGGCTGGGCTTAGTTGGACATCTTCTCCACCGGCTCCCATACTTGTACTCTTAACATCGTCATTCTCAAGCTGCGGGTATGTCTTGAGAATTAGATCCCGTATGTCCTGTTGGAAGACACGGCCTTTAGCTTTAGCTGACTGTGGCCTCATAGCTCAAATACATCCCTTGGCTCTCTGGCTACATTAATCAGATAACGAGGACCACCTTTGTATATAAATGTCCTCATGTCAGGCCAGCAGATCTTCTTGAAGTCACAGTAGCTACATTGGGTGCAAAGCTTAGTGTTACCACTCTTACCGTCAGGCTCAGGCTCATATTCCCTTGCAGGGGGTTTACCCATCTTCACGACAGACTTGCAATTTTCCACCTCAGCCTTCTTGGTCTTTACCTCTGGTGAGAGATCGTAGATGTCTAAAGCTATATGTCCAAATTGTTTGTCAAAGGCTAAGAAGCCAGCCCTATTCTTTTCTGTGACTATAGGGTCATCTTGGCTACCGTAAAGGTAGGAAGACAACTGACTGATGTAACCGAAGGGGTCTTCTTCTCTCAGCTTACCTTCTTTAAACTTCCTAAAGCTGAAACTAGAGGCAGACTTAACATCAATCAACATACCGTCGATAACACAGTCACGGTGACCTAATACGCCCTCTACGTTCAGTTGGTCTTGCATCCCTTCGACTTTATGCCCAGCAGCCATACACAAACCAATTATATGACTTTCCGTAAGGTCACCAAAGATAAACTTGTTGAGGGTAGAGGCTGTCAATTTCTCACGGTGGGTTGCCTTGTTGACAGTGTACCAAAGCTTACGTTCACACTTTGTTCCAAGACCAGAAAGACGAAGAGATCCCTTGTCTTCTCTTTTCTTCATTTGACGAAGAAGAGACTTACGGACATCTTCCGATACCCATTCCGCTACTTCTTCTGTATATCCCTCACCTGTTTGAAGGACATGATTTATATCAGCTACAAGAGATTCGATGGATGGCATACTTCTTCTCCGGTGTCATACACTGCAATTAAATAAGCCAAATAAGACCAACCACAACCGTTTACAGCTTCGTCAAGGAAGAGGAGACAATCTTCCATCGTCTCCACTCCTTTCTCTGTAAAGGTCACTGAGTGATCTCTACCATCTTCCTCTACAGTAGTTTCGTACTTAAGAGTAAGCTTTCCCATCTACCAGACCAAAGCCTCATCACGTTCAGGGGCTTCGGCTGCTTCCACAACACCAACACTTTCCAAGGTTACGATATTGACCCGACCTTTATAGATCGAAACCTTTACCTTAACTTTAGAACCGTTCCAGATGTTTTGTTCAGTATCCCAAGGCACTGCTACTTTGTTTTCTTGGGATGCCTTCCAATCAACTACATTGGGTGGGCCGTTTACTTGAGGTGTCCCATCGTCATTGGTAAACCTCTTGTGAAGATGTGTCCGTTTGAATGTATAACCATACAAACCATCTTCTGTTTCTTTGAACATCTCATTACCCAAGATGACGTCTGGAATACCGTCAGCAATCATTCTCTTCTTCATGTCTTCATCAAAGACAAGTTGAATTTTGTACTGACCGTCAACGTCATCTAAGGGGTAAGCTTCGCTACCCATGTCACGGTTACGTTCAAAGACCTGTGCGTACATGGATGTTCCATCATACGTTTTGTACACTGTTTTACTCATAGTGATTCTCCTTTTGGAATCTGTCTTATATCATAAATATTACAACTACGCAATGCGTCAATGTGTCTCATACCAGTTCCTTCCGACATCTGACGAAACTGCCAATGGACAAAAGACATCAAGTTTATCTCTCACTCTGTTCATACTCTCCTTTTGTATCCTAATCAACCTCTCAGCTATTTCCATCGAAGGTACTTCGACCTGCACTTCATCATGTACAATATCGATCAGCTTAAAGTCTAAGCCTTCCTTCTCTGCTCTCATTTTCCACTCTAGCACCCAATGCTTAACGACAACACTCTCACCGTTTTGAAGCATACCGGCTAGTGTTTTGTGTTCACTGGGAACCTTTACCTTACGACCATCAAGACCAGTAAAGTAACCTCTTCTGGCAATGTGTGGGATCTTCTTTTTCTTAAGTTCTTTAAGTCCGTCAATAGATTCTAGAAAGTTATCAACGGCATCTTTAGCCTGTGTCCGATTAACCTTTAAGATGCTTGCGATCTTAGGGATACCGGCACCCAAGAGAAAGGCGTAGATAAAGGTCTTAGCCATGTCTCGTGTCACATGCGGAATACCTAAAGCTCTCTTATTCACGTTGTGAATGTCAGTCTCATCTTCTTTCTTGCCGGTGACAATAGCATCGACATAAGCCCTAGACTGCATGAGGTGAGCCAAGATCCTAAGTTGAATGCCTTCCGCATCTGTACCGACTAGATAGTTACCCTCATCCACACACCATAATTTCCGCATAGGGCCATCATACCTGTGCTTCACACTTTCCACCGCAGTCTTAGGATCACCATAAAAGGCAGAAGGTATGTTTGCCTGATTGGGTGCCTGATGTGACATACGGCCTGTCCATGCCCCAATGTGCATAAAACGACCATGAATGCGACCATCATCCTTACACTGTCCTAACCACTCTACAAGGCTTGTTCTACGTCCCTGTAGGGTCAACCACTCTGACAGCTTGTGTGCGCCCTCTGGGGCCGTGTCAGGCAGTGTGTTGAGGTTAGTTTCGCTACAGGTCCACCCGTAGGTCTTGTAGTGTTCACCTTTGTCTTTCATATTCCATATGCCCCTTTGTTTTCTCGACAGGCTCCCAGCCAGCTTCCCATAGTCTTTCTATGCGTTGTTTTGGACTAGACGGTTCAAAGGTCTTATAGTCAAAACAAACAAGCTCTTCCCCTTGTCTTTCACACTTCGGGTACTTAGCCAAAGCATTCTTAACAGTACCAAACAGAGTACCATCCGTCTTCTCACGATACTTCAATCTATTAACCTCTACAAGCTTAGGGGGCCAGATCTTTTGGAACTCTTGTTCAAGGTCTGACATCCGCATTTTCATTTCAGATAGCATTTCTTGAGCAGTTGACCGGTCAAACTTAAACCCAATACCTGTCATTTCCTCGCAGGTCGATGCAATGTCATGCTCAGTACGCATTGCTAATTTCCACTGAGGGTCTTCGATCTGTGATTTAAACTTATTGTAAACTTTAGCTGTGACCTCAACATCGTTAAAACAATACTCAATCATCTCTTCAGACAAGCCGCCAGCAAAGTCTGTGAACTCTCCCTTGTGTAAACCTAGTCGAATGCCCCACGCCTTTAGTGAGTGACCGTTAAGAATGTTATAGTCAATAAGGCGGGAAACAACGAGAGTATCAACAACATCACAGGGTTTGATTGTGCCTGATCCCATAAACTTATTAATAACAGGAACATCGAAACCAAGACCATTATGGAAAACCCAAGTTCTAACAGAAACAGCAAAGTCATTAAATCTAACCTTCTCTGATATATCCTTGTCTAAATTAGTAAACTTGTACAGCTTACCTGTCTCAAGATCTTTAGCGCAGACAACATAAATGTGCTTTGGGTTTAAGCTGTCCGTTTCTATATCACAAGCAACTACCTTCATGTTGTCCACTTATTCCTTAAGGTGAAGCTGTCAGGGCTGAATGACATCTCACCGGCATATCCTGTGGCCCCTGTGGGACGGTTCTTAGTGATGTAAAGCCGTGTGGTGTTACGGTCATCCTCATCCTCTGCCATGTTGTCCCTCTGAAGCTCTACAACGACACTAGCACGTTGCTCTATCATCTTACAATACTTAACAGCACCATCGTCGTTTGTGTGAGCTATCGTAATCAAACCAACATTCAATTCAGCAGCAAGCTTTGACAACCTGATAGCCATGTCAGCTAAGAATGTCTCCTTGCTTTCATCACCGTTCTTGCTGGCTGCTACGTCCTGTATAGGTTCAAACATGATGTACTTACATCCACAAGCCTGTGACAGATAACGGATCTGATCCAGTAGAAGAAGGGGATCGTCTTCATCGTTCAAGTAGAACTGGAACAGCATCTCATCTTTAGTAATCTTAGAGATGGCCTCTTGCACAATTTCATCGTAGCCGTTGTCAACAATAAGGTCTTTCCTTGTTACATTCGCTTGTAGCTCATAGCTGCACAGACCCAACAGACTTCTAAGCTTTGTTTCTTCCAGATGCCAAATGGCAATAGGGACATCAGGGTATTCTGACAGAATGCGATATTGAAGGTAACGCATGAACTCTGTTTTACCAATACCTGTCTTGGCTTTGAACACAGTAAAGTGACCCTGCATAAGTCCTAAAGCCAAGTCATCAAAGTCAGGAATACCTGTCTGTACATACACATGCTCTTCCGCTTTGTTGTACAGATTGAGGAACTGACTGGTGGTGTTCAAAACATTGTCAGGGGTGAACTTCCTAGCTCCCCACCAAGCATTGACAAATTCCTTCGCAGCCCCTGCTTGCAGAAAGTCATTGGCATCTTTGTACTTGTCATGGATGACACGATAGACCTTGTTAGGGAACATCTTTGCAATCTTGTGGGCAACAGCATTACCAGCTTCATCACTGTCAACTGACAAGATGATCTTATCAAAGCCGTTAAGGTACTCTCTGGTCTTCTCCCAAAGCTTACGTGATGGTGTTGCTGATGGTAGGGATATAAAGGGACAAGGGAATTTAGGGTTGTTGCACATCTGGTAGGCAGACATAGCATCAAGCTCACCCTCACAGATAGTGACAATCTTACCTGTTCCAGTATTCCATAGGTTCTGACCAAAGAACTCATCTGTCTTCATACCTTCAAGAAAGAACCCTTCCTTTGGTAGGACACGGATCTTACGACCACCAGAAGGATAAGGGTAAACATGCTTGATTGGTTTGCTTGATCGATCAAGTACAGTTGACACATTAAAGAACTTCATAGTCTCTAACGTAATTCCCCTGCACCCCTCAAAGACCTCTTCTTCGGTACGGGCTGACAACATCATAACTTCTCCTCTTTGGTTGATTGGGTACTCTTCCAAGGCCCAACTTTCATAACCCTTTTCAGAAGGGTATTTCTTTTCACAACTGTGACACTTACCAGCTTTGCTCTCTGTATTGTAAGAGAAAGCATCTGACGAACCACAATCAGAATAAGGACATTTAACGTGACTTCTCCAAGACATATACAATAGTTCCTTTATCTACTGTTTTCTTTTTTATCTTTAGTTTCGTACTTTAGTATAGGGATTATACTGGTTTAATCTGATTCGGCTATTGCTTGTCAAGCAGAATCTTTGGTCTTGTCTTAGGTTTTATCGAATTAGACAAGGCGTCAGTCTTCAAACACTGACCGATAGCATCCCTATCGATGGCGTAAATAGGCTCGTAGAAGGCTGGTAAAGCATCACCACAAGCTCTATAACTAGGGAAGACCACCTTCGCTTGAAGGTAGTCCCCATTGAGTGTGTAGCTCAACACAAGGACAGTGTAGAACAGCATCACAGATACTCCACTACTCTGCCTGTATTCCAGTTCTTAGCTTCTCTCTCAGCTTCCTCACGATCAGTAAAGACCCACACCTTAGTGTCGTATGTCCAAGGGTTCTCCTTCCTTACGAAGGTATACTCCCCCTTCTCTAACTCTATTTCCACTACATACCTACCCATCTTCTTTTTTCTCCTTCTCTAGTCCAGCCTTGATTAATGTTACAAAGCCTACGTCAAAGATAGCTGCGAATGTCTCAGGATCACACTCTACTTGCAGTGTGGCACTACCATCTTCATGCTCTTCTATTTCTGTTATTTTGATTATATCACTCTTCATCACTCATTCTCCCTTAATGCTCTCCACGACACAGGAAACAATTTTACCATGCTACAATCAATTTCCCACGCTACCTCTGCTGTCTCAGCTTGTGTATCAGGCGCACAGCGTAGGTTACACATGTCAGCAAAGGCATCAAGGCTACCTGACCAATACCATTCAGTCATCATAGACTGTGGCAGTACCATACGTGCTTGCTCAGGGCAGACACCACGGTCTATCAAAGAATTGTACTGCATAAGACTCCAATCATAATCTACAGTTATGTGAAAATCCACAGGTTCACCACTGCCTTGCTTCTTATCAGCACTACGTTCCCGCCATTCATCAGGCACATAGAACTCAGGCTCACTGTCCACATACCTACGACTAATCTCATTCCAACGTAAGAATTTATGCTTTACTAGCTGCCGTGCCACGAACACAGGGGCTTTAATATGGAAGGAAGCAAAGCAATGCCCAAAGGGGCTGATGTGCTTGTGCTTACCAAGCCATTTGATAAGCTTCTCATCTTTCTTCTTAAGGTGCTGCTTAAAACTGTAGCCATCAGACTCTTCATAATCCCACTCGCTTTTCTTACCGAAGCTTACCCGTGCGGAGTCAACTACATCCAAGTCATCACCCATATGGCGTCTGTATGTTACTTCAATCACTGATCTTTCCTTTATGCTTTATTTTCCGTTTAGGGATAGGTTTCTTTTTGTCAGGGATAACACGCTGACGATACTTAGGTTGCCTTAAATCTTTAGCCATTGGGTTAGGCTTTCGATTTACCACGGTGGTTCCCCATTCTCATCTAGTTCAGGCATGTTAAATTCAAAAACTCTAGGCTGTGGTTTATCCTCAACCTCTTCTAGAAAAGAACGGGGTACAATGACCCCGATCTCTTCCATAAACTTCTCTAGATCATTTTCCACTAGAGCCGACCTAAGCCACAGTAACGCCGCCCCTCTGACACCATCTCAAGCACACGGTCAGGCTTGAAGGATTTGACAGTATCTTTGTCAACCCAGATGGGGATCAGGTTGTTTTTACGGAGCATACGGGAAACAGTCTCTGACTTCTCTGTACCCTTGAGGTACTTCTTCACATTGAAGCGACCGTTGTAAGTCCGTTCCTCACCACTCTTGGTCAAGAAAGTAACAGTGACAAACTTACCTGTTGCACAGATATTGGTGACCAATCTTTCATCAAGCATTCTATTCTCCTCTTGCTGATGTGAAATTGCTATTCCGATTCGCTGGCTAGAGTCAACCGCTAATTTAGTTCAGACCGTAGAATATTTAGTTCAGACCGTAGCCCCTCGATCATTTTCCACCGGTGGGGTACTAAATTCCCACGGAGGGCGGTCATTTTCCACCGGAGGCCAATTTCCACCGGAGGTCATTTTCCACTGGAGGTCATTTTCCACCGGAGGCCCCGATGTTCCTGATTCGTTCTTTGTTCCTGATTCGTTCATGATTCGTTCCCCGTTCATGATTCGTTGCCGATTCGTTCCAGATTCACGATTCGTTCCTGATTCGTTCCAAACTACCGATTCGGATAGATCCAAAAATGCCGTCAATATCTCAAAAGGATAGTTGACAAGGTATTTCGGATAGTGTGGTTTTTTTACTATGATTCGTTTGTTCTTTATTCTTGACTCCCTTTTTTGCTTGCCGAATC
>Ga0208134_1002133_pt1 | contig 10851 bp, 12 predicted proteins | sample VirMetDEL_Mar_31_FD_184515 | JGI IMG/M metagenome (GOLD analysis project Ga0208134, IMG submission 184515) | Aqueous microbial communities from the Delaware River and Bay under freshwater to marine salinity gradient to study organic matter... | ecosystem: Environmental > Aquatic > Marine >...
TTTGCCTTGGCGTCCTCACGCTTGTCCTCACGCATCTGCAACTGCTGCTCCTGCATACCGTGGAGCTGCTGGTTGTAGCGGAACTCAAGGTCCATGAGCTGCGCCTTGGCCTGCGCCTCGGCCTGCATCTTTTCAATCTCGAAAGCAATCTCCGCCTGCTTGACCTGCATCTTACTCTGCGTCTCCGCCTGAATCTTTTGCATCGCCGTTTGCGCGGCCATCTGCTGCGACTGCATATTGTTCTGCGCCTGCATCTGCTGCTGCTGGAGCTGGAACTGCCGCTCCTCCTCCTGCTTAGCCACACGCTTAATCTTTAGCAGTTGGTTGGCGAGCTTAAGGTTTTTAATCTCACGGATATCGATGGCGTCCTCAAGGTCGATACCGCCCTTGCTCAAAGCCATTTGAATATTGGCCTCGAGCTGGGCACGCTCCTCCTCGTCGGGACTGACCTCAATAAAGACTCCGAAGTCGTAGATATACAACTCGCTAATCTCTCCGAGGATACTGACGTTATACTTTCCAATCTGGTTTACGAACTCGTCCTTGAAGTCGGCGTACTCAAGGATATCGCTGACGCGGTATGTGAGAGCCTCAGCCAGAGAGCGGAACATAAATAGGCTGCCGTCGAGAATGTGTCGCGTAGCCGTATTGCTATTGGCCGCAGCCAGCTTCTGCAAGCCCACCAAGCTATGGGGGTCGGGAGCACTGCCATCGCGAGCCTCGTTGAGGCCCGTTACGTCACGAATCATCTGCAAGTAGTGATTCATATTGCCAATCAGCATCTGCGTCTTAGCCGCCCCGCTGTTGCTATTGAGCTCCTGAATAGGAACCTTGCCCTGATTGTACTCTCCGTCCTGAGTATAGGAACGGCCCACAACGCTACCCGTTTGGAAGTATAGCCGAAGCGCATCCTCAGGGCTGTACGCGTTGCCCGTACCAAGGTCGACCTCGTTGAGCCCGTCAGCATCGATATACACGCCGTCAGGAACGGTGCGGGAGATGACCTGCTGGAGCTTAAGGTGCGTAATCTGGATGAGGTCGGCGAAAGGAATCATACGCCGCGTAAGCGACTCGATGACACCCTTGTACATGCGCGGAGCCGTAGCCACATAGTTGGGTAGGGCGTGCTGAGAAGCAGACTTGGGACGGACCATATTCTCCGCCACCTCCCACTTAAGCAAGATGTTCGTACCCATCACCATGACGCCGTCGTACCATACGTCGATGGTCTTCTCGACCTTCTCGTAGTTGCCCTCCTCCATCATCTCTTCGGGAGGGTTGAACTGGTCGTCCTTCTCAATCATACGCGCCCCGTCGCCGTCGAGCTTCTTCTTCTTATAGACAATCTTCTTGGTCGTCTTATAATTGAAGTACATCAGGGTAGCCGTATCACGGTAGAACATATCGTTCTCGTAGTACTGGGCCACGTTATAGTAGTCGTACCAGCTTTGGCTGTACTTGCTAATCTCCTCCAAGTCCTCGTTGGTGAGGGTGGGGTCAATCTTCATAAGCTCCGTGATAGGGAGCGTCTTAATCTCTCCCCAGTAAAAGCAGTCCTTGAAGTACGGGTCCTCGGTATAGCTGTATACCACGTTGGCTGGGTCGACATAAGATACCTGAACGCCAGCGCCGGGCAAGAACTCGTGCTTAGCTACACTAACGCCCAACACAGTCAGGTCGTAGTCCATGCGCTTACGCAAGTCGGTATAGTGGTTCTCTTCGAGGATGGTATTGATGGCCTCCTCCTCAGCAATCTCGATAGCAGGCTTGTAGTTGAGCTGCATATATACCTGCAACTCCTCATCGGTAGTAGGTAGGTCGTCGGGGTTCATCGTGAACGGGTCGACGCCGGTCTTCTGCTGGATGATATCGAGGACGGGCTTAGCCACCATCTGCCCCTCAATCATATCCTGATACTTGCTTCGCTTAGCTTGCGAAAGGGCGTCCTGAGCGTAAGCCTTGACCTTGAAGATGCGCTCGGACATACCGTTGACGACGATGTCTACGAACTTCGGAAGGATAGGAACGGGAGTCCAGTCTAGATTCAAATACGAAAGGTCGCCGTCGATAGCCAGCTCGTTCTTGTACTTGGCGATGCTCTGCTCACCACGAGCATAGAGACGCAAGCGGTTATACTCACCCCACTGATTGTAGAAGCGGCACTGGTTGCTGTCTTTTCTAAACCACTCGTATTGAATAGCTTGACCCACCATCAAGCCATACTCCTCGGTGGCCTTTTCCGCATCAGAAACAAACTGACTAGGGAAACCAGCGGTAGAGATGTTTATCTTGACGTCTTTCATTTACTCCAGTCGTTCACTTCGAGAACCTCGATTGTTGTACCTCGGCAAGTTAATGCTTATTGAACTCTTCTGTGACTGAGGCGTATAGAGGTGTTTTTGATTGGCCATCACCGCCAAACCACTGCTGATAGTAGCATCGAAAGCAGTACGATTGCTAATATCAAAACGCGCCCAATCCTCTAGCGTACGCACGAAAGGCATAGTGCCCATCTCGCCCGCATCGCGGAACGTGCCGTCCATATCTATTCCCACGTGCTTTTCAATATAGCTCTCGATAGCTGCGGCATGGGCTTGCTTAACGTCTTCAGAACTGTTGGGGATACCGCCGAGCTCGCGCTCCGTCTTACTCAGTTTATTGAAGTGCTTGTCGGGCCTATTCATACAGAACCCCCGGTACCCACGGTTCTTAAAGTGGTACAGCAACCTCGGCTTGTTGTTCTCAATAAGGATAGGCATACCATAGAATACGCACGCCATGAGCACCTCCTCAAAAAATATCTCTGCCGTCTGCGGGCGAGCTACATACTCTAAGAAAAACTCATTGGTGGGGGCATCGTCCATATGGAACTTGGTCATTCCATGAAGAGCACCGTTAGAACCACCACCGCCCACAGTACCACTAATGTCGTAGGAGTCACATCCAAAAGAACCAATGTGTTCATTCCCTGCATACTTAGTACCCCGCTTATCTATCCAACGATTTTGCATGCCCTTCGGTGGCGTCCAAGACACATTAAACCGCCCGCGCTTATCGGGGCTAAAGATGACCCGAGAGTCTTTGATGCCGTTCTCCCAATGGAAAGACCCGCGAGTGAGATAGTGTTCCTTAACAAGGCTGTCGGCATAGTCTATCTGCTGGTAGATTTTAGTGAGGTTGAATAGGCTCTGCTTGCTTTCGTCGCGGAAGGCATGAGACTCCGTACGTGGGAACTGACGGTAGAACTCGTTGAGCGCATCGGGGTCGCTCTTCATACTCTCTACCTCAGCCTCCCAGTAGTCGATAGCGCCAGACTTAATCTTCATCCCGTCAACGCCGTTGATGGGCTTCTCCGGGGCGTGGAAGACGGGGTGGCCATACTGGTCTATGAAGCCTTCCATATTGTACTCCATAGGGATGAACAGAGAATACATCCCGCTCTTGGTCTGACCATTGGCATTGCGTGTGCGGGGGTCGGAATCTTCGTACAGCTTCTTGAAGTTGGAGCCACCCTTAGCCAAGGCGTTTGACGTAGAACCCATCAGGCACTTGCCGATAATCTTACTTCCCAAGCGCAAGCACGTCTTGGTTACCCTCCAGTTGTTGAGGATATTGTTGGGCTTGACCCACTTCCCGCTCTCGTCATGGACCAGTAGGATTAGCTTCTCTCCGTCGTAGGAGTTGTCGTCAGTATTTTTCCAGTCGATAGTGGTGTCCAGTCCGAAAATCTCTTCGTCCTCCACATCGTACATATTCTTCTTTGTAATCTTCGAAGCAGGGATACGAAACGCCAGTTCCGTTTTCGGCTTATCCATGCCGTCCTGTATAGGTTTGAAGAAAAACGGAAGTCGGTTGGCAATGGGCACCACCTTATCCGTAAACATCTTCTTCGCATCCGAGCCTGTCTTTGAGAGTATTCCTACGCGTGAGTCCTTAGCCAACGTACCGGTATTGACACACTCCGAAGACCCCATGAAGGAGAATCCAGAACGACGAATCTTGAGGTACATCATACCAAAACATCGCATGTCAGCCTTGCACGCCTCCCAGAAGATAAAGAATATCCTATTGGCCTCACGGAAGTCAGGGTACCCCACGTCGATACTCGTCCACTGCAAATACATATAGTGGGCGCCAGTTACATAAGTCGGAACGCCGTTATTCATAAACCAGTGGCCTTCCTCGCGGCAGTCAAATTCTTTCTCGATATACTCTACCCAGTTGTCTTTAAACGCCTTGGGCATATCGTTCCACTGGAAGATGCTCTGTATTCGGGTTAGCGATTTAGGCAGCTCCTCGCGAACCCACCTGTTTTTTCCGGTCCCTAAATCTTTTGGCTCTGGAGGAAGGGCTATATCCAACCCGTTGATGTTGATGATGTCCCCAATCTGTCCCGACTTGGAGATGACCACCATATCGTATTTCTCGTTATAGCCATAGTGCCACGTCTTCGCGCGGTTCTTATTGGCTTTAACGGCCTTTGTTACCCTACCCTCTGCGGGGCGGTACAGCTTATCTTGAACGTCGCTCTGCAAAACCCACCTTGCTTTCCGTCTTGGTAGTTCCTGCCGCCATCTCCAACTCCTCTTCTTCGGAGTCTATGCGATTCAAAATCTCTAGCGCGTCGAAGATGGCCAGCTTCTTGGTAGCCGCCGCATTCTTCAACCTATCCGCTGCAAGGTCGTCGTCCTCTCCGGGCTTTAAGATATCCTCCTGAGCCACCTTAATCAGTTGCTCAACAGCTATCCGCCCCGCAGCGATGATACGCTCCTTCAGTCGTTTTGAATCTTGCATGTCACTTGATGGTCGAACATCCGATATAGCTTTTCCCCGTCTACAATGAACTCATACTCACTCTCAGGACGGAACGTCACCGTATCACCAGACTCGATTCCTTGGCCCTTAAGATAATCATTAGGATATCTCATTATACCCATGAGCGGCTCCTCTGTTAAAGGCTTGAAGATGATAGATTCTTTGGGGGGTATAGGCTCCACAAAGCAGTACCTGTCGTGAGGCTCCCAGTCGCCGTCGCTACGCCACATATAGAACTGGTCGTAATCGACTAAGAACAAGTCGTCACGTAAGAAGCTGCGACCGCTCTGCTGGCGGCCCTTCATATCGTTGTAGTACTTGAATACGTTGTGGTGAACGAGGAGGGTATCGCCCACACCAATAGGACCGTCATAACCCAAGGGTAGAGCCACGACCACGCCTTCCCGGTTCGAGAAGCGGTGGTCTTCCTCGCTCGTATTTACGATGAGGTCTCCCTTGGTATTGTTGTATCTCTGTCCCTGTACGATAAACTGATTGACCGCTCTCAAAAGTTGATGTTGTATTCTATTGAAATAGGCATAGGCGCCGTGAACTCCTTCCATAGGATGACCACGTTGTCTTGCTCAATGTAGATGAGGACACCCCCCGTCTCATCGTTGTATTTAATTAAATGCACATGGTGGGTATTGCCGAGAACGGCCTGACCCACCACGTAACACATCGAGTCCTTATAGTCAGGACCGATACAAACCTTACGAATATCTCGCATTAGATAGTGACAACCTTATAGGTCACTTCCAAATTGACCGTACCATCAGCAGTAGGGGCCGTGTTAAGTCCCGCTGTAGAACGAAGCTGAAGCGGTTGGTTTGGTGACAATGTCCCCATAGACACCTTGTCCATACTAACGAACTCATCCGACGGAGAATTCATGACTGGTGCCGTCACCGTGTATTGAGGATTAATAGAAGTAGAACCGGTATATAGCCCTAAGTCGTTAGTGAAATTGTATGCCACCGTTCCAAACTGATAGCTCAACGCGACTCCAATAACTTGAATGCTTTTTCCAATACCCTGTGATGCAATAATTTCAGGGCCGACAGTAGTGGTGATTCCTAAAAGGTCGGCAGAACTAATCGCCACGCGAGTAGATAGAACGGGCTGGTCTACCCATGTAACTCCTCCTGAACCTCCATTAGCAAAAGGGTCTGAGATAAGAACCTGCTGATACGTTCCTGTACTTCCGTTGACGTCCTTGAGATATCGGTCCAGCTCAAGCTCGTTGGTGACAACTAGATTGTACCCGCTACCCGCCGCACTCCAAGTTGCGTCCTGCACAACAACGGAACCCGTGAGTGCTGAAAAACCAGTGCCCGACCCGCTAAGAGAAATAAACTGGTCTACAGCAGTATTGCCAGTATCCAGTACGGATTGAAGGTTTTGGTTGGGCTGGCCGTCGCCGTTTGCCGCAGCCGTAATACGGCCTTGCGCATCGACGGTAATGTCGGCGTTGGTATATGAGCCGGCTGCAACAGCGGTATCAGCAAGGTTGATGGTGCCCGTGGTCGTAATGGGTCCGCCGTCAAGGCCCGTGCCTGTGTCTACCTGCGTAACGCTACCTCCGCCGCCGCTGCCCGTGGTGGAGATGATGATATTCTGAGGGTCGGTGGGGTCAGTAACAACGCTCGCTCCGGTGCCGGCGCTAAGCGTAACATCCCCGTCAATACCGTTGATTGAATTAACCGGAGTGCCAGAAGATGCGTCAACAACCCTTCCGTATTGGTCGACAGTAACATTGGCATAAGTATACGCGCCTTGAACACCAGAAACAGTGTCTAGCGTAACACCTACATTGCCCGTGGTAGGGCTCGTACTAATAGGCCCCAGCCCGCTTACGGAATTGACGACATTGCCGTTAGCCGGGTTCAGAGTGAAGTCGGCGATATCTTGAACCGTAAAGTTCTTGGTACTGTCGTCAGTGGCCTCAGTACCAATCACCTTGTCCCCGCCAGATAGCGGGGTCGTAGCGTTATTGTACGTTTTAATCTTAGCCATCTTACTTCTTTCTCCGGTCGCCAGTAATAGCAGTAATAAGGATATCGAGATAACCAAATACAGCATTGTCAGATTCTGAAGGCGTGAGATTCACGATAACTTTCAAAAGCGCCATAACACCAATAGTCAAGGCAATCCAGTTTTCTACGATAAAATCAATCATAGAACCAAGGTACGCAATTCAGTACAACCAGATGACGTTGCCGGATTTACTCGGGTCGCAGTCGCAATGCACAAAATTCTGCCCTATGCCAATGCGATTGAAGCCGGCCTCGATGAGGCCCTTGACAATCAGAAACCTGCGGTTGGAACTATCCGCACGCACGTCACTAGCCCAGCCCGTTAGATGGCTGCTTCCCGGGACTCCCCCCGCCGCAGCATTGTGCTCAGGCGTCCGAAAGCCCGAGTTGATAACATAGGGTACCCCACTGAGCTCACGAGCCAAATCCAGCTTTTCCAAAAAGATGTCCTGCATCTCATGGCCGGAGCCGGGCTGGTCAGGAGAATCGAACTCAGAGTAGGTGAAGTATTTCATTTGATGCCTTGCTGTGCGAGGAGGAGCTTGAGCTCGTCGACAGAAACGACAAGCTTCTCCAACATACTCATGACCTGTAGCTCCTGCTTCTCCAGCATAGCGATGCGCCCTTTCAGCTTTCCGATTTCCGTTTGGAGCTTAAAGTATACTCCAATAAGCGCCCCCGCGAGGGTGAGGATTTCGAATAAGGTAATGGTGCTTGACATGTCGCCTCGTATGATGTGCCCTCCCAATAAATCCAATACTGGTCGCAGTCTTTCTCCTCGTAAATATAATTACCAGTCATCTGATGAATAACCGGCATCTAAAATGTCTTGCTCGCTATACCCTAAAGAAATAAGGAACTCGAACTTATCTCCCGGAAATTGAAAAAAAGGAGAAGCTTGCTCCATAACTTGATGTATGGTAGGCGTAGGATTACGAGGCATCAGACAACCATTGAAGAGTTAGTAGCACCGTATGGAGCGTTAGTATATGTATCAACTAAAGTCAATCCAGAGGTAGAGATATTCGTCAAGTCTAACGAGTAAAGCTTATTCCCAGTTCCGGCATTGATACCTTCAAAAGGAAGGTATGCATAATTGCCGTAAACAGCCAAGTCGTCCGTAATACCTACTCCTATAACAGAAGAGTCTAGCTCACCAACAAAAACGTGACCCACCTCACTCAAGTCAGACTGATAGTAGACGCCCACAAAACTTGAACCTTGACACGTAACAATCAACTTATCTCCAAAAAGCTCTATGTTATGGGCTTCACCACTATTGTCCCCACTGTTTGTAGAACTCCCCACAGTACTTCCTATGACATTTAAAGAGTTGATTCTCGGGTCCGTAAGGTTTACACTAAATAAAGATATTCTAGATGTAGCACGTGAGAAAATCCCATACAGATAATCGCCATTGCATACCATCATAGTAAAATTAAGGTTCTGACCGGGAGAACCTGTTGTACTAGGGTCAAGACAATACAATACTTCAGGAGGAGCCAAAAGATTTGATACAGGGCTTCTACATATACTTATAACATATTTTCGAGTACTATCAGAAAAAATTTGATTTGGATTAAGGGCCATGGCGTAAGTAGGGTAGTATAGATAGTCGCCCTGACAAACCAAATCGTTTGCGCCTAATTGGTCTGGCCCGTCAAAGTAGTCGAAGGTGCCATCATATAAGTTTCCAAACCATTCTTGACGGGTAGAATTTACAGTAAGCCCACCATCGACTGGAATGCCATTTTCTACAGTAAGAGGACCGCTCAGATTAAACTTGGTAAGGGGAGGCTCAAAAGAAAAATCAGTAACGGTGATATCACTCCGATAGTTTGCATATCCGTAAGTGTCGTCCCTAGTTATGGCATGACACCCTTTTGTGCCAAGGTCTGCGATTTCTACCGAGTCGTACGTTATAGTAGAACCAGAAAAGTCTACTGAAAAATTATTGAACTTAACGAGCTTACTGGGGTCGGCATTAGATTGGTCGGGATTTTGAAACCTATAGGCAATGAACATGTCGTTGCCGTTAATCATAATTTCGTTTGCCTCTTTAAAATCAGGAACGTCAGACGAAGGTGGAGACCAAGAAAAACCAGTGGGGGCAGATGAATTAGAAGCCGCGTCATAAACGTGAATCTTAGAATCTGGGTCAGAAGCGCCTAACCCACCAGAGCTTTCTACAACAAAAACATAGTCCCCAGCATCGCTATCCGGAACAACTTGGTCAGTAGGATTAGGGTCGCTGATAAATTCAAATGTCCCGTAATGATTTTCAGGGAAAGCACCTAAAGGGATACCATCGATTTTATTAATGGTAGACTTAATCGAGCTGGAAATAATAGCCGCAGCAGCAATACTAGAAACGCCGAATTTGTTTACAGGCATCAGGTAATCTCTAACCAGTCCTTACTGGGGTTAAAATAAACCCGGTTGCCACCGAGGTTGTACCCGCATACACGGACAATCTCTGTGCTTCCCGTAGGAGCTACAGCCGTAAGCGTACCGTTGGACGTATTCAAATACAAGATGTTACCCGCAGCACCCGGAGCCGCACCGAGCTGCATGATACCCTCAACCAAGGCGTCGCCGTTAGCCGCAGTGCCCAAACACAAGAGGCCGCTGGCCGTACCAGCAGCACTGGCATTGGCAAGGGACCATCCCGTGCCGTCCCAGTAGTGGACCTGAGCCAAAGCCGCAACGGGACCGATAGTCAAAACTGTGCCCTCGTGGTCGCCGATAGAACCGTAAGCGTCCTCACGAACAATAAAAGAAACGTCAACACCTTCAGTCGCGCCGCCGCCGCCGCCACCAGCCGTGTCTACGATATCCTGCATGGTGTAAATCTCACGCAAGCCGTCAGCTTGAGCAGAGCCACGCTCCTTGGTCGGGGTGTTTGCGTCCAGAGTATGGAACTTCTGGTCTAATGGTATCTGTGGCATTATTCTTCTGGTGCGTTAGGGTCGGGCCAGCCCTCGGCGATAGCCTCGGCTTCGGTGAGCTGGACAGAGCTGGGTGGGATGAGGTTTTCAAAAGGTACGTATCCTCCTTTATTCGCTTCGACGTACGCCGTAAGCAACGCCTTCTCTTCATCAGTGACGTTAGGAAGGATGGCGAGCAGCTCCGTCAAGTCCACCTCAGGACTGATATATACCTGCTCCGTAGTCTCACCTACGATAGCCGCCATATCGTCGCTCTCGCGGATAGAGATAGGGAACAACTGCCGCGTAATATCGTTGGGGTCTTGGATGCTCGCAGGGCGATACAAGTTCCAGCACTGCTCGTCAATAGCAATCGCGTGTTCGTTGCTTGTCGAACCTTCCATAGGCTCGACGGGGAGATAAACTGTGCTCATGGTATGTTGTAGTAAGTCATGATGTCAGACTCGATAGGAGTAAATTGGCTCGTTTGGTCAGCACCATAAACCACGAATTCTTGATACTTATTGCCCTCTTTTGAGATGATTTTAATTCCGCCCAATGCGTTTGAACCGGGGTTTCCTGTTGCAGTTTGAGAAGCGTTAATTCGTCCAACGCTACTTGCACCATTGAACAACGCAGTAAACAGAACTTGACTGCCCAATTCAGAATTGGGATAAAAATTGTAACTAAGACCTCCGGCAAAAATCCAAGTTTGGTCACCTTGAGCCTGACGACTTGAAATACCATCCCACAAGTATGAAGAGTGATTTGGCTTGTTTGCAGTTACAAAGTATGTGGTCGGTTGACTAACTGATGGTGTGGCATTTGCCGTCTGTAGTATAAGATTACTTGCACCAAGAAACTCGATACATGGCTTGTTGTTGTCTGTTATTACAGACGCGCCATCGTAAATCATAGGTTGCATGGTCGGGTTGTTTTGAGCCATGTGAACTTGGTTGCCGCTTTGGTCATACCACGCGGAGACCAAAAGCACGTCTGAACCCCCGAACGCGACGATAGCCGCCTCGTCCAAGTCTCCCCCCGCAGTAAAGCCGATGTCCTTCTCGTCACAC
>Ga0208134_1002135_pt1 | contig 10848 bp, 11 predicted proteins | sample VirMetDEL_Mar_31_FD_184515 | JGI IMG/M metagenome (GOLD analysis project Ga0208134, IMG submission 184515) | Aqueous microbial communities from the Delaware River and Bay under freshwater to marine salinity gradient to study organic matter... | ecosystem: Environmental > Aquatic > Marine >...
GGACTTGTTGAACGGGGGATTGGTGATGATGTAGTCGACCTGCATCCCGTGGTCCATCGGTGTCGGGCCTGTCAGAAAGTCGATCACGGGGAAGCCTGCCCCGTAGTCTTGGATGTCGGACCCCACAACGGTCCCGAAGCTTTCGCGCAGGACGTCAACCATGTAGCCTCGGTTGGCGCAGGGTTCCCAACAGGTGAACTCTGACATATCGGGTTCGAGGATGTGCGCCATGAAGGCGCGTGTCGCCCAATGGGGCGTGGGGAAGTCTTCGATGCTTTTGGCATCGCTCTTTCTATTCTGGAAGCCGTCCATGACCGCTCTTTCTGTAAGGGGATTGTGATCGCCGCAGACATCCAGGGAGGAGGGACATATCTGCGGCGATCTCCGACGGGGAGGACGCCGGATTACTTCAGAGCGCGACCAATCGCGGCCAAGACCTTATCCATCTTGTCGATGGGGATCGACATGCTGAACGGCACGACCATGACGTACTCTGCGGACGGTGCTGGGTGCTGTGTAGCCGTGTTGACTTCTCCTGCCGCCTCTGGTGCCGCGGGAGCCGGTTCTGCCTCCACGACCTGTGCCTCCTCGACCTGCGCCGCCGGAGCGGACGCCTGAGCCTGTTGAGCGAACGGGTTTGGTGGCGCTGACTGTGGATCAGGCTGCGGGATCGGCGGCGCTGCCACGGCGTCTTGGATCGCAGCAGCTTGCTGGCCGTTGCCCTGCGGCGCGAAGGGGTTGGACGGTGCTGGCGCTTGACCAGAAGCCTGCGCGAAGGGGTTGGATGCCGGAGCCGCTGGCTGCGCCTGAGCGAACGGGTTGGCAGAAGGTGCCGGAGCCTCCCCGCCCTGTGGAGCGAACGGGTTGGCAGAAGGTTGCTGATTCGCATCAGATTTGAAAGCTAAGTTTGTCATAGAATTGTCCTCGTTTGTTTTGGTTTCCTCGGGGGTGATAATTGCATCACCAAATTCTGCTGTCAAGGCACTAAGAAGACCGGATTGTATTCCGTCCTTCTCTGTGCGTGCGATGATAACAGTTTCATCCACGGTCTGTGCCGTGACGAATGTGTGGACGACTACGTGGCTGGACTTGTTGCCCTGCCGTAGAAGGCGTCGGTTAAACTGGATGTAGTGGTCGAGGTCGATGGTCGGACCCCACCAAAGGATGTGGTGCGCGTTACCTTTCTGCAGGTTCAAGCCGTGACCAGCGGAGGCCGGATGTGCAGCCATGACGCGGATGTCGCCGCTGTTCCACCGATCCACATAGTCCTGCGCGGTCTTCTCGTTGATCCCGGCGCCGAGGTAAGGCAGATCATCGCCCAAGACTTCACGCAGCTGCGTCAGGTCGTGGTTGAACTCGTAGGCGATCAGAAGCTGCTCGTCGCCCAGTTCGTCGATCAGGTCTTTCAGAGCCTCCTGCTTCTCGGCGTGGAGCGTGATGATCTTCCGGTTCTCGTCATAGACGCGGCCGTTCGACATCTGCTTCAGCTTACCCACAAGAACCGCTGCGTTTGCCGCAGTGATCTGGTCTGATTCCATCTCGGTGATCAGGTTCTGCTTCATCTCGCGGTACTTCTTCATCGCGGCAGGCGGCAGGACGATCTTCCTGATGTCGTCTACGAACTCGGGCAGGTCGAGGTATCCATCTGCGCGGTAGATGTAAGGCTTGATTCGGTCCTCGATCATCTCCTGTGCGCCGGGTCGGGGCAGCCATGAGAAGCCGTCGTAACCTTGCTCGAAGTATTGCGACCGGTACTTGGTGATGTATTTGCCCAGCGCGAGGCCGTCATCGAGGATCAGGAACTGCCCGAACAGGTCAAGCAGACCGTTCGATGCTGGCGTACCTGTCAGACCCCACTTGAACTTGGCCATCGAAGTGAGAGGACGCGCGGCTTTGAACCGCTTGCCTTGCGCGTTCTTCATCCGGCGAATCTCGTCATAGACCACGACGTCGCACGGTTGCATTTTGCCCTGCTTTGCCATCTTGATCGCCCAAGGGATGCCCTCGTAGTTGACGATCCAGATGTTCACATCACGGCGGGCAAGCTGCTTTTCTTTTTTGGTCCCGTGCAGACGGCACGCTACCAGACCGTTCAATGACGCCCACTCGTCAATCTCCTGGCCCCACACAGTCTGCGCGACCCGAAGCGGTGCTACGATCATCATGTTCTTGACGATACCTGCCTCGTACAGAGCCTTGAAGGCGTGCAGTACAATCATGGTCTTGCCATAACCAGGATCGAGCCACAAGACAGCCACGCCGCCGGTGGCAGTGGAGTTGTAAAGGTGTGCGGCGCCGTTGCGCTGGTATTCGTGCGCGTGTGTGTCGAAGTCTAATGGCATTGCTTAAAGCGCCTCAAATTCTTCGCGTGTCATCAAAGGCTGACCAACGCAGTGCTTTGCGAAGTTGATCAGGGTGAAGTCAACGTCTCTTTTGCTGTCGCACTTCGCCCACGCGAAGCCGAACATCACCATCGTCTTGCCACGCTCTTTCTGCATCGGCGTCGCGTCCTGCCCCGGCCGCTTAGTCTCAAGTCCGAGCAGATGACGATTAGGGCCGAAGATGAAGCTGTCAGGCCACCCGACCTCGACGCCGGGTCGCATGGAGATGCGCAGGAACCGCAGTCCCAGTTCTTTGGATGTCTGCTTCGCGTGGGCGATGACTTGCTTTTCGGTTTCCATTATAGGGCTCCCCATTGTTCGGCCATCGCGTCTGCGATGCCTTTGTATGTTGTGCTGCGCAGCTTCCACCTGTCAGGTGACGGCGGTAGGTAGTGCAGCCGTTCGCGCTGGTTCTTCGGCAGCTTCATCATCTCGTCATAGACGTTGTTGGTTTCGACGAGAGGTGGCAGGTTGTGAAGGAACAAGCCGGTCTTCTTCTGCTCCGTATGGCCGAACTGGTAAGGCTGGACGAACTGTGGCGCGTGCATCCCGCCAAGACGGCGCAGGACGCCGACAGGGTTCTCCATGCAGACCCGTGGTGAACACGACTTCATCTGGTTCCATAGGCTGACAGTCCACTCGACAGCCGCGAGGCGCTCCGCGTACTTCGGCTGGCCTTCACCATAGGTCGAGTTTCCCGCGACTGTCAGCGCCGTGCATGGCGGGTGCGCGATGATCAAGTCCCACATCGGCGTCATCAAGCTGCGGACATCGCCTTGGTAGTGCTGGCCCCTTTTGTCAGAGGGTAGCAGGTCGCATGACCAAGCGTCGTGACCCAACTTTTTGAACGCGTCGCGCACCGTGCCGGAGTATTCACAAGCTACAAGAACCCGCACGTTAAACCCCCACTGGGCAGATGCCCAACTTGCGTGGTCCGAAGTCACAGAACTTGCACGCGTCCTTGGACGGCGTTGGCTGGTACGACTTGTCGGCTTCCATCATACGGATATTCCCGATCCAAGTACGCTCGACATGCGTATAAAACTGTTCGCGTGTCACCTCGAACTCTTTGTCGTCGCCTGTGTCGAGGTAAAGCAGATGCCCTTTGAACGACTCTAGGTTCGGGTAGGTCCAGAACGCAGGGATCGAGAAGATCTGCATCTGGTCGTCATAGCTGCCATATGGTCTGCCTGTCTTCCAGTCGACCGCAGCCGCTTGCTTCACATTGCTGATCCGGTCGTCGTCGACGCACAGGACGTCCCAGATAAAACGCGTGTAGGCGTTGGCGCCGAACCAGGATACCGGCTTGGCCTCGCGGTCAAACGCCAGCTGCTTCTCGACCTGCACGATCCCGTCCTTCATAATCTCGTAGTTCTGGCGCAGGATGCCGCCGACCGTGGAGAAGTTCTTGCTCAGGCGGTCAGGCATCTCGGGCAGCTTCCCTTCGATGTAGTGCGCGATGTCGTCGTGGACCTTACGACCTTCGAGCAACGCTTTCGGTGTCGGGCCGGTGTCGATCTTGTCGATGTTCTTGTACTTGAACATCGCCGGACACTTTGACCAGTCGGACCAGCGGGAATAACTGAAAGCGAAGGTGTATGGTTTAGCCATTGGAGGTGTCCTCTTTGTAGGTTTGACCGCTCTTGATCATGCGGATCGTGGAAGGTGAGCAGTTGTATTTCTTGGCGACGATATGTGACGCCTTCTTGTCGGCGCGGATCGCAGCGATCTGCTCGTCAGTGAAGCGCCGGGCCGGAGCCCAGAGATAAACCGTGGCACCCAAATGGGTCATGGTCTTGAGCATCCGCTTGGCGATGTCGGTCTTGAGCATCTTCACGTTGCGGATCGTCTGGTGCGACACGTCGTACTTGACTGCCAGCGCCTCGGCGTCGTCTTCATGATCGGCGAGGATTTCCCAGACCTTACGTTCCCGAGGCACCATGAATACTGGCGGTCCCTCGGGCTTGGTCTTGGGTTTGAATTTCAGCAGGTCAGACATGAATGTTCTCCAATTCTGCGATGTCTTTTATCTTCTTCATATCGCCCCATGTGAACCCGTACTCGCCGTCAGTCGGCAGCCCGGTGATCAGTGGCACGCTCTCCATCGCCTCGCGCAGCACTTCCATCTGCTCGACAGCTTGGTCAATCGGCGCCGAGATGTTCATCTCGTCATAGACCTGCAGCATGAAGTAACTGTTATACCGCGTGTCGCTGGTCAGGTTCAGCATCGCACGCTTCGTGATGTCGGCGCTCGACCCCTGAACGAGATAATTGATCAGGCGATAGTCGGCAGGCGAGAGACCGTTGTCGCGCTTAATGAACGGCGGGCGCGGGTATAGTCTGCCACCGTAGGTCCGCACAGTGCGGCCAGAGCGGACGATCTGCCCAAGCTGCTCGGCCAAGATCTTCCGGCCCGGCATCGCGATGTCGTGGAAGTCCTTGAACTTCTTAGCCTCGTCATATGACACGCGCATCTCGGCAGCCGCGGCAGGCACACCCCCGCCGTAAATCGACTGGAAGTTAAGGATTTTCACATTACCCCGAGGAACTTCACGACCCATAATCTCGATCGCTTTCGCGCCGATGTAGTTGTGAACGTCGAGGTTCTTGTCCTTCAGGTACTGTTGCTGCAGATCGCCATGCTCGAAGTGACCGAACACGTGCAGTTCTTGGCCCGAGAAGTCGCGCTTCAGGATCACGTGACCCTCATCAGGCAGAATGTAACGGCGCACCAGTGGCAGGTTTGGCAGACCGAGGAACGCAGGATGCTCGTACCCGTCTGTCAGACCCTCGAACTTCTTCGAGATGTTCAGGAAGTTCGGGTTACGCGTGGATGGTCGACCTGTCTTGGTGCCGCCCCCGTCGCCCTGCACCTGGTTCCAGTCAGTCGAGATGCGACCGTCAGAGCGGAGAGCCCACTGATCATACCAAGGCTGCATGAACATCGTCAGGACAGTCTTCAAACGGTTCCGGTATCCCAGCACGCTGGCGACCTGTGGATCAGAGAACTGATCGGGGTGCAGCGTCTTCTTGCTGACAGATTTCAGGCCCGTCTTGGTCTTCGCGAACTCAGTGACGATCCCCTGCGATTCTAGGATCGACGCGACGTCAGCGTCAGCGTCGAAGTTCAGACCCTGTGCGTTCAGACGCCACCGCAGCCACTCCTCGGCATAGGCGTAAGCCTTCTCGAACATCGGGATGTCCCGCTGCAGAGCCTCGCCGTCGCACCGCATACCGACTTCTTCGTTGTGCATGAAGATCGGCAGCACCTGCTTCTCGACATTGTACGCCTCTGTCATTCCCGACTGCGCGATAAGCGGAGCCCATGTCTGGAACAGCGCCCACGTGCGGTCGACGTCGCCGATAGCGTAGGGAGCCAGTATCTCGACAGGCACCCACGCCAGCCATGCGCCAGCGGTCGTCTTCGATGGGCGCTTGCCCTTGTTCAGCCAGTCGAAGGTCGGCAGGCGATCTTTGTTGGCCAAGATCCACTCGACGCACGCGTCCTTCTCGGTCTCCTGCCAGCCCAGCCACACCTCGGCCAGCTGCTTCAACCCCGAGCGACCGTATGGGTCCATCAGGAACGCCTGCAGCATCGTGTCGTCAAACATGGCTGGGTTGTCTTGGAACCGGATGCCGAACCACTTGGTAGCGACGTGCATGTCGAACTTCGAGTTGTGGAAGACGATGGTGCAGCCACGACTTTGGACGTCGAGGGCCTGCCGAAGAATACCCTCCATTTCTTCCCAGTCCGTCGCATAGCCTTTATGGCCATCCGCATCTCGCCACGCGAGGCCGACGGGCTTTGGCGGATAGTGTTCCGGCCTCGGCCCAATCGGCATCGTTTCGAAGTCAAGGGTCCACGCAGGGATCATGTCGCAACCGCGAGAAAGATGCCCAGCAGAAGGACGATTACGATAACCTCAAACATTATTGAGCCCCCTGCTGCGCACCGTGGAAACCGCCGCCTGGATGACGATCACGTGGCGGCTCGTAGCCTTGAAGAATCTCGTCCTGCGCCTGCTTGAACCGGTTGAAGATCGCCGGCGCCCAATCGTCTGGGATCGGTGCCAATGTCTCGAACCCAATGGCCTCTTTACCGTGGTCAGGGTGCGGGTAGAGGTGGACGCGGGTGATCAGGCCGAAGTACGGGCGCTGATACTGTGCAGTCGACCCGCGCACGTACTCGCCCCAAGCCTTGAGAGACGTCGGTGGCAGAGTCATCTGCAGGAACGAGGTCGTCTCGTAGTGCGACACGTCCATGAATGGCGCCATCTGCAAGCCGCCCGCGGTCATGTTATATGTACCTGCCAAGAGCATGAACAGACGACGACGGTTGGTGCAGGCTTTGCCTTTACCATTGCGACCCGACCCGAACTCATTGTGCGGGCAGGCGCTGCAGTGATCAGCCTGTGGTTTGAAGTAGCCCACATCCTTCTGCATGTCGGGGTGTGGTGCCAGTTCGGCATCGTCGCGGCCAACAGCGTAGCAGACAGGTGGGTCCATACTCTGCGGGTTAAACGCTGATGGGTAGTAGGTGTTCAGTCGTGCGGCGTCGAGGATGACTGCCGCGAACTGGTTGCCGGGGATCGGCTGATCGCCAACGGACATAATTCCGTTGCGGACAGAGATCGAGGAGCCGACGCGCCGTTCTGTCGAAGCCTGCTGTTCGGCCATTTTCCGATACATCTCGGTCAGGTCTGTCGGCGACATATTCGACGGCAGACCCGCCTGATTCTGGTTTACGAGGTCATTCATAGGTGTCTCTCCAATTAGTTGCTGTTTGAGGCGCCGTGGTTGCGCTGGCTGCGGCCACCACGGTCGTTCTCGGCGTTGTTATTCGGCCCAGACTTACCCGGCGCCGGCTGATCGCCATTGCCCCAGCCGTTGTTGCCTTTCACACGGTCTGGCTTGTCGCTATCGTCAGGACTATCAGGACCGTCAGGTAAATCAGGATCAGGATCAGTATCTGGTGTTTCGGGGGTCGGTTCATCAGGCTTCTCCGGTGTATCAGGGGCCTTAGGCTCGTCTGGGTCGTCTTTCGGGTCCATATGGTCTGGTGTTGGCTGCATCCAGTATGACCAGCCGACTGCTACATCACTGCAGGTTTGTACTGATGGATTCAGCTTGTCGATGTACTCGTCGATGCAGATCTGCTGCACCTTGGGTGCGCAGGCACCTAAAGCGACCAGAGCGGTCGTGGTAAAAAGTATAGTTTTCATTTTTCAGTCCTCAGTTTAAGTGAAATAGTAGTAAGCGACGTAGGCTATAAAGACCGCCGTGACGTAAATCGTGGAGATGATAGTGAAAGCCTTCACGTCTTGGCCCTCGCGATGGGACGCGGTGACGTCTCGGGCGCGAACACCTCAAGCGTGCAGTACGCGTGCTGGTCAGGTGTCTCCCGCGCCTCCTCGGCTGCCCGTTCACAGTCTGCGACCGTCTCGTAGGCATAGGCGGTATGGTAGTCGTAACGGGTCACGCCGTCGTCTTGGTAGGCCAGCCCGACCATCAGGATGATCATACGCATATCAATCCACCTTACGGAACGAGAGGGTCGCGACCTTCGCCGCTTCGACACCGGGCAGGGTCTCACCGCCCTCGATCTGCTCGCGTACAGCTTTGTCGTTCAAGCGGCGCTGCAGGAGTTCGAAAGCACCATTGTCCTGCACATACTTGTGGAAGGCTCCCCAGTCTTTGACCTGGTTAACATCCTTCTCGACACGCTGGACGCGGTAGAACTTGCCGCTGGCGCCGGTATCCGTGCTTTCCTCAAGCGTCGACATGATGCAGTTGAAGATCTCCATCTCGCGCTCTTTTACGCCTGCCGCGACCTTCTCGATCCGCAGACGTTCTTCGCGCACCGCACTGTATTCGTCGGCCTGTGCGCCAACACCCGCAGGGATCTGGGTGCCTTTCATAAACCGCTCGTCAGGCACGTCTGCGTCCTGAAGGCGTTCGATCAGTCCTGCAAGCCACTGCTTGACAGGCTCGGGGGTCTCGGCATCACCGTGGACCATCAGCATCGCTTTCGCGACGTCGCGTATTTTATCTGACATGGTTCAGTCCTCTCGTTGTCATGTTTCTAATTTAGTCTCGTTCGTATGGGGTGTCAAGCGTCAACGTCTATAAATCGGCTGATAAGTCCCCATTTGCCCCATATAAATATCGAATTGATCCTGTGACATCTCGCGTGGGTATTCTGCCTTCGGGCAGACGATCAGGAACTGGCGCCGTTCGCCTTTCCACATAAACCCGCTCTCGCTGTCGGTGTTCTTGAGGAAGTAAACACCCTCGTTCCGCAGCGCCGACGACACCTTGCCGGGGATCGTGGCCGTGCTGAAACGCTTCGTCCTGTTGTGCAGGTCTGCGATGAAGTGCGGGAACATATGCACCAGTTCGTCAGCGGTGTACCAAGGCCGAATCGGGAACTGCTGGATCGCCATCATCAGTTCGTTCGCGCGTGGCGTCTCGGGATGACCCGGCGATCCGATCACGGACATGGCCCACTGCTCGGCAGACTGCAGCCAGTTCTGGATGACATGGCCGTCGCTTTCGCGCATTTCACGTGCCAGCTTCGAGAACTCGGACAGACTTTCCTCGTGCGCCATTTTCTTCTCGGCAGTCTCCGGCGCCTTGACGGGTGGAATCCATCCCTGCAGGTCATACTCCAAGAGATAATTGTAGATGTAAGCACCGCCCTTACCTTCGACCCATTCCCACAACTTCGCGTAGTACCCCACATCAGCGTCGCGTCGTGGTGCGCCGACGACCAGGAACCGGCGGTCATCGTGCGCGAAAGCGCCGGCGTCGCGGTAGTTCGTGGTGAAAATGAATAAGCAGTAGTTGTCCACCTCACGGTTCTTGAGGTACTTCTCGATCCTTTCGACACGACTTTCACTGATCCAGTTCCGCAGCGTCTCGATGTTGGCCCGCATCTGGCGCACCGACACGTCGTCGATGACTGCCACAAGAGACTTCTCGATGAAACCGTTCCAGTTCTGCTCAAGATCCCGGCCAGACTTGACCGAGCCGTATTGCCCGAACGCCTTCGTGACCATCTTGCCCCATAGACTTTTCCCAGACCCCTGCTCACCGATCAGCATGATCGCCAGCGGCACCTTACGGGTTTGGTTCTGCGCCTTCCAAGCTAACAACTTGATCGGCCAGTCCCACTCGTCTCCCATCGTGTCTTCAAACAGGTATTTGGTCAGTTCAAGGAACGGTTTGACATCGCCGGGTTTACATGGCTGCTCTTGCCAGCTGTTTAGGAATATCCCCTCGGATGTCTTCACAATCTCGTCGGCACCGGGCCGGAATATGGTATTGGTGTAACGCCGGGCCAGCGGATGCTGCAGCCACTCTCGCGCCACTGACTTCATCACCAGTTCGCCCTTGGCGTTGACTGACGGCGCCTTCAACGTCGAATAGATCGAGCCGTCTGTGAACGCGGATTTGGACATTGGCCCGTCGCCGTTCGTCGGCATGATCTTCTCCTCGGCCTCGAGGTAGGCACACTTCTCGTTCATCTCCAACATGCGGATCTCCATGTCGCCGAGCGTCGGTGTCTGCGTCATTGCCATCGTATAGGCTTGACCGCCCAGTGCCGCGATGAAGTCATCAGCGCCCTGCTTCTCGCCGTCGGTCCCGGCAGGTAGTCTTGCACGTCTGACCTTCGCGCGGCGCTTCAAGAGGTATGATGATAACCGAGCCTCGGCCAGCTGGACCTGCGGGTTGGTGTCGATGTCGGAGTCGAATACGATGTAGACGTCGCGGCGCTCAAGCGTGAACCGCTCGAACATCTGGATCGGCAGCTTGTTGTCTGCCCACATAAATACGCCGCCCAATCCGATATGCGGTATGCCAGAGTTGACTGTCGCGGACAGGCTTTTGATTTCGCCCTCGGTAATTGCTATCGGGATCGTGGTGTCGGCCATAACCTTCGCCCAGTCCAAGCCCTGCACCTTCGGCAAATACACCTCGGGCGCTGTGCCTTTCGGCTGCTGGTAACGAATCGGCTTCTTCTTCACGCCACCCCCTAAAGGTGGATCGAAGTAGCGCACGCGTTCGAAGTTGATCGGTTTCCCGAACTCGTCAAAGTAAGGAATCGCCAAGGCTGCGCGGGGATGAAAATGCTCCGACACCTCTTGCGCGTTGTCTGTGACGTAAAGCCCGGCTTGGTACGCGATGTCTGGCATGACCGCGCGGGCAGTCGTGTAGGTTATTGCAGCATCTGCAGTGGTCATTTTCAGTCCTCAAGATTGAGATGCCATTTAACTCTTTGAATCGCGTCAGGTCAAACGGCTATCTCTGGGTGGTCCTCGGTCGTCAGTCGCAACATATAGGGGGGTGCGGCGCTTTGTCGGTAGAATCAGGCTACATTGTTTCTGGTGCTTCACTCATGGTCTGTACCTCGGCCAGCTTGGCCTTCCCATCTTCAAACCCCTTGCGGTAGACCGTAAGATAGTCG
>Ga0208134_1002136_pt1 | contig 10844 bp, 6 predicted proteins | sample VirMetDEL_Mar_31_FD_184515 | JGI IMG/M metagenome (GOLD analysis project Ga0208134, IMG submission 184515) | Aqueous microbial communities from the Delaware River and Bay under freshwater to marine salinity gradient to study organic matter... | ecosystem: Environmental > Aquatic > Marine >...
ACAAGGTGTAAGTCTTGGTAATTCAGTATCTTTTGCAATAGCTATAAATCAAAATGGAACTATTTTTACTTTTGTAGAATCAATTAAATATTAGGTGATACATGGCAATACCGTTAATATCAAATGTAGGATTTACTGAAGTAAGTTCATCTGGTGTTTTAAATGACAAAGCTGGTACAGCTAAAAGTAAATTACCAATTCAATTATTTAAGTTGTCGGGTGCTATAAGTGGTAAATTAACTTTAAATAATGACTCTGCACATAAAAAAATAATACTTGATACAAATGGTAATAACATAACAAACTCTAGTGGATCACCTATTACCACTAACTCTAGTACTACACTTGAGTTAAAAGGCAGTGGTAATGTGCAGTCTACACTCAAAACATTTACGTCTAGTGGAAGTGGTGATACTACAATCAGTGAAGCCGATAACTCTACCGTTGCTGTACAAACAGACACTTACGAGTTTGACACGGCATTAGTTGATGATAATAGAAGTCAAAATAGCGGACCATCTTTTACAGACTTCAACACAACAGTAAGAAGACCACAAGACAGCAGTAGTAGTAGTAGAAGAGCTAATCCTACTTATTACACTACTAATTATGCTACTTTATTTGGTGGACCGTCTTTAAGTAATGCTAATAGAAGTGATTTTGGAATATCTTTTACTCACGCTTTTGCTGAAGATGGAACAAATACCAGTGGTGCATTAGTTGGTCCTAGTGGTCCTAGCACATTTGATGGAGTAAGTGCCGTTCAACCAACTACAAATACAACACATAGCGTTAGTGGTGTAACATATAGATATATGTTTTTTGATAATGCTTTAGTTGGTGTTAATAATGGTAATTCAGGTAATTTTGACATTGCAATTTATGTTGATGTTAATACACAAAAATTAGTTATAGAAATAATAGGTGGTCGTGGAGCATTTAATCAAATTAAAAACGTAGATGTTGTAGGCCCAACAGCAGGCAGACGATTTATATTTACAAATAATTTAGCAATATCATGTGTTTTATCTGGTACTAATCCTTTTAATGCAACAGTATCGGCTGGTGCAACTAATCAAGTAGATAGAGATTCGACAGATAGTTCTTTTAGTTTAACAGGTACAATATCTGGCAATGATGGCAGTAGCAGACCTTTTGCTCTAAAAGATATTAATGATGGAACTGGTAGCGTTAATGAAGATGCCTACACGGGAACTAAATCAGTGAGTGCTTTCTAATGCCTATGCAATCTTTAAAATTTAAGCCAGGAATAATATCAGATATTACATCTTATAGTAATGAAGGTGGTTTTGTTGATGGTGATAAAGTAAGATTTAGATTTGGTTTTCCAGAAAAGTTTGGTGGCTGGGCAAAGTATACAGCTAACACATATGAAGGATCAGCAAGGCGGTTACATAACTGGGTGGCTCTTGATGGCTCTGACTTTTTAGGACTTGGTACGGAACTTAAATACTACATAGAAGAAGGTCAAACATTTAATGACATAACTCCTATTAGAAATACTACAAGTGCTGGAGATGTTACCTTTGCCGCTACAAACGGATCAACGACAATAACAATTACCGATCCCGCTCACGGTGCAAACGAAAACGATTTTGTTACATTCTCTGGTGCAGCTACGCTAGGTGGTACAATTACGGCTGCTATTTTAAATATAGAATATAAGATTGTAACGATTATAAGCTCAAACTCTTATACAATCACAGCAAGTGTTGCAGCCAATGGATCTGATACTGGTAATGGTGGTTCTAGTGTCGTGGGTACATATCAATTAAACACAGGTCTTAACACAACTGTTGGTGGAACTGGTTGGGGTGCTGGACAGTGGAGTGGTACAACATCTGGTGCTTTATCAACACAGCTCAATGAAGCCTTAGATGATAGTGAGACTGCCGTTGATGTAGATGATGAAACAGGTATGAACACAGCTAACGATGTCATCTTAGTTGATGATGAGCTTATGCTTGTATCGGCAACCACGGATGACAATACAATGACCGTAGCTCGTGGACATAGTGGCACAGCAGCAGCGACTCATGCAGACAATACATTGGTTAGATTAGCCGTGGGTAATGTTCTAGCCACAGATGATTTTGTTGGTTGGGGTAGTGCAGCATCGATCACGGTGCCCGGTGCACAGATTAGATTATGGTCACACGATAACTTTGGTGAGGATTTATTATTAAACGCTAGAGACTCTGGTATATTTTACTGGGATAGAACAAATGGTTTAGGCAATAGAGCAGTTGAATTAAGCACAGCTTTTTCTGGACAAACAAGTGTTCCACAAATTGCAAAACAAATTCTTGTGTCTGACCAAGACAGACATGTGATTGCTTTTGGATGTGATGGATTTGGTGCAAATAGCTCTGCTACACAAGGTAATGGTGTACAAGATCCATTGCTTATTAGATTTTCTTCACAAGAAAACCCAGTTGATTTTTTTCCAACAGCTACAAATACAGCAGGTGATTTAAGACTTGGTGGTGGATCAACCTTTGTTCAAGCTGTAGAAACAAAACAACAGATACTATGTTTTACAAACAAAACGCTACACGCCATGAAGTTTATAGGTCCGCCATTTACATTTGGTTTGCAAGAATTATCTAAGAACATAACAATTATGAGTCCAGCAGCAGCTATAGCCATAGAAGATGCGGTGTTCTGGATGGGTGTTGATACATTTTATTTGTATGCTTCTGGTCAAACACAACAGCTGCCTTGTACAGTGAAAGACAAAGTATTCTTAGATTTTAACTTTGATGAGAGAGATAAAGTTCACGCAGGTGTAAATTCTGAATTTAGTGAAATATTGTGGTTTTATCCAACAAAAGATAGCACAGAAATAGATGCTTATGTTGCGTATAATTACATAGAAAAAGTTTGGTATTATGGCACACTTGCAAGACAAGCATGGCTTGACAGAGGTATAAGAACATTGCCTATGGCTACTGGTGGTCAGTATTTATACAACCATGAAGTCGGATTTGATGATGATGGCTCTGCTATGACATCTTTTATTGAATCTGCACCAATCGATATTGGAGATGGTGATAAGTTTGTATTCTTAAAAAGGGTTATACCCGATGTTACGTTTGATGGATCAACAAGTGTTAACCCAGATGTTTCATTTACAATGAAAGCCAAGAACTTCCCAGGGTCTAACTTTAATGAGACAACACAAGGTGCGACACAAAGATCTGCAACTAGTCCTATTGAACAATTTACAGAAAAACTAGATTATAGATTGCGAGGTAGGTCTTTTGCACTTAGGATTGATTCAACTTCATTGGGTACAAAGTATAAGTTAGGTACGCCACGAGTTGATATAAGACAGGATGGTAGACGTTAATGTTAATCACCAGTATTCCACAATATATACAAGGTCTTTTAAATGCAAAAGTTGATTTGACTACAACAAATCTTACAACTTTGTTTACTGTGCCAACAACCGCAGACTTTAATGCTGCTATTGTAACATCTATATTGGTATCAGAAGATAGTGGTAATGCTGATACAATTACAGTAACACTAGTTGATACAAGCAATGCGGTGTTTAGTTTATTTAAGGTTAAAGCTGTTGGAGCTAACACAACTATAGAACTACTAACACGAGAACTAGTTTTACAAAGTGGGGAGTCCATAAAAGTACAAGCAGCTACAGCCAATAGATTACATGTGGTGGCAAGTATACAAGATGTATCGAAGACAAGAGTGACAACAAGTGCGTTAGCACAGATATAGGATTGAAAAATTAACAATTACTTGGTATTATAAGCTATGGGTATATTTAAGAATTTTACTAAAACATTAAAAAAAGCTGCACCAATTATTGGAGCGGGTATTGGTATGTACTTTGGCGGGCCGATGGGTGCTTCAATTGGATCGGGTATTGGATCTCTTGCAGCAGGGCAAGACACAGAACAAGCTTTATTAAATGCCGCACTCGCAGGGGGCACTGCATACATGAGTGGATATGGTAAAGGTTTTGAAAAATTACCTACATCTGGAAGTATGAGTAATATATCAGGCCCAGAAATGATGATGAATCAAACTACTACAACACCTGTTACTGCTATCAAAGAAGCTGGTGGTAGTGGTATTATAAATCAAATAGGTGATTTTGTAAAAAATAACAAAGGATTAACAGCAGGTATAGCAGGTTTAGGACTTGCAGGTTTGATGGGAGAAGAAGAACAAAAGATGGGAGAGAAAATGCGTGACTATCCAGTAGGTAAAACTAGACTAGGGTATGGACGAATTGGCGATAAAATGTATAATTTAGATGATGAAGAAGAGCGTAAACAATATTTTGAAGATAATAGAAAAAGACAAGGAGCAGAAGACCTAGCTGCAGGTGGCGAGGTCAACGGTCCAGGAACGGGAACTTCTGATTCAGTGCCTGCTAGGTTATCAGACGGTGAATTTGTTTTAACCGCAAAAGCAATTCGAGGTGCGGGTGGTGGCGATAGGAATGTTGGGGCCGCAAGAATGTATGATATGATGTCACAATTAGAAGGAGCCGCATAATGGCAACTCCACAAGAAGTTAAACAAGAACAAATTGTAAGGTTAGCTCCTTTTCAAGAAGAATTTCTTGCCGATATTTTTGCTAGTGCAAAAGGATTGACAGGTCCTGGCTCACAAATGCCTTTTTCTAAACAACAATTGGCAAATTTATCACCCGCTCAACAACAAGCAATAACAAGTGCAACACAAGGTGTTGGTTCTTTTCAACCTTTTTTACAAAAAGGTAGTGAAGCTATTGGTCAAGGCATTGGGGCCGTGGGCACTGGACTTGGAACAATTGGATCGGCAATAGGGCAAACTGCACAAGCAGGTTTTGACCCTTCATCTTATCAACAGTTCATGGATCCGTATACCGAAGATGTGATTGCATCAACACAAGCTGATATAGCAAGACAAGGTCAAATGCAACAAAATCAATTAGGTGCAAGTGCCGTAGGTTCTGGTGCATTTGGTGGTTCAAGACAAGGTATAGCTCAAGGTGAGATTGCAAGAAATGTTATGGATCAACAAGCACGAACTGGTGCACAGTTGAGATCACAAGGATTTGCACAAGCACAAGGTCTAGCACAACAACAAGCATCACAAGCATTAAAACAAGCACAACTTACTGGTCAGTTAGGTCAAACAACTGGTGCTCTTGGTGCACAGATTGGACAAATGGGAACGCAAACAGCAGCTCTTGGACAGTTAGGACAACAGATGGGTGTCCAAGATATAAACACATTGTTAGGCATTGGTGGTCTACAACAAGGTCAAGCTCAGAAACAACTTGATATTGACAAAGCCAATTCTCTTGCAGAGCAAGCACTGCCTTATCAACAAATTGGTTTTATGTCTGATATCTTCAGAGGTGTTCCATCATTACAACAAACTTATTCTAAAACCACGAGCCCTGGTCCAAGCACCACTTCTCAAATGTTAGGTTTAGGTATTGCAGGTCTTGGTGCAGCGGGTTCGGCTGGAGGTCTTGGTAATTTATTTAATTTAGGTGTAAACCCAAGGAGAGGTTAAATGAACGATCCTTTACAAAGAAAAATGTTTCGTCAAGCGGGTATGTCTAAACAACCTATGGGTATTCTTGCATCATCGCCAGAGTTGATGGGTGCTGTTAAAGGATATAATCTTGGTGGTGCTGTTGGAAGCACTGGTAATCTTGATCAATTATTTGGTACTTCTAAATTTAATATTATGAGGAATAAAGGGGATACTCTTGGATTAGGAGAGATTGGTAGTTCCAAAATCGGAGATAAGTTAAGTGAATTAAAAAAAGAAACAGAAGATAAGAATAAAAATATTGAGCCTAATGTAGAGCCAAACATTAATAATATTAATAAAAATATTTTAGAAAAAGAAACAGAGAACAAAGAAGAATTTGATGTAAACAAGCTAATGCCTTTTGGTAAAAATCTTAATCTTAGAGGTAAGCAAGATTTATCGGCAGCAGAAGATCCAGGTCTAATTACTGCAAAAGCAGATGTAACTGCATCTATGCAAAAAGTAGCTACTGCCACAACTAAAGATTTTAAAGATACCGATATCGCAGGTACGACATACAATAAAGCTATAAAAGATTTAACTGGAGAACTCAATAAAGAAGGCAAAGAGATTGGACTTGAGGATGTTTATGATGAGGGTATCAAGCTACTCGGTTATGATCCTAGAGACTTAGAAAAAAATTATGACTCCGATAGAAGACAAGCGTTTTGGTTTAACTTAATGAATGCTGGACTTCAAGTTGCCGCAGGCGAAAGCTCTAATGCCTTGACTAATATAGCCAAAGGTTTTGGTGCCGGATTACAGAGTTTTGGAAAAGATGTTGGTGATTTAAAAGATGATCTTAGAGCAGACAGAAAAGAATCAACCAATGTTATGTATAGATTGTTGAGCTCTAAAAGATCAGAGCAGTTGGCAGAAGAAGCATTGGATTTAGAAAAGAAAGCAAAAATTTTCAATATAACTCAGACAGAAGTTGGTCAAATGAGGCAAGATGAAATTGCCAAAGCAAATGCTGATTTTGAAGAAAAGAAATTTAACCTAAACTATTTGGTTGAACTTAAAAAGATGGATCAAACAAAAGAATTAAGTGATGATAAAATTAAAGCGGCACTTAAAAATGCAATGATAAATAATAAAGCTATTTCCACTCCTTTCATGTTAGGCTTAATTAAACCTAAAGAAGGATTTACTATGGATACTGTAGACATCTCTAATCCTAATTCTTACTCTTTTACTCCAGAGGGTATAAAGATCGCCAAAGATATTTATGATAATACTAGAACATACAGAAAAACAGAAACAGAAAAAAATATAGAAATTAATAAAGGTAAATCTGTAGCTGGTGTTGGTGTTGTTTTTACAGAGGACGGAAAAAACAATGATGGAACTTTTCAAAACCAATGGCAAAAAATTCAAAAAGATTGGATAAAAGATGCTGGAGAAAGACCAGATTTAGCAGGTGAGACTTTGTTAGCTCAAGTTAGACAGTATGCCGATCAAGGAGCTTTAATTGATATAAATTCAATACCTTATACAGAGGTTAAAAAGTATCTTACAGAAGATAAACTGGATGAGAACGGAGACATTCAGATAGGTACTGCTCCAATTAAAATGTTTCCTAAATTATTTAAAGACACTTCTATCGACTTGAGCCAAGGTAAATCCTAATGAGTAAGACTCTGAACTACGGAGGTGTGGACTATACCTTCGAAGATGGTATTTCTGACGAAGAAGCCATTGGAAGAATTAAAACTTATTTAGCTAAACAACCAGCGTCTTCCGAAACACGATCCACGGCTCCTAAAGGTACATATCAAAATCCTAAGTACGAAGGTTTTCTAACAGAAATGGGCGAAGGTGTTGCTTCTGGTGTTATAGGTATGTTCCAAGGTGTGGGTGAATTTGTTGGAATACTATCAGATCTCTCTGGTGCTACAAAAACATTAGCTAGAGATGTTGAAGAGGGAGGAATAGCTCTTCGAAATAAATTAGGTATTGATCCTGCCGGTATGACGGGAAAGATAACAGAAGGACTTGTTCAGTTTGGTGTACCAGGTTTAGGTGCTGCAGGTTTAGTAGCCAAAGGTACTTTAGGTATTACTAAAAATTTTAGACGAGCTGCAAAGCTTGCTCAAAAAGGTGGTAATATAAGTAGAGCCAGAAAAACGGGTATAGCTATTCAACAAATTGGTGCCGCAGGTTTGGCAGACGCTATTGTATCTACTGATAATACTGAAACGGTGTCTGACTTTTTTGAACAAGGTCCTTTTCAAACAGATAAAAGACTCGGGCTCCAAGGACGAGAGGATTCTTATCGTAGATTGATGAACAAGGTTCATATGGGTGCAGAAGGAGCAATAGCCACAGCAGTTATTCCAAGTGCTATAAAAGGATTTTTAAAAGGAACCACTGCTTTAGCTTCTGCTAATATTCCAGTTGGTAAAGGTGGCACTAGTGTAGCAGAGATAGTTTCCTACCTTCCAAGAAAAGGTATTGATGCGGCTGGAGAAAGACTTGGTGGTTCTATAGAAAGATTTAAACTTGGAGAATCCGTAAGTACCTTAGATGCTGCCGTTGGTAAAGTAGCATCAACATTGACATATAAAGGTTTATTAGATCCAGTTACTGCAAAAATGAGATCAACAATTGCTCCTGCTATCGAAGGTGATGTGAAAATAGCTGAAAGAAAATTAAGAAACATTGATGATGCCATATCTCAAGAGTTAAAAAGAGAAGACATAAGAGGATTATCAGGTAATCAAAAAGTTAGATTAATGAATTCTTTTATGGATGTATTAGAAGGGACTAAATTTAGTGAGTTTAATTCTTCACCAGATAATCCTTTAAGTTTCGCTTTATTTAAAAAATTTGAAGAAGCAAAAAATGTCATAGATAATTTATCTAAATTAATGGAAAAGACAGGTGCTTTTAAAGCTTTGCCCGAAGTTGCAGCTAAAGAAGGTATTATGGATCAAGCAACTTTTAGTCAAGCGATAAAAGATCAAATATCTTCTGGTGGATATTTACAAAGAAAATATCAAATATTTAGTAATAAAAATTACAAAGTAACACCTGCTGCTAAACAAGCTATTAGAGATCAAATCACAGGTAGATTTGGTCAAGATGGTGGAAGCACCGTTAACATCGAACACATGCAGAAAATATTAAATAGTAAGCCAGGACTGTCCGATCAAATAAGACTTAGTGCAGATGATGTTCAGTCTTTTAAAGATGGCAACTATAATATTACTCAAAGACAAGCAGATATATATATCGATCAAGTTTTTAAATTAGCCAAAGACAGAGCAGGTTTTGACAAATCTCCATCTTCAACTAGATATATAATAGATAGACTTAATCCATCTTTAATTAATAAAACTAAAGTTGATGATAAAATTATCCAACAAATTTATGGACAAATAAAAGATCCTAGAGAAGCATACATATCTACTGTAGCAGAACTTTCTGGTTTCTTATCAACAGACGCTTACTACACTACTTTTAAAAACATGGCAGACAAATCTATTTTAGAAACAGCCGAAAAAAATGTTTTGATTAGACAAACTAACGATGAAATTAGAGCCAGAAATAATCAAGCAAGACAGCAAGGTGTTTCAGAAGAAAGACTAGAAAAAGAACAAGATTTTGTAAATGATGCTTTTATAGATACTAATAAATTTTTAGAAAATTATGCGGCTAGAAGAAACTTAAACATTGATGAGCTAACAGATGCACAAAGATTTGATGCTTTTGAAGCTATGAAAAGAAGAACGAAAGATTTACACATTTTAGGTAGAACTGAAGGAAACAACTTAAACGAAAGAAACATAATGGGCACAAGTCCATATGGTGCTATGTTTGGTTATGCTGTTCCTAAAGCATTATATAAATCTCTTTCTACTCAAGTTCAATCAGAGAATTCTGCCACTGAAATAATAAGAGCTATGTATGCACCTTTCTTAAAGATGAAGGGTATGTCTCAATATGCAAAAACAATTTTATCTCCTTACACACAAGTTAGAAACGTAACATCTGCTGCCATGTTTGCTTTAGCTCAAGGTAACATAGGTAAGGGAGCTAACGTATTTGAATCTGTTGATATGGTTCTAAGAGATATTATAGACAAAGGAAGATCTGTAAAAACTTTAGGTTTTGATTTTAAACAAGACGAAGAGGCTCTTAACTTTTTAGCTAAACTACAAAAGCAAGGTGTTGTCGGAAGTTCCGCTAATCTTCGTGAAATCTTAGATAATATTCAAAAAGGATTAGGGTACAGAAAGACTGCTACGGATATAGAAAGAGCAGCAGACATTCCAGAACAAGGAGCAAAGTATATAAAAAAATCTAAAGATATTCCATACATTGGTAAGTTTTTACAATTCAGTGAAGACTTGTACAGAGGTGGTGATGATATTTGGAAAATATATAATTATACTTTTGAAAAAAATAAAATAAGACAAGCTCAAAGAAAAATAATAAATAGTGAAGTTCAAAAAAGAATAAACAGTTTTGGTAGAGAAAACTTTGCTAATCTTGATATAAAAAGACAAGGCATACTTATTAATACTGCTAGAGCAGACGCTAACAAAAGATTGATTGCATCTATGGGTGGTAAGATTGATGGCTTAGATACTAATACTAAGATAGCAAATTACATGGATGAAATGGTTGAGAGCACTGCTACTGATAATGTAAGAAACTTAGTTCCTAACTACGACCTAACACCAGAAGCGATTAAAGGTTTGAGAAAACTACCATTAGGTAACTTTATATCTTTCCCTGCTGAAATAATGAGAACTGGTTTTAATACAATCAATGTTGCTCTAAAAGAAATGGGAAGCAATGAAGCTGCGATAAGAGAGATTGGTGTTAGACGCATGATGGGTGCCATGACTGCTTTTGGTACAGTGGGTACTCAACTACAAAATTTTGGTCAATACATGACGGGTACAAATGAAGAAGAAATAAAAGCAGCACAAAGATTATCTGCACCTTATCAAAGAAATTCTCAGTTTATACCCGTGGGTAGAGACAAAAAAGGTAATCTAGAATTTATTGATTTTAGTCACACTAATCCATATGACTTGTTGCTTAGACCAATAAGAGCTGCTATCACTGGTATAGATACAAGTGGTAAATTAAAAGAAGGTGTTGCAGATACTGTAACTAGAGCCATGTGGGAATCCATGACAGAATTCTTTAATCCTTTTCTAGACGAATCAATGATCTTTTCTGCAATTGCTGATGTTATGCCTATAGATGCTCCTTTAATTGGAAGAAATGGAGAAACCAGATCTG
>Ga0208134_1002137_pt1 | contig 10844 bp, 17 predicted proteins | sample VirMetDEL_Mar_31_FD_184515 | JGI IMG/M metagenome (GOLD analysis project Ga0208134, IMG submission 184515) | Aqueous microbial communities from the Delaware River and Bay under freshwater to marine salinity gradient to study organic matter... | ecosystem: Environmental > Aquatic > Marine >...
TATGACTGTATGTTAAGTGAGTACAGTAGAAGATATAAAAAGATACATGGTGCAATCAAACACTTCACACCCCTATGGGAAGGTAGAAAGTTTGTACCTGATTGGAAAAACTTTTTAACACCACACCCACAATGTTTTAGTGGGCATGATGATTTGAAGACAGATGAGAACTTTCCTATAGAGGCGTATAGGAAATTCTACATAGTTGACAAAACTAGGTTTGCTAGATACAACTATACACAAAAACCACAATGGATGAAAGGAGAAGTGGCATGAAGATACATAGAGTAGTACAGATGCTAGGAGCAACAACTAGCACAGGTAAATTAGCAGATGATATGTATGACTTAAATTATAAGGATTACTATTCAAAAGAAGAGGGAAAGTACATACCTATTTCACATATGGACTTTCAACATATGGTCAGAGCATTTGCAAAGTTATGTGCTGAAGATCAAGATGTAACCCTCGCAAAACATGATGGCAAAGCTGAACAGATGAAAGAACTTCAGCAGAAATATGACCATCTACGTGAGGTGTATGCAATCATGTTTGACAATTGTGATGTAAAAGATAAGCACATAGATGAGTGGAAAGAAAAGCACCAAAAGGAAGTAGACAATGCAGAGTTTTGGAAGAATGCTTATTATGAAAGTGTAGGCATCAAAGGTAAAGTCTATGTGTTTAGTGACATACCTAATGACTGTGATGGTCAAAGGTTTACTGATGACCTAAAGAAATATCTCAACAAGGAGTCTTACAAGATGCGTGTCAGAGGTCAATACCTCAAGGATGAAATCAAAGAGACTGAGGGTTGGAGAAAGTATGAGAGAGGTCAGCCTATTGATATGTCTAAATGTCTTAGAGTTTATATTGACACAAAGTAATCTAGACATATGGAGAACTAATCCTAACATGTTAGTTCCCTATTATCTTATGCACTCATACATCTACTATCAGTTGCACGACTCAATCATCAAAGACTATGAGTATGATGAGATGTGTAAGCAGTTAAAAGATAAGTGGGAGAGCATTAAACATTACCACAAGCATTTAATAGATGTGAATGCATTAGGAGCTGGTACAGGTTATCAGCTTGAATATAACCAACGTATAATAAGTGCAGCGACACTTTTATATCAACAACATAAAGGAGACTAACAATGGCTACAATAGATTTAACTGAAGGTACACACGTACACAAATCACCTGAGAGAATCAAGCTAGAAGAGATACGTAAGGCACTCATGGTGTTGACAGGCAATGATGGATGTGTACAATACAACACAGAAGTAATTACTATACTGTGTAACCAAATAGAAGAAGTAGAAAGAGAGGTATAATATGTGGCATAGAGTACATGATTTCTTTGAGAAAGATTTCAATAAAAAATATGGTGAGGGTACAAAGTTTGACCTTGACTATGGCAAATTATTAATTATAGGACTATGTATTTACATAGCAATAAAGGTGTAGCATGGCTAAAAAAATAAAAGAAATAAATAAAATACTAAACTTGACACAACAAGAGTCAAAACAAATCTTACAGATGCTTGAAGACTTGCGTAGTATCAATGCACAGACAGATGATAAGTGTCCAATAGATTATGAACAGATATGTAAGCTAGATGCAATGGAACATCAACTTGCTAACATAGTAGGTGCTAAAGTTCTTTGTGGGCATGGACATTATACAAGATGGAGTGGGAGCTATGAATATGAAAAATAAAAAGCTGTCAAGTTTAATTGATGAGTACTATTTATCTTTTGATTTCAAGAGCTTACGAGATGAAACTAAAGTACAATATCAATATTTTCTTGGGGTAGTTTTAGATACAAAAATTGCTGATGCACAAAAATTAAGCAGTATCAATTTTTCTGATATCACTACCAAGATGGCTAAACTCGCATATGAAGAGTGGTGCGAGAGAGGTATACACCTTGCCAATCATGTCATGTCTGTGGCGAGGGTGGTATATAATTATGGCATACATATGGAGCATTGCAAAGTCAATCCATTCTCAAGCATAAAGAGAAGAACACCTATAGCTAGAAAGGTAGTGTGGACACGAGAAGATGTGAAAGCATATCTAGATGTAGCATACTCTGATTTTTACACTAGAAGTTTGGGATTGATTGTGCAGATGGCATATGAGTGGTGTCAGAGACTAGGCGATATGCGTGTAATCAAATGGGAGAACTTAAACTTGGAAGAGAATAAAATGCACATACAACAATCCAAGAGGAGAGCAGAGGTGTTTTTACCTATATCTGATGGACTAACTAAAATGCTTTTGCAACAGAAAGAAGATTTTGGTTTCCAAGAATATGTAGCACCTCGCCCTCGCCCTAGGAGAGGCATACACGAGCCTTATACAATCACTAAGCTACCAGTAGAGGGTAGAAAGATTATGGACTCTGCAGGACTCTCTAAAGAGCTTAGACTATCTGATCTTAGAAGAACGGGTACAACTGAGATGGTAGATGCCGGTGTATCAATGGGAAATATTATGTCTGTCACAGGTCATACTAATCCACAAAGTGTCAAGCCTTACATGAAAAATACCTTTGCTTCTGCTAATTTAGCATTAAGTACAAGAAAAAATTTGACACATTGTTAATCTCATGTTACAAGACATTTACATTGTCCAAACCCATATACTATATAAGGAACATATATAATGTATAACATATTAGAATTTGTTAAAGATTTAAACATTCCTATGGATGAGACACGTAGATTAAATTGTCCTATATGTAATTCATACAAAACATTTACTGCTACAAATAATATGGGTTCATTGGTGTGGAATTGTTATAAGATTTCCTGTAGTTTAAGTGGGAGTACACGTGTTAGGTTATCTGTAGATGATATCAAGTCTGTGAGTGCAAAAAAACAATTGACTACAACTGATACATTTGAGATGCCTGAATACGTTGTGCCACATAACAATAGGAAGAACCTCGTATCTTTCTGCGAGAGGTGGAAACTAGATGCAGATAAAATGAACTTACAGTATGATGTGAAAGATGACAGAGTTGTTTTTCCCATAGAACATAATGGTAAGTTAGTTGATGCAACTGGTAGAGCATTGGGTAAACGTCTGCCTAAGTGGAAAAGATATGGGAATAACCCCTTGCCATATACATATGGTTATGGTAAGGTCGCAGTAGTTGTTGAGGATTGTGTAAGTGCTTGTGTTATAGATAGCAATGTACACACGGGGGTGGCTATACTTGGAACTTCTTTGTCAGAAGAACATAAGCATTACCTCTCACAGTTCTCAACAACTATAATTGCATTAGACCCTGATGCATTACCCAAGATATTACAATTTGCAAAAGAATTACGTGGACATGTACCCAACATCCGTGTACTTAGATTGCAAGATGACTTAAAATATAGAAATGAAGATGATATTAACAACTTGTATAAACTAACCCCAAAGGAGTAATATATATGGAAAATTCACTACTTAGAAGTTTAATGGACAAAGAGTTCTACAAAGAGCATCGTGGAGCTAGGTGTCCAGATAGATTGTTCAGCAAGGATGCTAGGAAGATAAAGCAGACTATAGACCTAGCTATGGACAGATATGAACGTACAGTCACTGCTGATGAGATAGAGGCTTTGTTTATATCAAGCAATCCATCTATGTCTACTGCACAGAAACAGGCATACATATCCTTGTTTAGGTCTATCAAGAATGAGCAACCTTTAGGTGCTGATGTTGCACAAGAGGTGCTGTCTAAATTGTTTCAGCAGGTAGTTGGAGAAGACATTGCTAATCTAGGATTTGATTATGTCAATGGTCAACAGACTAGCCTAGAACCATTACGGATGCTACTAGAACAATACAATGATGATTTTACACCAGACTTGAATGTTGAGTGGGATGACTTAGATATTGAATCACTACTAGCTAAGAATGATCTTGAGGCACGTTGGAACTTCAACATACCTGCTTTAACAAGACAACTTGAGGGTATCAATGCTGGTCACTTGATTGAGGTAGGTGCTAGACCTAATACTGGTAAGACATCTTTTCATGCGAGTATGATTGCATCTCCCGGAGGCTTTGCACATCAAGGTGCTAACTGCATTGTGTTGTGTAATGAAGAGGGTAGTCACAGAGTTGGTGCTAGATACTTGACTGCATCTACGGGTATGACTATGAAACAGATCAAGACTAATCCAAGCATGGCAAGAGATTTGTATGCACCTGTCAAAGATAAGATAAAGATAAAGGATGCGACTGGTCGTGATATGTCTTGGGTTGAGAGTGTGTGTAAGTCTTACAAACCTGATGTTGTACTACTTGATATGGGAGATAAGTTTGCTAGGACTGGTGGTTTTGCAAGAACAGATGAGGCACTGAAAGCTAATGCCGTTCATGCTCGTATGATTGCCAAGCAACATGAGTGTGCTATCTTTTATATGTCTCAACTATCTGCTGATGCAGAGGGTAAGATATTACTTAATCAATCTATGATGGAAGGCTCACGTACTGGTAAAGCTGCAGAGGCAGACTTGATGATACTCATTGCAAAGAATCCACCCAAGCAAGAAGATGGTGACGAAGAGGATTTGCAAAGACATCTAAACATTGTCAAGAATAAGTTGTCAGGTTGGCATGGAGTCATTACTTGTCAGCTTAATTACCAAGTTGGTAGGTACGAGGCATGAATGATTACCCTGATCTATTTGGGTATTCTAAACCTATTAATGAACCACAAAAGACTTATGTGTGTATCAAGTGTAACATAGAACAACCTGCTACTAATTTTTATGTTGTATTTTCTGGTGAGGTAAAGAGGACTTGTCAGTCATGTGTGAAAGGACATTTCAATACAATTAAAAGATTGCGTAAGGAAAATAAATATCCTGATGAAGACTACTGTTGTCCTATATGTACTCGTGACGCAAAAGAGATAGGTAAATATGGACAAGTTAAAATGTCTAAATGGGTTCTAGATCATTGCCACGATACTCAAACATTTAGGGGTTGGATATGCCATCATTGTAATACTGGATTAGGTGGATTTAAAGATGACTTGACAAAAGTAAAAAGAGCAGTTAAGTATTTAAAGAAACATAAGGAGAAATTAGATGAAATTAACACTTGATGTAGAAAATACAGTTACTACTAGAGATGGTAAGTTACACCTAGACCCTTTTGAAACTGAGAATGAGTTAGTTATGGTTGGTTGTTTGACGGATAAAGGCGAACAGTATTTATTCAGAGAGAACTTTGAGGGAGTACAAGAACTTCTAGACCAAGCTACCATACTTATAGGGCATAACATAGTACACGACTTAATGTGGATATGGGAATGTGGTTTTAAATATGAAGGTCCAGTGTTTGATACTATGCTAGGAGAATATGTATTACAACGTGGTGTAAAGAAAGCTCTATCTCTTGAGGCATGTGCTGAAAGATATGAGTTAGCTACACAGAAACAAGATACCTTAAAAGAATATTTTAAGAAAGGATTCTCTGTTGCTGATATACCACCAAATGAATTATCAGAATACTTGTCAGCAGACTTACATGCTACACAGCAATTGTCAGATGAGATATACAGAAAACTAAATACAGTTGAGTATGCTGAGTTAATGGACACAGTTGTATTGACTAACAAAGTTGCCTTGACTTTAGCTAAGATATATCAAAAAGGTTTTGCTGTAGACTTAAATAAATTAGAAGAGGTTAGAGTAGAGTTTGAGACAGAAAAGCATGAGATAGAGAAACGTCTTAAACTACAAGTAAAGCAGTTGATGGGCGATACACCTATCAATTTAAATAGTCCAGAGCAGATGTCTTGGGTTATATATAGTAGAAAGCCTAAAGATAAAACTACTTGGACACATAACTTTGATTCATACATGAAGAAATTAGATTATGTAAATACAGTCAATGAAACATCTGATGTTTTATATAGAACTATAGCTGTAAAATGCAAAGATTGTTTTGGGTCAGGAACTATGAGAAAGGTAAGAAAAGATGGAAAGCCTTATGTTAAACAACCCAAGTGTAATACTTGCAATGGTACTGGCTACACTTTTAATAATAGCCCAAAAATAGCTGGACTAAAGTTCTCTGCACCATCTGCTAAATGGGTAAGTGCAAATGGATTTAGTGTTAATAAAAAGTTTCTTGATGTTCTACAAGATACTGCTAAGAAGTTAAATATGTCAGATGCATTAAGTTTCTTATCAGACTTACAAAGATTATCTGCACTAGATACTTACTTGTCATCCTTTGTGCAAGGTATAAAGACTTATGTAAAGCCTGATGGTAAGCTACATGTAAGACTACTACAACATAGAACATCTACTGGTAGATTCAGTGGTGCTGATCCTAACATGCAGAACATGCCTAGAGGTGGCACGTTCCCTGTTAAAAAAGTATTTGTATCACGTTGGGATAATGGAAAGATAATGGAGGCAGACTTTGCACAATTGGAATTTAGGGCTGCGGCATATTTATCACAAGATAAGGTCGCTATTAAGGAAGTGTCAACTGGATTTGATGTACACTCGTATACGTCTAAAGTTATCACTGATGCTGGTCAGCCAACGAGTAGGCAAGAGGCTAAAGCACATACGTTTGCACCGTTATATGGTGCGACTGGGTTTGGGAGAAGTAAAGCAGAAGCCTCATACTATGAACACTTTACAGAAAAGTACAAAGGCATCAAAGCTTGGCATACCCGATTGGCTAAAGAAGCTCTAGCTACAGGCAAGATAACTACACCATCAGGAAGACAGTTTGCATTCCCGGATGTGCATAGATTGATGTCTGGTAAGATAACTAACTTCACACAGATAAAGAATTATCCTGTACAATCATTTGCTACTGCTGATATAGTGCCTTTGATACTGATGTATATAGAAAAGAAGTTAGAACCATATCAGTCTTGTGTAGTCAACAGTGTGCATGATTCCATAGTAGTAGATGTACACCCAAATGAAGAGAGAGAAGTATTAGATGTTATAAAAATAACTAATGAGAATATGATATCTTTAATAGAAAAAGAGTTTAAATTAGAGTTTAATGTGCCACTATTATTAGAGGCAAAAATAGGTACTAATTGGCTTGACACTAAAGATGTTGCGTGATATAACTAGGCACTTATTGAAAGGAGAAAAAAGTAAATGAATGATTTAATTAATATAAATACAGATAGCTATGCAGATTTAGCTAAAGCTATGGGAATAGCTACAGAGGTTTCTGCAAAGCCAAAGAAGTCTGGTAATTTAAACAGACTAAGAATATGGCATACACCTATTATGGGTCAAGCTGAGATTAATGGTAAGATGGCTAATGTTGAGGTCATTGAGGGTGGAGCATATAGATTAGAAGTTGTAGAAGAAAGTGGCTCTACATTCTATTATGCTAAGAATATAAGCATTCGCCCATTCATGCAAAGGTTCATGTTAAGAAGATACATAGCCAATCTCAATGCAAAAGCAGGCGAACCAAAGGGTATGTTCCATAGAACTATTATGTCTGATAATCTTAATAGTGATTTGAAAGACAATACAGGTAGGTTCAACTGTGGTAAACCATCAGGTTACATAGAAGACTTCAAAGCATTAGCACCTGACATGCAAGACTTGATAAGACAAATCAAACGTGTGCGTGTTATCTTTGGTGTCGTTACTTTGGATGAGCCTACTGATGAGAAAGGACAACCTACAGAATTAGGTGATGTACCTTTCATTTGGGAGATAGATAATAAAGATGCTTTCAAAACTTTAGGTGAGCAGTTTAATGAGTATGTTAAGAAGTCTAGATTGCCTATACAGCACATGATACATCTTAATGGTACTAAGGCAAACGAGCTACCTAATGGAAGTAGTTTCTATACTCCTATCGCCAACGTAGACTTCTCTGAAGCATTTGATGTTACAGAAGAAGATCAGAAGTTATTTGGAGACTTTGTTGATTGGATAAAGAACTTCAATGACTACATCTGTAAAGAGTGGGAAGAAAAAGTAGAGTCTAGGCAGAACCCTGTTTCTGAAGAAGAGATGGAAACTGTAGAGTCTTTCATTGACATTGAGGGTAATAGCTAATGAATCATGTCGCTGAACTGAAGTTGCACCAATACATGACTGATGCAGTCAATGGTAAATCTAGTATGTCAGATGAAATTATTCATCAAGTAGCCAATGACGTAAAAGATGCATTGCAACGTCAGTTTGGTGGTAAGGTTAAAAGAAAAGACTTTACCCTACGTATGTCAAATGTAGGCAGACCCACTTGTCAACTTTGGTATGAAAAGAATAAACCTGAGACTGCTTTACCTAGATCAAATAACTTTATGATGAACATGATGTTAGGAGATATAGTTGAGGCAGTCTTCAAGGGTTTACTCAGAGGTGCTAAAGTAGACTATGAAGAGTCTGATACTGTTACTCTTAAATGTAAAGATGCAGAAGTATCAGGTTCTTATGACTTAGTTATTGATGGAGCAGTTGATGATGTTAAGTCAGCATCTGATTGGTCTTATAAAAATAAGTTTGAGTCCTATGACACACTAAGCAGTGGTGATGGATTTGGATATGTAGGACAACTTGCTGGTTATGCAAAAGCTTCAGGTAAGAAAGTTGGTGGTTGGTGGGTTGTAAACAAAGCCAATGGTCACTTTAAATATGTACCTGCAAGTGGACTCAATCTAGATGATGAGATAAAAAAGATTGAAGACACTGTAGCTACTGTCAATGCTAATAAGTTTGAGAGATGTTTTGAGCCAGAGGAAGAAAAGTTTAGAGGCAAACCTACTGGCAATACAGTTTTAAATACTAACTGTAAATTTTGTGATTATAGATATGATTGCTGGGATTTAACTGATAAACCTGCCATTATGTCTAAAGCACAGACACCTAAAATTGTCTCGTATATTCAACTAGGAAAGGAGTAATAGAATGAGTAAATCACTAGATGAATTAAAATCCAATATTGAAGAAATGGAAAAGCAATTAGCTGAAGCAAAAAAAGAATACCGTGAAATGCGTACAGCAGGGTTGCGTGATGCTATGGAAGCTAGAAAAGTAGCTGATGAAGCTGTAAAAGAGGAACTAAAGAGTTTAGGTTATCAAACTTCTTATAGTCCTTTCACGGGTATAACGTGGCGAAACTTCTAAGTGTCTCCTCATAGAGTAAGAAGAGAAGCTATAAAGTATGGGTATAGGAGTGGGTTAGAACATGCTATCTCACTCTACCTAAAAAAATTGAAACATAAATATGATTATGAATCAATAAAGATAGAGTGGGAAGATTTAACCTACCGTACCTATACACCAGACTTTATATTAAATAATGGCATAATTATAGAAACTAAAGGAAGGTTCTTAGCTGCAGATAGAAAGAAACATCTCTGTATAAAAAAGCAACATCCTAAACTAGATATAAGATTTGTCTTTACAAATAGTAGAAATAAGCTTAGTAAAGGTGCTAAGTCTAGCTATGCACAATGGTGTATCAAACATGGTTTTAGATACTATGACAGAATTATACCTGAAGATTGGCTAAAAGAAAAAGGTAAAAATAAACACTTGAACTTTATTAAATTTTCAGGTACAAAGGTAAGGAGATAATATATGTTAGAAAGAAGAAATCCAAACTCATGTTTCATAGAACTAAATCCTATATGTGATAAAAGCTATTGGACTGGAGAACTAGAAGTTAATATCATAGCATCTGAAAAGAGTGACCTTGATAAAGAAAGTAAAGAAAGTTTATTGCATCTATCTCAATTGGTTGCATCTACTGTAGCTCTCATGGAGCTAGACCCTAAGTTAACACTAAGACTAGAAGAGTTTGTAAATGAGGCAGAAGAAGAGATAAGGGAAAAGAATAAACCTATAGTAACTAAATCTGTTGAGGGTAATGTAATATCCTTAAACTTTGAAAAGAAGAAATAATGTTAAGACATATGGAGTATATGAAAATGAAAAAACAACAAGCAGATATGCAGTCTGATAATTTAGACATGGTTAATAGTCCTATTCATTATAACAAAGCAGGTATTGAAACTATTGATGCCCTAGAAGCTATGCTTGTTGACGGATTTGATTATTACTTACAAGGAAATGTAGTTAAATACTTATGGAGATTTAGATACAAGAATGGTATAGAAGACCTAAAGAAAGCACAATGGTATCTTAATAAACTTATTGAGGTTTATGATGATAAGAGTTAAGATGATTATAACTCTCTCTGTTGATAAAGAAGAATATCCAATACCAGCAGACGGAAATGTAGGAGAAGAAGTAGAAGATTATATTAAAGATATGATTTATGATTTAGAAGGTATAAAGATTAGAACTATAAAAACAATAACAGAGGAGAAATAGATGTTACAAAATTACTTACCCACAGACTATCAAAACTTCATAGCACTCTCTCGCTATGCAAGATGGAAAGACGATGAACAACGCAGAGAGAATTGGTCAGAGACTGTAGACAGATACTTTGATTACATGAGCAATCATTTATCTAATAACTACAACTACAATATTACAAAAGCCTTAAAAGAAAAACTTACAGATCAGATAATGTCTCTAGGTATTATGCCAAGTATGAGAGCATTGATGACATCAGGACCTGCACTAGACAGATGCCATGTAGGTGGTTACAACTGTAGCTACATACCCGTAGATAGTCCACGTAGTTTTGATGAGTGTATGTATATTCTTATGTGTGGCACTGGTGTTGGTTTCTCTGTAGAACGTGAGAACGTAGACAAGTTGCCTATAGTCAATGAACACTTTGAGGACAGCACTACTATCATCAAAGTTGCAGACAGCAGACCCGGATGGGCAAAAGCATTAA
>Ga0208134_1002139_pt1 | contig 10836 bp, 16 predicted proteins | sample VirMetDEL_Mar_31_FD_184515 | JGI IMG/M metagenome (GOLD analysis project Ga0208134, IMG submission 184515) | Aqueous microbial communities from the Delaware River and Bay under freshwater to marine salinity gradient to study organic matter... | ecosystem: Environmental > Aquatic > Marine >...
TTGTACTTCTCTTCTTGTTCTGTGTCCTTCATAAAGACTGCTGCCTCGTACAGCGCTGCGTACAGTATAAGCTCTGGTGCATAAGACACGAACCAGTTAGTAGCCACTGACGGGGATATGAACTCCAACTCTTGGTAATACACTATATCCACTGAGACTCCAGAGCTAGGCTCAGGGCCGAACTCGAAGTTACCAGCTACTGTGTCGAATACCACGGGGCCACTGCCCTCCCCTAACCGCTTTGACTTAACATTAGCGTAAGTATCACGGTACACGGGCCAAGCACAAGAGCCGTTATAAGCAACAACCTCTTTAACATCCAGCATAGCTGATGGTATGACTGACTGCCCTGATGTGATAGTAATACCACTGGATAGGACTTCCATAGGCGGCACACGTACATCCCTCTGTATTCTACGCTGTGCTAGTGTAATGAAGTCCTCTGTGTTATCTGTAATACTGGAAGCGCCTATACGGTTAAGCCACTTATCAACGGCTATAACCATTTCACTGTAATTACTTAGTGCCACTTGTCGGCCTCCAGAGCTTAGCTGAATTAGTCTTAAGGTACGGATAGTCCCGTTCTATGATCTGCTCTAGGCGTTTCTTCTCAGAAGGATCATCACTGAAGCAGTCAAGATTGTGCTTAGTCAAAAGCTCATGCTGTATCAGGGGGTGTAGACTCGCTACCTTGTGGAACTTCTGCTTTGACTTAAAGCCAACATTGTAATTAGCCTCTGCTTTGCAGTTATCAATCAAAGCTGTAAGGTCAGCTGAGCGTTCACAGACAACATTACCATCATTATCAAAGTACCACTTCTTGGTTTCACCTGACCACGGATCGTACTCTGTTTCTCTTAACTGCATTATTCAATATCCGCTAGTAATGAGTTCCAACCACAAGAAAAGGGGGCAGTCGCCCACCCCCTATCTATTTACGCAGTAGTCAAATCAGCTACAATACCACTTGATGCTTCATTACGAGCTTCAAGAGTGTACTCTACCAAGCACTGCTTACGTTCAGCATCACCAACTGGTGCAATATCTTTAGTCTGCATATTACGCAGATAAGCTACTGCCCACTTGTCTTTCTTGTACACGAGCGCGTCGCGTGAACGAGAGTAACGGCTAGGGATAATCTTAAGATCACCGAAGTCACTCTTGTACACGTCAGCTGCTGATACAATGCTACCAGCTGCTACGTTATGGTCAGTAGTGGTTGCACGACCAACGAATGCGTTCATTGCACGTTTGTTGAAAGAACCAAGCAGAATGGTATCAGCCATCTCGCCTGAGTTAGTGAAGATGGAGTCAATAACTGTCTCCAAAAGACCTTCAGTGAAAGCACGTTGAGTACCGTCAGTACGCGCGTTATCACCTGTACCATCAGTAGGATCAGCACCGCCAGTGGCGTTGAAGCTCGTGTTGGTTACAATGTAGGCTTGCATACTAGCCGCTTCACGGGCTACAGAAGTAGAACCTACAACTTTAGCGTTGTTCAGCCCTACCATTGCGTGTTCCATATCTCGTTTCAGCTCAACACCACGCTTCAGAATCTGATAAGTCATTTCCTTATCACGACCTGCACGATCCGTTGCTTCAAGAGTGCCTGAGATTTGGGCGGTCTTCTGACCAATCTGTAAACGGTTGTTCAAACGAACTGTTGCGGCAGCAGCTGCAAAGGTTGCGTCAGCACCCTCAATAGCTTTGTTATCCGATACAGCAGCGTAAGTGTCGGTTTGCCATTCGTGTAACGTGGACTTAGCAGTGGTCTTTGGGGCCATGCTCAAGAACGCGGTATCCGATGGATCGACGTTATAAATGACATTCGCGAGGTCTTCGCGGATGCCGACTTGATCGTATGTATCTGTGCTTGTAGTACTCATAGTAAATTCCTAGTGTAGCCTAACTCTTCATCATGTGTTCAAGTGCTTCATCTACTGAAATACCACCTGGACGATTTAGAGCTTTGTTGGCAGCTTTGGCTTGCCGGGCTTTAGCAGTTGTTTTGCTAGTTGAACCCTTAGCCTTCATTGATTTCTTGACAGTGCCAGCTTTTGCCTTACCTGTCGCTAGTTTGCTTTTGCTTTGGTTGTATCTGTACGCATCAACCAGTGCTTGTATTTGACGACTATCATAGATACTAAGTAGCTCATCCTCAGAGAACCCGTAACTCTCAGTAGCGAAGTTCTTTGCTTCAGATAGTAACGTGTTACCTTTCTCAGACAGTTCAGGAATAGCTAACATCAGCTTTTCCATCTCCTCTGTACGAACCCCTTGAGCGTATTCCATAGTCTCAGCGGTTAGCTCTGCACTCATCTTCTCCTCACGTTCCCGAGCTTGGCCGTAAGACAACTTAGCTGCCTCGAACTCCTGCCGTTTCTCGTCGAACAAATAAGGATCATCTTTCTGCAATGCTTCCCAATCGATACCCATGAACTTGCCAAGTTGTTCGCTGCTAGCGGCTTTCATCTCAGCAATACCATCCAAGTACTGGGATTTAGCGTCCAAGTACGATTCTGACTGTGCTTTGAGTGCTTTACGCTCAGCGGCTACTTCTTGGGTTACCTTAGTGAATTGGCGTTGGCGTAGGTAGCCTTTCTTAGCCTCCTCTACGTTCTTAACCTTGAACTCACCTTGGTCATCCTCTATTGAAAACAGGAAGTCATCGTCCTCTTCCTCATCCGTGTCATCACCCTCTTCCTCGTCGTCTTCATCCTCAGTTTGCTCATCAGAGTCATCGGATTCAGCTTCCTCAGCTTCGGTTTCGTCATCGACTACGCTATCATCCTCAAGCGTTTCTTCATCGGTTGTAGTGGCTACACTGTCCGATTCACTATCTCCCTTAGTCATAAAGTCTAAGGCTTCCTCGATTCCAGAAAAGACTGGTTGATCGTTGGTATCCATTTTCACGCTCCCGTATAGATTGGTTCAGGTGCAAATAAAGGTTCTTCGACCTCTGGTACACTTGACAGCTTATTGACCATTAAGATAATTAACTGTTGTACGTCCCGGTAAGGTAGCTTAGATAGCTCCTCCAGGATTGCTAGACTTTCATCTCTTGTTAACTCAATCATGTAACCTTCTTGCCTCTGAAGCCCAGCCCTCTAGTTTAGTGTTAATTGTCTTAATAACCCTTAGTTGTCGAATGATCGACATGACTTGCTCTGCGCTATCCGTTGGTATATTGTCCAAGGCAGTGTGCAAGCACTGATATACATCTTCCATACAAAGTCTGTATACCTCTTCTCCGAGTAATACAGCAGCTCGGTTACCCCTATCGATCTTTTGCGCATCAGTGAGTAGTAACTCCGTCTTGTTCATGTTCATCTCCTATTGATTCAATGGTCATGCTTGCGAAAGCACACATTGAACTCGCAGCCCGTATCTTATCTTCTTCATACCCAACTAGGCTTACAGTAGTAATATCTTCCTCTTCCTCTAGTACAGCCATGAAGTAGACTAATGTCCCGTCTTGTATGCAGGACTTAGCTTTCTTGTAAATACCATCTAGTTCTTCAAGTGCGCTGGTTACGTTATCTTGCTTGATATTAACTACATCGCCCATGTTAACTCCTTAGTCGCTTCCTACTTTAACCGCCCTGTTCTGTGTAGCTTCCAGCTGTAACTCAGCGATCTTGAACTCGTTCTCATCAAGGTGCTGTTGCTTCTTGAACTCTAGCTCTTGTGCATCAAGCTCTAAGCGTTGAGCTTTAAGCTGTAACTCCATGTCAGCTTGCTCTGCTTTCTTCTGCTCCATCTGCACTTGTGCTTGTAGTGCTTGTTCTTCTACGCTTGGCCCTTCATCTGTGTCGTCGGACTCAGGTTGTGTAAAGAATAGATTACCATCCTTACGGCCAGCTACTCTGGTTTTCTCCATAGCAAGGTTCCACACGTTGCTAGGTTTAACGATAGTACCTAAGCCACCCGCGGATACGATAGTCTGCATAGTCTGCTCTATCTGCTGCATCTGCATGAGCTGCTGGTTCTTACTGCCGTTACCAATACCTACAGTAACATTCATGTCATTACGTGAACGCCACTCTTCTGGGTTAATAGCAATGAACTCACCGTTGTTGTTACGAATCTTCTTCTCTGGCTTCTCATGGGCTAAGCCAAGACGGTGGATGCCTAGCATCAAGTCCTTAAGTCCTGTCTCAGCGAACACACGAGCGATAAGCTCTAGCTTCTGCTCAGCTGAGGACATTACTAGCTCAGCGGTACTAGCTGCTGTGTTAGAGTTAAACATCTTAGGATCAAGACCCTGTCCACGCTCCGAGACACCCGATCTGCGCTCTGCTAGACTATCGGCATACCCTAGTACCTCGAACGCTGATCTGTCCAGCTGAGGCGTTGCTAGGGACTCTACAGCCCCTTGGAAGTTCATTCGTACAATACCAGCAGGTGAGCTAGACATTAGATCGTCAAGATTAACCTGGCCATCTACTACTGCGTACCTACCGTTGTTAGTTCTTTCTTGGTTATCAAGCAGATTACGGATAACCTTGGACTTCAGTAACTGAATATCCATGATAGGGTCAATCGGCGTTGAACCAACATGACGATGCGGTACGATAATAGGTGACCAAGAGTAAAAGCCGGACTCAGGAACCTCTTCTTCATGGATTACGGTGTCCCCAATACGGAATACCTGCCATAATTCATCAATACCATCATCATTACGATCAATTCTTAAGTATTCTTCACGGAATTGAACTTTCCGGCTAGAGCCTAACTCAAACCCAGCCCCGTAGGACTCAATAACTACATCATCGTTACGATCTTGGCGTATTGAGCTGTAATCAACATCTGAACCAGCGTCTTCTACGTCATCATCAACATCGAAGCCCATAGCCCTGATCTCAGAGATAGTCCTCATTGATACTTGTGCTACATAACGGGCTGATTCAATACAAGTGTCCCCTTCAGAGATTCTCATCTCCTCAGGTGGTACATTAGTGATAACAGTCCTGTCTTCGCCCTTAACCTCTGTGATCTTGAGGGTGCTTAGTTCCTCATCTTCTTGGAATAGCTCAACTGAACCCTCGAAGTCGTCGCCTAGACCAGCTAGCATCATAGCTATCTGTTCTTCTGTCTGGTGTTCGTACTCTTTGGACTCAGGGGATGCTGATTCTCTAGTGGCCTTAACGTAGCCGACCTTGTTCATCAGACCATCTTTGATCCAAGAGTAACCTATCTTGAAACCGGGGTTAGCACGATAGAAGACCCAGTTAACGTACTCAGTCTCTTGCTGCGCTGCTTGAATATCATCTTCATCTTCGGGGTCAAAGATCACGGCTTTATCAGAGCTGAAGAATATCTTAACTAGATAAGGCATGATTGACTCAACAGTCTCGTACACTTCGCGTGTAACGAATTGAGAGCGGCCTTCTACTTCATTACCGTACTTGTCGCCATGGTAGTAATCGTTCAGCTTCTCTATACGCTCTGCTAGGATGCCATCATGCGCCCCAGTAGCTGCGTCAGCTTCTTCCTGTAACCTTGAGAGTAATTCCTCATCAGTCATTATACAATTCCCCTTGACATTACAGGTAGTTTAACACCAGCGTATCTGTTATTAGCGTCTGACTCCACTTGAGTCTTAGCGTACAAGTGCCTTGATTGGAAGGCGTACCGTAGGGCTGACATAAGATCATCATCTATAGCGTAAATAACACCATCAACCCTGTGGTACTGGTTCTTCTCTTCTATCGTCATAGCGCAAGTATTGAATATCTTGAACTGTGAGTTCTGCATAGCTTGGTGCAGTGCATTAATACCCGGTTCTATCTTAATATCGCCTTTACCTTTAGAACCCGGAGCTGGTGGGTTCCTGAAGTGGTCTATAGTCATGTTCAGACCTTGCGATCTGTACTGATCCGCTAAGGTTAGCCCTGATCCTTTCTCGTGTGACATACCATCGTGAGGCCATACACAAGGTATCCACTGCCCTCTGGCTTTAATAGCAGGGGCGTGCTGCTGTGCTGTTAACCTGTTCTGGCGGTACTCAGCGTATTGATACACTGTATCTGAGTCCCTGTCCCAAGCTAGCCACACCGCAGCTGTAGGGTGTTCCCACCCGAAATCAATACCACATATCTTAGGCCAATGCGCCGGTATCTCGAATGGCTCTACTAGCACATCATCATCAGGAACCATGAACACTGGCCCTGAGCCGAATATAGGCTTACCTGTACTTCTCATTAATGCTTCAGCTGGGCTGTACTGGCTTAGCAGTTGCTCCTTGCGATCTTTATCAAGGTGCGGGGCATCATCCCATGTAGCTGACAGCAAGTACTGCCCTTTCTGTATATCATGCAGGAACTGATGAATAACCTTCGTCATGCCCTCTTCTGGCGTAAAGGTCATCATTACTATCCCAGCAGTGGCAACCGTCCGTGTAATGCACTGAGTATAAATACCGGCAGCGGGCTGTTCATCAAGCCATATCCAATCCATAGGTCGCCCCATGAACTTAGTCTCGCCTTGCTCGTAAGCCTTGAAGTCAAGTCTCGATACGCCATTAGCATTACCTGTGTAAGGATTGTAGTGCTGCACAAGTACCGTCTGAATAGCATTCGGAACCTGTGGCTTTCTAGTTGTATCCAGTATATCTTCTCTTGGTACGAATCCTGTGCCTTGTGCTTCTTGGTTCCCTGGAACTCCTAGTAGGTTCCCTTGCAGGATGTCCCTAGTAGTCTCGTTAGAGATACCGCAAGCCCAAGCGTTAATAGGTTTCTCGAACTTATGCCCTTTGTATCCTTCTGGATACTTACCTGTAAGATGACAGGCTGTAATAGCTGCACCTGTGGTAGTCTTACCAATCTGATTCGCACACATAGCTAGTATCTGTGCTGCTGAGCTTGTGCAGTCCCTTAGCTCTATCTGCCAAGGGTATGCTGTATCCCACCAGTACTTGAGCTTGTTGTACTTATGGCGGTTATCCTGCTCCAGTAACAAAGCAAGTAACACTTCGTTCTGCTCAGGGGTTAGCGGTGTCCCTTCCTTCATTTAACAGCCTGTAACGGCTGCATCAAAGCCCTGATCTCTTGCTGTATCTGCTCGTCAGTCTTCTTAGTGTTATCATTAAGGTTGATGTTAGTCTCAAGGGGCTTATCGTAACCAGCCCTCTGGAGATAGTCCTTAGCTGCATTCAAACGCACAGCTGGGGATACTGTTGTATCCTCCATGATCTCCTTAACGATACTCAGGGCGATAATAGCCCCTGCGCCTATACGGTCATCAATACGTTGCTTGATGCACTCGAACAGCTCGAAGTACAGCTTACGAGCATTAGCCTTCCAGCCTCTGCCAGCAATACTGTACCCGGAGTCCTTGTAAGCGTCATCACGGGAAGCTGTCCTGATGTATTCATCAATGAACTTCTGTTTCTTGTCGCTTAGGTCGTCGTAATTCACTTAGCCTTGCCCTTTGGCTTGGATACCCCTGTGACGCTCTCAGAGGCCTTTACAGCCACTTTAACAACTTCTGTATCCAAGGGTACTACTGTATCCTTAACAGGCTTAGAAACGCTCTCTAGGCTCTCAGGGATACCTGCGAATGTACTGAAGTCCCCTTTCTGCTCATGTACTTCTGAACCATCACCATGATCCAGTATGCACTTATCGAAATCTGAGGGGTGAGTGAACTTATCTTGTGTAGCTACGAGCTTACCATTTTTATAGATAGCTACTAACTTATTTCCACCGCGTTGTATTACAAGCATTCTAGTTCCTTTATGTAGTTCTGCATACTGTGGTCTGAGAAGTCCCATAGTAAGCGTTTGCGACCTATTGCAGTCAAGCGTACTGGGTGAGTACCTAGAAACACCTGTGTTACTGGGTCATTCCCGTTTCTGTACATTGTAACCTTAGCGTTAGAAGTGCTTCTAAAGGTTTTACCTTTGTAGAACACCTTAGGGCATCCAAAGGTAACAACCTCTTGTACTTCACACCGGAGCTGCTCTAGGAAAGCCCATAACGCTATAGCGATAGCCCCTCCCATTGAGTGTCCTACTAGTACATAAGGCTTAGTGCTTAGCCCCTCTGCACGTAATTCATTTAGTACAGCCCCAGCCCCTCTTATGAATCCAGCCTGCCCCACTGGTATCCCCTTGGCCTTCCAGGGCGTTATTCTTACATCTCGTACTATATCCCACTTATCCCTCAGGCACTCTGTAAAAGACTTCCCGTGACCTACCTCAGTACCTCTGAAGGCTATTAGCGTACACTCAGCGTAATTAACCTTGAAGAACTCTATCTCATTAACTGAGTGAGTGCTGTTACTGTATGAGTGAAGAACCCATCTAGCAAGGCTTGCGTGATCCATTACCGCTCCTTAGTCAAGAGGCACTCCAGCATCCTCGTAGTACTTCCTGAGGACTTCATTAGGGTCTAGATCATCATTAGGGTCTGGCTTAACCGGCTTAGGCTTAGCGTTAGTCTTAGAGCCAAAGATAGCATCCCAGTTCTCTCTGAGTAACTTCTGATTACCTACTTTCTGGAACTCTGACATTGTATCTCCGCTTTAGCGTTAATAGTAACATCCTCAGTGTACACGTGGACTGAGCTTAGCGTACAAGCTGCTACCGTTAGAACTACTAGTAACCCTATTGAGCGTAATAATAGATGTGGTCTCAAGATGGTTCTCCATTAATACGCCCTTAAAACAAAACACTTCTACATATTGAATAGTATAAGCATAATAAGAGTATCCGTTCCACGTGCAGGGTCACTTAGCGTATCAAGTTAGCGTACAAGAGACTTAGCGTAGCTTTAGCGTATCAGGTTCCCTGCACTCTGTTAGCTTTCCATGAACCTGCTACTGCTTGTATTAGCTAGAAGAAGACTAATGTTCACTAGTTAATAACTTAGAGACTATTATAATATATAGTACTTAGACACCAAGAATCACGAATAGTTCAATACTTTATGCAAATAACATGAAATTAACAGATTGCTTATGAGACCCTCGGGCATGTCAAGGGGTTAACCCTATTTACTACAATAATCAATCTTTGGGGGTACCCCTTCGTATTCCCACAGCTTATACCATTCAGCTTCGCTAACCTAGATGGTACTACATGATAACCATTATCATTCGCATTATCATCTGAGCTGATTGCTTAGGAATCCATGTGTGTGTGTGTATGTGGTTAACACTACCGTGTACTCATAGCAATACGAATGCGAATCATTATCAGTAAGCTATTGATACATAACCAGTTTCATAACTACTAGCTATAGTATCCTGGCTTTGCATAACCCTGAGTTATGTTACCTGTATCCTTCCTTATATACACACAATCACTGCATGATCCAAGCGTAGAATGACCGTTCGTCGGATACTTGCAAATATACCTGTACACTCTCGTGCGTTCTGCTATTATCTAATCATGCCTAACCAAGAGAGAGAGAACGATATGAGATACACAGCGAAGAGATTAGAATCGGGTCAATACGCGGTATGCTATGGTAGGAAATACTACCCAGCCACTATAGGAACCAAAGAAGAGGCCACCATTGAAGCCATAAAAATGACTGGCTACTACTACCAAGAACAACTAGACAAATGCCAAGCGGCACTAGAAAGCCTTGGTGCAGTGTCTGAAAGCGACCCCACAGGTTGGCTAGCCTAGCCCACCTAACAACCAAGCCAAGGATGGCTACAAGGAGAACGATATGAACTACCGCAAACAAGAAGAACCAAGGACAAGCGCACTGGAGATCCTCGCCTTTGTAGTAGTGACAGGCTCGGCCTTAGTCTTTATCACGGCGATCACGTTCGCCACAGCTTTAGCAATAGGGGTATAAGATGAAACAGTCAATCAACAGCAAGAAAGCACGCAACGAAATAGCAATACTGATAAATGCGCTAGAATGCGGCCAGATTATGCTGGCAGTAGCAGAGTCAAAAAAGGCCGGTGAGCAGAGAGAGAAGAGCATAGATCTCTGGCAAAATGCCTTAAGAGAAGCCACCCAAACACTTGGCGACATATACGGAATAGAATTACCTAACTACTACCCACAAGCATAACGAGGTGCTACCAATGAAACAGTCAATCAACAGAAACGACTTCCACAATGAGTTCAATGCTATCCGCCCAAATAACTTCTCATACGAGGGCTTGAATGCACTATTTGACTACCTTGAGGATTACGAGGACAGTACCGGTGAGCAAATAGAGCTGGACGTTATAGCCATATGCTGTGATTTCATGGAAGGGCCAGTTTGTGAGGTATTAAACGACTACAATCTGGATAACTTAGAATCATTACAAGACCACACTACGGTTTTAATGGTTGATGATGAAACTGTAGTATTCCAGCAATTCTAAGGCTCTTTACCCTGTACCCTGTAGGTCAGCATAGGGTACAGTACTAAACGGCTTTAAAACGCAAACTACGGCCTTACAGGGCCATAAATGAGAGGTACTAAAGATGAAACACTACGCGGTAACACTATTCGGCAATAGAACGGGCGCGACTATACACAAAGATTACATGGTGGCAGAATGCAACACATACGCTGATGCGCGGGCCTTGATTGACAGTAATGGTAAATGGGGAAATGTGCTAGAATTCAATACTTATCATGACGCAGTAGCGGCAAACGTAAGTTTTATAATTGAAGTAAGAGCGCAAGGTTTATCTTGTGGGTCTTGTACACCCTGTAATAGCTAAGACTGTTTAGACGAAGAGGTGCTACCATGAACAACAACCTTAAAGCCTGTATTGCACAAGTGGAGCTGTCTAGCCGCTGTTTAGTTAATACACCGCCAAAGCCAGTTTGTAATAAATGCAATAGCACGCGCATTGGTACGCCGGATAGGCATCA
>Ga0208134_1002141_pt1 | contig 10836 bp, 9 predicted proteins | sample VirMetDEL_Mar_31_FD_184515 | JGI IMG/M metagenome (GOLD analysis project Ga0208134, IMG submission 184515) | Aqueous microbial communities from the Delaware River and Bay under freshwater to marine salinity gradient to study organic matter... | ecosystem: Environmental > Aquatic > Marine >...
AGAACTAGTGGTACTAATAGATATAATCTTGCGAGATTAATGGGCTCAAAATATTTATTCACGGAGTCAAATAATGCAGAAGGGGATTTAGGTACTCAATGGTATGCTAGAAATAATTCAGTAGATTTTAGCACTAGTTTTTGGGGAACTACTAATAATACCGTTATTTGGTCTTGGGCTAGAGCCAGAGGCTATTTTGACGTTGTTTGTTACACAGGCACAGCAAGCGCAAGAACTATAGCTCATAACCTTGGTGTAGCACCTGAGATGATGTGGGTAAAATGTCGTGACGGGCCAGGGGGTACTGGGGCATCATATTGGGTAGTTTATCATAAAGATTTAGATGCAAGTGCGCCAGAAGATAAAGCTATATATTTAGATACAACTACTGCCGCTTTTGACTTTGCAGGGTATTGGAATGACACAGCGCCCACATCTACTGTTTTTACTTTAGGCACAGGTAATGGAAACGATACTAATGCAAGCGGTCAAAATTACATATCCTACCTGTTCGCTACTCTGCCAGGAATAAGTAAAGTTGGAAGTTACACAGGTTCAAGCAGTGCGGTAGATGTAGATTGTGGGTTTACTAGCGGTGCTAGATTTATACTGATTAAGAGATCAAGTGCATCGGGAGATGGTTGGTTTACATTTGATAGCGTACGAGGAATTGTAGCGGGTAATGATCCTTTCCTATACTTAAACGATCAGCAAGCTGAGTTTACATCTTATGATGCTATCGACCCATATAGCGCAGGTTTTACTGTCACAACAGCTTTAGGTGGTCTTAATACCAACGGTTCAACTTACGTCTTTTACGCAATCGCACAATAAAGGAGTTTAGTCATGGGACTAATAAGAATACGAGAAACAGGCGAGGTAGTGACGGAAATAACCTTCCGCACGATGCACAAGAAAACTCGACCTGTTCTAGAACCAACGCTCACAGTAGAACGCCTAGATGGTCTGGGTGCAGATCTTGTTATGGAAAGTGCTCAAGCCACAACAACAGCGCCTTACGAATTTAGTTTTAGGTCTGGTGTAGCACAAGATTCTGATGGCAACTGGATGACAGTCAATTCTGTTGGGCCAGTGTTTACTGAGTACACAGACCTTGATGGCAACGTACAATCGGTTGACGCACAAACCACAGCATATCGTGCCAACGTAGATGCGACAGCCGCCGAAGGTGCAAGGTCTACTCGAACAAAACTTCTTGCAGATTCTGATTGGACACAAATGGCTGACACTGCTTTGAGCACAGAAAAGAAAGCTGAGTGGGTTACTTATCGTCAGGCACTTAGAGACTTGCCAAGCGCATCAGGATGGCCTCATACTCACACCATGCCAACGAAACCATCATAATGCCAAAAGATACCACAAATGAAATCGCGTTAACAACGCCTGACATTAAGATTCAACTTCCACAAGCGAAGCCTGAATACAAATCTATGTTGGCAAACATTGCAGAAAAAGCTCCTGCAATTGCACAGGCATCTAGCAACTTCTATAAGTCTCATTCACAGATGATGAGTGTGACATTAGATGTAACTGCGATTACACCTATACGTTCTGTAAAGCATAGCCTTGCTGAGATTGAAAAGACTAAAGCAGCTTTGCAAGAGGGCTACTTCAAGATGAAGAAGGAAGAAGTAAAGCTCAAGAAGCTAGAGCGTAAGCTCCTAGAAGAAACAGATGATTTAGAACGTGAGATGCTTGAGATTAAGATTAACGAAAAGCAAGCACAGGCGGCAAGCTCTCGTGGATATGTAGAAGCTGCGGTTCGTAAGCTAAACTTCTTTACCAATCAGTATGACAACCTGATGAAGAAGATCGGCAAGGATGAGCTTACCGAAGAAGACTATGAGCGCGAAGAAGTTAAGTACCATATTATGACTTGCATGAAACAAGCATTGAATGCAGCTAGAAGTCGTAATGGTCAGATAGATGAAGGTAATCTTATTTATGTGTTTGATCTAGGGATCAATGCAGCGCAGGCACAGGCAGAAGTCTTTTCCTATTTGCAGTGGGAAAACGAAATCATCAAACAAGGTAAGGCACCAGAGCATCACCACACGGTTCAGTGGTTAGAGGCTTGTGCAGAAAAATGGGCAGATTGCCCTGGAGACTTTGCAAACAGCCGTGGTTTTGATATCATGGACAGAACATCTCTGACTAACACTCCACAGCTAGAGGATAAGAAAAATGGCACACAAAGTAGTAAAGTACAGACTAGAAAGTGACGGCACTATACCAACTTGGTTAAAGTTTGGTGTAACGCAATCAACAGGTGGTATGTATCCCGTTGCAGATAGTGGTACAGCTAGTCCACAAGATTGGATTATGATTGGCATATCGGCTGATGGGTCAGATACTTCTGGTGCAATTGAGGAAATAACATCTAAAGATAATCTACAGACTTACCTTACTGCACAAGCATCAGCAAACAGTTGGACAGACCCTGCACCAACAGATGAAGATCCAGATGCAACAACAGCTTTTGATGCTGCCGCACATGCTCAACGTGTTTGGGATGATTTAGACGCACTTAACGCATAGGATGCTAGATGCCATTAACCAAACTTCAGTTCAAACCAGGTGTCAATCGAGAGACCACCTCTTACACGAATGAGGGCGGTTGGTTTGACATAGACAAGGTACGCTTTCGCTTTGGTATGCCTGAGAAGATTGGCGGTTGGTTAAAGTTCACCACAGCATCGTACTTGGGTACAGCAAGAGCTATGCACCCTTGGGTGGCATTAGATAACAGCCGACTTATCGGTATTGGCACATCACTAAAATACTACATTAACCAAGATGGGGGTGCCTTTAATGATATAACCCCGATTAGAAGTACGACAGCAGCAGGGGATGTAACCTTTGCTGCAACCAATGGATCATCTGTAATCACAGTAACAGACGCGGCTCACGGAGCGGTGGTAAATGACTTTGTAACTTTTAGTGGTGCGGCTTCTCTTGGTGGTAACATAACAGCAGCGGTATTAAACCAAGAGTATAATATTACTGAGATAGTAAACACCAATAGCTATAAGATTGCTGCTCGTGCAGCAGGAACTACTATAACACAAATAACCGTAAACGGAGCTTTGGTTCCTAGTTTGGTAAACGCAAGTGGATCAGACTCAGGAAACGGCGGTAGTTCTATAGTAGGTGCCTATCAGGTTAGTGTTGGACTAGATACCACTGCAACAGGTGCGGGTTGGGGCGTAGGAACTTGGGGTCGTAACGGTTGGGGTCAAGCAGCTACCACACCTATTGTTACAAATACCTTGCGTATCTGGTCACATGATAACTTTGGTGAAGATCTTCTTATAAATGTGCGTAATGGCGGCATATACTATTGGGATAAAACAAGCGGATTTGCTACGAGAGCCGTAAGTTTAGACTCTCTTGCAGGATCTACAAGCGCACCCACGATAGCTAAACAGATTATGGTTTCAGATAGAGACAGGCATATTATAGCGTTTGGTTGTGACACAGAGGCAAACCCTGGAGTTCAAGATCCATTAGCTATACGTTTTTCTTCTCAAGAATCTTTGACTGATTGGGCAACAACAGCCGCAAACACTGCGGGTGAATTAAGATTGGGATCTGGTTCAGAGATTGTAGCAGCAGTAGAAACAAGACAGCAGATCTTGGTGTACACCGACGAATCCTTGTATGCCATGCAGTTCTTAGGTCCACCGTTTACCTTTGGTGTAAACCTTGTTTCAGAAAACGTTACGACTATGGGCCCATTATCCGCGGTAGCTGTTGAGGACAACGTGTTCTGGATGGGACTAAAAGAGTTTTATGTTTACGGTGGTACGGTACAAAGACTACCTTGTTCCGTCAGAGATTTTATATTTGATGATTTTAATTTACTACAGCGAGAGAAGGTTGTAGCTGCAACTAATACAGCTTTTTCTGAGGTTTGGTGGTTTTATCCATCGGCAAGCAGTGACAATAACGATAGATATGTAGTTTACAATTACGAGCAACAGGTTTGGTATTATGGGGCACTTGCTAGAAGCTTTTGGATGGATCGTGGTATCTTCGACAACCCAATTGCAGCAGGGCCAAACAATTACCTCTACACTCAAGAGTCTGGATTTGATGACGATGGGTCTGCAATTACTGCATATATTGAATCAAGCCAAATGGACATTGGAGATGGAGAGCAGTTTTCTTTTATACGTCGTATGATACCAGATCTCACGTTCCGCGGATCAACGGCGGGTAGTCCGTCTGCAAACATTACAGTTAAGACACGTAACTTTCCGGGCGGCAACTACTTACAGTCTACGTCAAGTGCGGTAACAAAGACGGCATCGGTGCCTGTTGAACAGTTTACGGATCAAGTGCATTTAAGATTACGGGGCCGTAGCTTTGCGGTTAGGGTTGAGTCCACAGCAACGGGTGTTGGTTGGCGGCTTGGTTCTCCACGGTTGGATATACGGCCTGATGGGAGAAGATAGTGTCACGAAACTTAATTCTTCCCTTCTTTGCTGTACCTCCGACACAGTACGATCAACAATACTTCGCGAACCTCACGCGAAGTTTTGCCATATATATGGAGCAACAACAAAATCCAGGAGAAGAAAGGGCAACAAAGCTGACCCTTACGGACTTACAAACGGACGATTCGGGGTTAGAAAATGGAGCATTGTTTCAACAGGATGGTTTTGTTAAGATAGCATTAATTAATAAACCGCATGTGCGAGGATTAGGTGCAACGGGTGCGGTAGGAACAGTAACGGTGACAACGACATGAGTGATGACACAATTTTAATAATGTCGAACGGTTCTAAGTGGAAACCTGCGACAAGTTCTGATATAGTGCATTGTGTGCACTGTGATAATGCAGTTGATACACCCGCAGAGGTCGCGAGTTACCCAGAGGGTAGTTGCCCAGATTGTGGCAAATCGTGGACAGGCGCAGAGCGACGCAGTACCTCTATAACCGTGACTGCCCCCGAAGCAATCTCAGGAGAAGCGTAATGCAGCAGTATGGAACAATGACAATGCCGGACGCGGGTATCGGTACGTTTCTTACTTCAAACATGGATGAGATTGAGGATAACGTTCTAGCTTTTGGTGCGCCACAAGGCATAAACTCTATGGTTGATGTTGGCAATCGAATGGCTTCCTTGGGACGCAACGGAGATAATCAACTTGTTCATATGAAAACTGGGGAGATTGCAGTATCTCCAGAAATACTAAATGAAAATCCACAACTAGCAAAAGAATTAACAGCAGCTTTTGATAGATCCAACGTAGACATGAATCGTTATACTGTGGGTTCTGGTGCCAATAGTATTAATCCAATGACAGGTCAGGCTGAATTTTTCTTAAAGAGATTAGTAAGTGGAATCAAGAAAGTATTTAAGAAAATCGCTCCAATTGTTATACCGATTGGTTTGAATATGCTTATGCCGGGACTTGGTGCCGTGGGATCTGGCGCGTTAGGCGCGGGCATTGGTACTTTGGTGCAAGGCGGCAGCTTTAAAGATGCTTTAAAAAATGCGGCTCTTGGAGGTTTAGCAGGAGGTTTTACTGCGGGGATACAGACAGGTTTTGGCGAAGGGTTTTCTGAAGCGGCCTTTGGTAACTTAGGTGGGCGTCAAGGTAGTTTCTTCAACAACCCGTTTAAAGCAGCAGGCGCAGGACAGGTCGCGGCTCCCGGAACCGATGTAGCGAACAACGATGGTATTTTGTCTAACTTATCAGAGAAGGGTAAAGATTTATTTAGTAAGCTTAATCCAAATCGTGACGTTTTAAATCCAGTAGAAATGGCTTCACAAGCTGACGCTCTAGTGTCTTCAACTCCTACCCTTCAAAAGATTGCACAAACTATGCCAGAAAAAGCTTTTAATATTGCTATGGAAACCGTTAAATCTAACCAACCAAGTTTCCTTTCAAGGTACGGGCCGCTTGCTTTAGCAGGAACAGCGGTTGCGGGCGCAGCAGGCGCGTTTGATACGCCCGAAGAAAATTTAGGAGCTTCTCCTTTTGGTATTACTTCTCGTGAGCTTTATGAAAAAGATCCAAGTAAATATAGCGTTTTTGCACAATACAATAAACCAACACCAATGTCACAAGTAAGGCCCGTTTACGCCTCAGAATTGTATAGTAAATTTAGCCCTCAAACGGCGGCTGCGGGTGGGGAAATGAATCGTAATAAGTTCCCGCCAAAAAACGGGTATATTTCAGGTCCTGGAACAGAAACTTCTGATGACATACCCGCAATGCTTTCTGACGGAGAATTTGTAATGACTGCCAAAGCAGTGCGTGGTGCAGGAAACGGTAGTAGGGAACAGGGCGTAAGAAAGATGTATGATATGATGAGAGCCTTTGAAGGGGGAGCGGTAACATGAGCGTCCAAACAACCATAACTCGTCAAGACCCCGACATAGAAGCCTATCGTTTAGGTCTTTTAAGCGACGTACAAGGTTTAATCAGGAATCAGATGTTTGGTCAGCAGGTCCAAAACTTGCGCAGCATGGGTTATGATGACGCTACGATTGGGACAATGTTATCTACCGAAGCTCAAGGCACAGAGGGCGAAGAAGGTTATGTTCCTGGAGTTACCTATGACGCAGACTATATCGGGGGAATTTCTCCTGATGCTATGTTTGGTCCAACTAATTTTGAGGTAGCGGGATTTAGAAGACCACAACTTGACGCGATAAAATTAGCTGAAGCCGGGGTTGGAGGTTATAAACCATATTTGACCACTGCTATGAACCAACTATCAAGCGGTTCAGACGCCCTTGAAAAAGGAATTACTGGTTTAACGGGTGCTTCTAATGAGTTTAACCCATCGGGTATTGCTTCTTTTATGTCCCCATATCAACAAGAAGTTATTGACCGCACAATTGAAGATCTTGAAAAAAATTATGGGCGTCGTGAAAATCAAAGGCGTCAGGAACTTGCGGCGGAAGCTGTGGCACGAGGGGCCTTTGGAGGTTCTGCTCTTGAAAAAAGGGCGGAAGCAAGGGAGTTTGTACCTGCAAGAGAACGTTTTGACAGAGAACTTGGTACTACCGTTGCGGGAATGAGGCAGGCGGGTTATCAAGATGCTGCTACTCGTGCTCAACAAGCCTTTGAAGAAGCAAAAAGAAGGCAATTGACGCAAGCGTCTACCACAGGTCAGCTTGGCACAGGATTAGCCGGAATGGGTATTCAAAGTGCAGGATTAGGTGAAGCAGAACAGTCGCTTCGTGGTAGAGATATTAGTACACTAATGCAGGTTGGCGGAATGGGTCAGGCCCTTGATCAGTCTGCCTTGGAGGCCGCAAGACTTACAAATCAACAGAGATATCAACAACCGTTTACTCAATTAGGGTTTTTATCGGATGTGTATGCGGGGATACCGACCTCACAATCTAGTCAAACAATGACTTCTGGAAGCAATGCTTCACCTTTTATGCAAGCTGCAAGCCTTGGCATAGCCGGATTAAGTGCTTATGGTGGTGCTAAACAAGCGGGGATTTTATAATGAATAAAGGTTTTCAATCACTTCCAGAATATGTTCAAAGGAAGATAGACCCCGAAATGGCAAAAAAATACATGGGCGGTGGTTCCGTGATGCAACGTCCTATGTTCAGGCAGGCAGGGGGACCGATGATGGCACCTCCTCCAATGGCACCTCCTCCGATGGCTCCTGAACCAAGTATGGATATGGCTTCACAACAGTTACAACAAATGGAGCAGCAGACTTCTGGAATTGGTTCTGCGGTAGCTCAACAGACATTAAGTAATATAGACGCGGCAGACGATCCAAAGAGCATGATTGACGCTTTACGCGGCAATGAAAGGCCCCTTGAAGCGCGGTACACGGAACTTGCAGGGTTTGTTGGAGAGGCGGATGCACAGCAAACACCAGAAAGTGTGTTGGCGATGGTTCAGCCCACCATAATGATGACGGAAGAGGGTGCATTAGACAGCGGGGTTGGCGAACTCATGCAGGGGTTGGCAGGTCAGATTGACATGGAAACACCTTCCGGGGAGGCTACTCCAATGGGTCAAGGGGTTGGCGAACTCATGGCAATGGGGGCGGGCAACACTCCACCCGTAAATTTTAATCAAGGTGGCGCAGTGCGCCATTATGCACCTGGTGGGGCTGTAACAGAACGCGCTACTACAATGCTTCCTGAGTTTCAAAGCCTGTATGCTTCTGTGCTAGGAGATCCTGCGCAACGGCAAGCGGAACTTGATGAACAGAAAAAACTTACAAAAGCGCAGATGCTCTTTGACATTGCGCAAACGGCACTTGCGGCAGGAGCGCCTACCGCGCAGCCAATGTCCGCGGCTGAACGTATAATGTCCGCGGCCCAAGGGACTCAGTTGTTTAATAAAATAGGGGATCGTGCGGCAGGCCAACTTCAAGCAAAACAGGCTTTAGAAGCTGAAAAACGTCAGATGGATTTGGCTGCGTTGCAAAGTTCTTTAACAGAAGCAGCGTCACAGCAAAGGTCAAAAGAAGCCATAGAATTAGCTGCGGCAAGACAATCAGCTTCTGACCCCTCATACAAACGTGTGATAAGCACCGATGGTACCGATTTGGGCACATTTAACGTTAATGATCCGCTCAAAAAGGCAGAGTTTGAAACAGCTATAGCAAACAATCCGGGAGCTTCTGCTTACAATTTAGGAACTAAGCCTAATAGCGATGCCATTGATTTTAAATCTGTAAAACTTTATCCAAAAGACGGTGTAGGTGACTCACTTACCGTTAATGTTAGAACTGAAGAAGATTACACAAGATTGTTAAATTTAACTGGTAAAGATGGAAAATACACTGCATCTTCTGAAGCGTATACGACTCAACTTGCCGAAGAAAAAGACATAAGAGCCGAAGGACGGGCAGAAAAAATTGACATTAGAGCCGAAGGGCGAGCGGAAAAAATTACAATACGTGCTGAAAATCGTGCGTTGAATACTACGCTATCGGCGGAGGCGCGGGCACTTAGTACTCAGATTGGTAAGGAAGGTCGTGCGGAACAAAAAGCAATTGCTGCCGAAAATCGGGCCTTGGATACCACGTTGTCTGAGGAAGAAAGGGCTGAAGCAAGAACTGTGGCTGCCGAAGCTCGTGCCGAAGCAGAAAAAATACGTGGAGAAATCCGTAACAACGGTTATGATCTAGACGCTGAGAAGCGCAAAATTGAATACGATATTGCGGCTGAAGGACGGGCCGTGGACCGCGAGCAAACTGTTTATGATAGAAATCGTGCGGCTCAGTTATCAGACATTGCTGCTGCGATTGAGGCGGACATTGCTGCCGAAGAGCGTCGTTTACAGCGTACACTAAATACGGAAGAACGTGCAAAAATAGAGTTTGATCGCCGCTTCGGCATGGAAACTAACGCACAGATTGCACGAGAAGAACGTGCATTGGGTCGCACACTTACTGAGGAAGAACGTGCCAACGCGGAGTTTAGAGCGCGTCAAGCTGTGGAAACACAACAGCGTATTCAACTTGAGGCTTCTTTAATTGATATGCGAGGCAACTACACCTTTCGTGAACAGGATGGTGAAATCGTTGCGATTGACAACAAGACTGCGGAAGTTACGCCTATCTTTGGTACACCCGATGTTTCAGATCCAGAGTATGCTGAGATCACATTACCTAACGCAGATGGCGTTCTTACAAAAAGCATTGTGGACATTACTTCTCCGCAAGGTCTGGCGGCTATTGCTAAAGTTAATGAAGTCACCGCTGATGGAGGTCAAGCGGGTATGCAAAAAATCTCCACTGCAAGTGTTACTCCACGCGGCTTTCTTATTCCTCAAAAAGGCGTCTTCACAAGTTTTGATGGCGGCAGAACCTATGTTGACGAAAAAGGCGTTACACAAAGTATACCGGGTGATGCATATGAAGTATCTAGTACAATTGCATACGAGGTTGCTAAAAGTGAAAAAGTTAGTGCGAATGCGAGAGAACAGCTTGCAGAAATGGACCGCTCTATTATTAGCGGCATGACCGACGCACAGGGTAATCCTCTAACAGCTAAAGACATGATGGAAGTCAAAGACGCTTACGAGCAAGCGCGTAAAGGAACTGGTTTTTGGTCAAAAATTTATGCAGCTATTGATGCTACCGTTGGTGGTATTGTTGCTCCTGAATATTTTGCAAAAACATTTAAGGACACTCAAGAAGCCCGTAAATTTACTAAGATGGTTCGAGTCCTTGGTCGGTCGGCCTTGGCAGTGTCGCCACGATTTGCAGTTGCTGATTTACAAACAGTAGAGCAGTTATTTCCAAATGAAGAAGCATTATTTGCTAACCCTGTAACAGAAGCTAAAAAGCTTCAAACCATATCTATGTATTTAGGTCAACAGAAACGAATAATCTTAGAAAACCTTGGTGGAGAAGTGCCTCTTGATTCAACTATGAAATCTCAATTGAATCAAAAACTTTTTGAAATTAATCGTTTACAAGAAATACTGGGGCCAATTAATTCAATAGGTGAAAGTCAATCAAGTGTAGATGCTTTCAATGCTGCAAAACAAAAAATTAAAGATTCGATTGTGAGATAACATGGCGGAAGAAAACACCGAAAAGCTACCATACGCTCAGTTTGATAAACAAACCTTCGATCAATTAATGTCTGTTTATGGCAACGATACGGGCATGTTTGCAAAAAACTTAGCAGAAACACTTGGGCAAGAGTTCGATCAACCCGACATGCTTACATATGAAGGTTTACGGGAGGGCACCGCGCCTATTTTTAACTTGCTTGGGGAAGGATATCAGAATTTGCCTCCTGTCCAAAGAAAGTTGTCAAATGACCAGATCATTGAACTTTTTTCAGTTGACATGGAAGGTAA
>Ga0208134_1002142_pt1 | contig 10828 bp, 16 predicted proteins | sample VirMetDEL_Mar_31_FD_184515 | JGI IMG/M metagenome (GOLD analysis project Ga0208134, IMG submission 184515) | Aqueous microbial communities from the Delaware River and Bay under freshwater to marine salinity gradient to study organic matter... | ecosystem: Environmental > Aquatic > Marine >...
CACGGCCGGTTCACCCGGTGAAGTACCAACCGCAGAAGAAGGTAATGACGCATTCTCTCTAGTAGGATTTTTCAAACAACTTGCTGTAGCACTTGCAGGGTTTGTTGGTACAATTCTTCCTGCACTCATTGCGTCATTAGGTTTATCAAACTTGGGGTTTACCGGAAAAGAATTCGCAATGCTCAAAAGTGTCAAGAATTTCTTTTCAGGCGGTTGGTGGGCAACAAAAGTCGGAGAGTTAGCAAAAGCATTCAAAGAAAGCAAGTATGTCGTTGCTATCAGAGAATTCTTTTCTAGCGGTAAATTAGGAACGGCGATAGACAAGGCAATGAAAACTTTGAGAGGAGTATTTTCTCTTCAGGGTGAAGGGTTCATTGCAAAAATCTTTCAGGGTATCAAGGGTATGGGTAGTAAGATCGTCGCGGTGATGGGTAAGGTTTTTTATCCTATCAGTTTGTTGATGTCTGCTTTCGATGGGTTCATGGTAGCATCAGAGGATTTCAAAGAAAACGAAAGTGTTGTTTCTGCTGGGGTCAATTTTATAACAGGGTTCTTTGCTTCTTTTATAGGCACGTTTGTAGACATGATCAAAGACGGTATCATGTGGTTGATAGCAAAGATGTTTGGTATTGAAATGGACGATGAGGGTAACTTTGATAAATCTAAAAACCCGATTATGGCAGCAATCGATGGTGCTTCATTTACAGATGCCTTTTTAGATATCGGTGCAAAATTTAGTGAGTTCTGGAATAGCATAACGGATTCCTTTTTTGAATGGTGGGAGAATTTTTCTTTCATGGACCTGATCAGTGGTGATGCTAGTGCTGACGATTTCAAAATGAGTAACGGAAAAACTTACGGTAAAAGAGAAGACCAAACTAAAGCGATGACTGGAGAAATGGAAAAAGAAAGATCTAATGCAAGTAACCCAACAGTTGTCGTGGATGCCTCAAGCAGTTCTACGCAAAACACTTCTTCAAATTCGACTCTTGCATTGGGTGGTAAAATAGATGCTAGTAACGATCAACCGACGAAACGCATACGTGGATAAGGAAGAGCATAATGCATAGAGACGGACATAAATCGATAAAACTTTTTTTATTCAATGATCTACCAGTGACAGCACGAGGTAAACCAAGACGAAAACTGCGTATCACAGATCTAAGTCCTGGTCAACAAGCACAAGCAGCAAATTACGATAATGCTGTGATAATCAACGGTAATGAAATGACTGTCATCGCCCCAACAGGTAGTGTTGCAGAAGCAGTCTCGGCAGCAATTGAACAGAGAGCAATAGACGGTATCTAATAAAAAAGGCACCCGAAGGTGCCTTAGTGATTGTTCTGGTGGTTTTAAGGAGAACACACTCCCGTCTTACATGTGTTCCAACGCGGGATACCCAAGGTCATCAACCAGCGTCAAGTTTACGGCAGATGAACAAAATGCATAATGCCCTTGTTCGCACGATTGCCTGACGAGCAACTTAGTCTTCCTCTGCCAATTTAGCAAAGTATGACATTGTGTCATCTTCGTCTGCTGCCGATACTGAGGGAGCGGGTGCTTCCCTAACAGGTGCCGGTGCTTGGACTTCTTCTACTGCACGAAATGCTTGAACTGCCGGTGATGATTCACCTAACACCATTTGCAAACGAGCAGATAGTTCTTCATATGACTTATACTGTGCTGGGTCACTAAACTCACCAAGATCATACAGTTTTGAATACGTTTCTTCAAGAAACGATTCGTCTGCTGAAAGTTCTGACGGAGAGTCAAACTCAGACTTATCGTAGTTTCGATAACCTTCGAATTTACGAATTTTTAGTTTGAAGGATGCACCAGACCAAAAATCAAAAGGATTCATTGGCTTCTCATCTGGGTATTCTGGATTCATTACATCCATGATCTTATCATGAATCTTTTTACCATAGGTAAATAACATTACCTGACCTTCGTTTGCTGGATTGCTAGGATCCGATTCAATGAGTACGTTAGAGACATAGTGTAATCGACGCTTGCGTTCACGTGCGATATCCTTATCTCGATCATCGCCAGAGTTCCACAGTTTAGAGTTTGCCTCTGATACTGGGTCTTGCTGACCGAGTGAAGTCAATGACTTCTCGATGTACCATTGTCCGGTTGGACCTTTGAACCCATGATCCCAAAACTTTGCCCACGGAAGATCATTGCCTTCTGGTGCTGGTAAGAATCGTAGAACAGCATAACCGTTTCCTGCTTTATCTACTGTGGGTTTCCATTGACGCTCATCCACATAGGATTTCGTTGTTGCTTTCTGATCGGTATCAGCAGCAGCAGCGACTAGGCGAGAGAGATCGTTTGCGCGATTGCGCTTGAGTGCTTCAAATGACATATATTTTTTCCTTGTATAGTCAGAGTATTACAGTGTGTTTTCAGTGTATTTCAAAGTATTTTCATAATGTAGTAGTATATAGTACCACAAATATTTCAAATGTCAAGCATCAAATAGATGCCACGGATCATTTTTAAATCGAATCATCAAACGGGGTTTCCCTCCATCGGGATAACATCGATACACTTTCTTTCCTTCAGAGTCAAATTGATCAGCAATAAGTCTATGCGGTTGAAAAGTATTCAACAAAACAGGCAACTCGCTAATATTAGTGCAGGACGCTGCAAGGTCTACGCTTGATTCTGGATAGAAATAATGCGATTTAGCAAAATCCTCTACCTTGCCATCGGGCGCTTTGGTATACGGTGTATATTTTGCGTAATCGTTAGATTTTTTAGTATCAGATCTGAAAGCATAGGAATCTATTCGAGTTATTTCGGGTTGAACAGATAAAGGCAGATTCAAAGTTATGATAGGACTAAACGGATGATCCTTCGGAATCGGGTTCGGATCCAAGTGATGTTTAGTAATGGCATCAGTATGTATGGAAATTTCTGGGGTCGATGACCATTCAATTTCTGTACAATACCAGACAATATCATTTTCTATATCGATATTATTTTCTTCTAACCATGACCTCATCGACGGAATATAATCGCAAATATTCAAATCAGAATTTAGGACATGTTGCCATCCATTTTCTTCAAACCCGTTCATATATTTTTCGGGACTCATCACTTTTCTTGAGTCATCAAGAATGCTTTCGTAATTTGCTCTTGCTTCTTCTACCCAAAGCGGAAAATCAAGTTCTTTTGCGAAATATTTGTTGGATATCTCTATTCGATCTGTATCAATTGTATCGTACATAAATGTTTCCTTATTGCAGTTCTATGCTGCGATTTTTCTCTTTCATTAGATTTAGTTTTATTGCTTCTGCTTCCATCTTTGATCTAATCGCGGGTGAGATATATTTCTTTACATCTTCGGGTTCTAAACCACTTTCCTCACACACTACTATGATTGCTTCCAAGTAACTTATTCGTTTTGTTTTTACAACACGTTCTATGTTTTTACTAAACTTTTGCCTAGTCATCATTAGTCCATCAAGTTTCATTCGAAAATTCCTTTGTCCATTTCATACCAATATCAGGGTAGTAAGTTCCTACTGATCTTTTGATTAGTCCGTCTTCACCATAGGCAGGAGACTTGCATATCCACAACACTTTATGTTCTCGGTTTTCTCCATAAAACAGATCGTTCCAAATACCTGTTCGCAAGTATGTTCTCATATTAGCAACATATGTCTCTGCACTTTGTAGTGCCATTCTTCGTTGTGGATCTTTACTTTCAACATCTTTCTTATTAGCAGAAATATATTGCTTCCAGACTTCTAACCATTTCTTTACTTTATGTTCACTAATAAAATCATCTTTATCTCTATCCGACACAGTATGATGAATAAGAGGATCCGGTTGCATTCGTTCTCGAAGAACCTCTGCTCTTTCCAATAAGGGTTTCAGGTTCTTATCTAAAGAGTCGAAAATCTTTTTAGGCATGTAACCTAATTGAATTGCAATAAACCCATACTTCGCAAACGGTAGCATGAAGGTGTCTGGCAGAGTTTTAGTCTCTTCATGAAGATCCCAACCCGACTGTTTACGAATCCAGACTTTTAGACTAGCAAGAGCATCTTTATCGGACACTTCATAATGAACAAAATCGCTTGCTTGCTTATAAGCATCCAACTGTTTTTCTTCATCAGTAAATTTAGAAAACTTTTCCCAGTTGGGTTCAGGAATAAGAGTTTTGATTTTCTTAGGTGTAGGTTTTTTCTTAATCTTCGCCATCTCGATACTCCTCGTTTGCATCTACGATTGCGTCTAGCAATGGAGAATATTTAGTGATGTATCTTAAAGCTGCCATGTCTTTCGGCAGACAATGCCCACCGTACCCAAACTTACCATCTGGTCCTGGCACCTGTGAATGAGATTTACCAATGCGAGGATCAAGTGCGATAGCATCGATCATACCATCGAAACCCTCGAACCCACACTCTTTATAGATGCTATACATCTCATTGAAGAATGTAACTCGGGTTGCTAAGAAACAGTTCTCAACATATTTAGAGAATGCTGCTTGTTCTAATGACAGGTAACGAACTTCTTTCAGATCAGGCAAAACAGGTTTGAACAACTCATCCCAGAACCGACAGTCATCACCACCGTAGATCGCAAACGTCTGACCCATAAACTCATCTTGAGTAGACCTATGTATGTTAGACGAACCAAGAAACTCGGGCGAGTATGTCAGTCGATAATGTATATCAAGAACAGCATCCATCGTACCAGACGCGATAATAGCAGTCTCGTGAATATCACTCAACCACAAAGGATCAACCGCAGACTTGATTAGAAACTTAGTGTCTGGGTTACACGAATAGTACTTGTCAAGGACTGCTGCAACGTTAGACGTGTCGCACTGACCGTCAGGAAGAGCAGGTGTCGCAACACAAATCACAACAGCATCAACTGGCGTTAGATTGGGATGAGGGTCGTACACATATCCTTTGAAGGGATCATCAATAAAGACATCCTGATTACTAGGCAGTTGTTGTAGTGCATGGTGTACTGCTTGTCCAACGGGACCATAACCCGCAACTACGATTTTCATGACAGCATTCCCAAACAAAAGTTCTCTGCAACATCTTCGGCATAACTCAGTGACTTGTCAAAACATTCCACGGTTCTGATATACCGCGACTGTTCATACAGTTCAATCGAATAACCTGATTCACTCTTCATCACGATTGCTTCTTTCCTGCCGTTCTCTGACCAATGAGTAGATATCTTTTCATTGATGTTCACAGTCGTTTTATGTTCTTTCATACCAAATATCCTATTCCAATTATCCTGAAAATCATCCTTCGAGACTGATAGGGGTCTCGGTTTCGATCCTTTCCCGTTCATTCCACCACTCCGGTTTGTCGCGTTTAGTCCATTTAGAAAAATCTTTCTTTGCTTCCCAGTAATAATTTCTGTATGATTCTACTGAATTATCTTTTACAATACACTCGGGAAATGCTTGCATAGCAGGAGGCGGTTCAGTGAATGGTATTGTATAATTTATATTAGTCGGTGGAATAAGAAGACACAATTCTAAATCACTAAATGACTTGTGAAGTTTACCATACCGATGAGTGTATTCATTAGACAACTCTGCCCACATACTATATAACCACTCGTAATTTTCTGCACTTGATCTAACCCAGATATTCGAAGGATGGTTTATATGAGATGCTTTATACAAGGCATCGTTCATCTCACCATCTTCTAAGAAATATCTGGAGATCCTACGACCATTGATAGTTCGACCATACCACATAGTTCCGTCAATAACACGATGTGCTGTTGACATCAGTTGAGCGTACTCGACCAACATTTTTACAACATGTTTATCGTTATGTTCTTGTGCACAGATTATGGGATCTGGATCTAAGTAAAATACATTCATTCAGTATCTCGTACTTCCTTTATTGCTTCGGTTACTTGGTCTTTCAAATTTTGCTCTGCTACCTGTGCACGTAGTTGCTTGAAACGAGCATGTGCTATATCTTCGGGTGATGCTTGACGCACTGTCCTCGCAGCCTGAGCGCGTTGTTTTCGGTTCAAACCTGACGGATGAATCGAATTGATTTTTGGTTCTGGTTTCTGAGCAACAAAGGCTTCATTATTTTCATTGAGCAACATATTATATAACTGACCAAGTGTCTCTCTTTCTTGGTGTGGTAACATATTATATAACCTTTTGCCCCTCTTGTCAAGTGCCTTACCGACCTTTCGAAACAACTTTGCTTTTTTACCGTTCATCATTCATCTCCTCAACTGCTCCTGTTACATCTGGAAAGTGTGTGCCAAGAATTTCCCATGCGATCTTAGCAACATCCATATGTTCTTTTTGTGTACCATGACCCATTCTCAACTCACAGTAATGTACCCATGACCGGAGAGTACCGCTCATATACAAGGTGGTCTCTGTCAATCCTTCGGGTAACAATGCTCTTGCTTGCTCCTTAGCAATACCAGTGTTCAGTGCCATCTCGTAGTGATCCTTTGCAACCTTGGACACCTCTGCTTGCATCTCGCTGAAGACCTCTTGTGCCTTCCTCTGTCGCTCCGCATCATCATCTACTGTACTCAACTGCCTATTAGTAGGGTGCTGTTTACGTGCCTCACGATTGGTCGTAAAGGACTCTGAGACCGCATACCGCTGAGAGAATTCCTGAAACGAAAAGGACCGATGCCGTAGGATCTGCCGAGAGATATCACGAGTCGTGGTGATCTCCATGGTAATCGAAACCATCTCGAACGGTGACCAGTGACCCTCTTTGATCAGATACCCCAGCAACTTCTTTGCCGTCTTGGTATTGTTCTGATTATTCGGATTACTGACACGCGCAGCATATGCTATCAACTCAGCAGCACTATTACAACCGGTGCTTGCACTCGGTGTGGTCATTCCAACTAGACTAACCTTGGGTATCATGTTTGCCTTCCTTATATTCGCCGGGTACACTAAACCATGCAATCACTCTATGAAATGCGCGTTGCAATTCTGCATTGGGTTCATCATTGTCTATGCATTCAAGTTCTTCTTCTAAATATTCACGCACCAAGATATCAACATCTTCGTTCATGAATTCTGTCAATCTACTAATCATACTAATCCTGCTTGCTCCATTGTCATTTTCACAACACCTTCTTCGATCAACTTACGTCGATTGTTCATGTGTGCTGCCTGAGTTTCTTCTTTACTTCCACCGAAGTATGGTACACAATGACCTTCTTCTGCCATCACAACAGTAGCAGGTCGCCACGCATCGGTTGCAGCATCGTACACATCAAAGTCACCAAGGATACGTCCAAACTTACCCTTCTTGTCTTCTCCGCTTCGATCTACCTGTGTTTTGAGAACAGGACTTTTACCTAGCAACTCTTTCAATCTTTTCTTTGCTGCTAGACCAAACACCTTCTCAACCTTATCACGAGTTCTGCTCTCGGGTGTATCAATACCCATGATGCGTACTCGCTCCTTCTTCAACCAGATACCGAAACCTAAATCGATATCCACGTCAACTGTATCACCATCAACTACTTTTACTAACTTTGTTTTATATTCGTACATTATAATACTTCTCCATCTACCAAAGGGTAGACTATTTAGAGTAGGTCTAAATCCATCATCACACGTTCAAGTAGACGATGAACATAACTCCGCCCCAGAATTTTCTGTCTTGGTCCCATGAAGTTAGATAAAAACAGATCAGAGTATTGTTTTCGAAACATATTGAGTTTTTCCTGAAACGTATCTGCAATCAACATCTGTTCTGTTTCGGTAAGTACAACACAGTTTTTGTCTAGCGTAATCTGATAGGTCGTAAAACTCTTTGCGGCACATCGCACCGGATCACCCGAGTTATACTTCACACCGTTACTCCATCTGCCATTATCCAATAGACCGATCACCAGATTCGTATTGGGTACATCATCGGGATCTGTCTTGATTACTTTCAGAACTCCCTCGACCGGTTTTATATACTCGAAGAAATCTGCACCGTACAGGTATCCATATTCTTTTCGCAGCTCGACGTTACGTAAAATCACTCCGTCTTTATTCATATCAAACGATTGAAACTCTCTAAACCCTTTCCGAAAATGCACGACCGCGATTCCGGTAGTCGCATTGTCAAACACAGGGTCACTATAGTATTTTGCACTTACGATATGATGAGTCTTGAACATACGCTTTCGAATACTATCTCTGCTCTCACAAAAGAAATTACTTGGTAGTACAATGAGTATCTCATTCGCGTCTACCATACTTGCCAAGGCACACTTGTACAGATCAGACTCTTCCCATCGAGAAAAGACCGACTCGTATGCACCCTTAGATTTGTTCTTGCTCAGATAAGGCGGATTCGTCACAACAACCATATTCTCTAGATTCGGGTAACCAAAACAATCTAATGTATCTTTGGTTACAATATCACCTCGCTTGGGTTCTAAATCATATCCAATTGCATTTACTGCACCATTCTCAACACTCCAGTCTAATAGATCTCCACCACCCGCAAACGGATCAATCACAATCTTTTCGTTCACAACATGCTCAAACCCTTGCAGAATAGTATGACTGTTCGTAGTATAGTATTGACCTTTTCTTTGCTGTTCGGTTTGACTTACATGACGTTTAGGCATCTATTTTTTCTGCTCCTAATTCTAACAATGTTGTAGGATTACCATAGTACAAGTATGTACCACTGTTTCCTTTCTTTCCACCGTGTTGAGGTTTGAAGTGTTTGTTCTCAACACATTTCATAACGGTTTCTTTATTCATCTTCATCATAACAACCTCATTCGGATATGCCATAAAGAATATCAATTGACTATAGTCTTGATTTGGACGAATCTGTAAGAAACTAAAGACATCACTATTTGCTGCTAAACAACTTCCTTTGATCTCAGTCTTGATACCATCAATGATTCGATCATGCTCACTACTGGTAGGTTTCTCTACAACACTGCCCATCTTGGTATACAAGTCCTCAACCATCTTCTCACAGGTAGAACCTTTCTGACCTGGTCCCATGTTCTTTACATGCATCATAGGAGAACCATCATAACGTGTATCACGTTTTTGAGGATTGAGTAATTCGGGGTTTAGCATCTCAAGTAATGTTTTTGTTGTTGTGGTCATAGGGAGAAACTCTTTTCGCGTTTATTCATTCATTATAGCGTACTGGGGATGAATGTCAATTGAAATAAATTCATGTTGGGGAAAAAAATTGTGGGGGAAAATTTTAAAATAAAGTGTGCGTCAAAACCATACCCCGCTGGTTCCATCGATCTTGGGATGGAGGAACGGGACTCCCACCCTAAACCTTAATATAAAGAAGGGGGGGGGTCTTCCTTCACACCCTACACAAAATGTGCTAAGAATATCGTACCGATACCTACTATCACACATATAATGAAACCACATATAGTTTCGAGTTCAGACTCATATAACACGCACTCACACGCTCTCTCGTGCTCTGTGGGACGTTTATATACTTTACCTACCCCATTGCCTATACCCATACTAAAACTCCTTAGAAAAATCAATATGTGACCAACCCTCACCATCAACCATCCATGCAGTACCGCACTTCTCATTCACGACGATATCACCCACAGAAACAGAATGCATACGAGTAAATTTCTGTATACAGGAACCTTCTGGTCCATATCCGTTACCAACATGAAACACGTCTTCGAGAGTGTCAACACCGGTGACACGTGCTACTGAGGTGAAGTGCTCCTCCATCCAAGATTCATAGTGCTTAGATCCACCCATGAATTTTACGTCACGCTGAATTTTGATCTCAGGAAAATCTCCGAAGTCACCATCCCAACCAACTGAATTCAGATGATCTGAGGCTTCGTTACTGAGATGAAACTGGTGAATTAAGTAAGACATGGTATCTGCTCCTTCATTTGATGTAACCATTATGGCATACTATATGAGGTTTGTATAGTGAATTCTTGGAATACGTTCTATTCCTGTTATTCATGATTGAATATGTGCTAATCGCATTATAAAGAGCATTATACCGCGAATACTCTATCCTGTCAAGCCTTTTATTTCTTTGATTTCTTTCTTCGTGAGATCTCGGAATTTCCTTCGAGAAACACTCCACTGCTTCTTAGGTGTGGAAAACATAAATGCTTCCTTTGTACCGGTCGGAATAACTCCGAGTAGGTAGGAACCTTCTGTAATGTAAGTGTGGTTGGGTGTCGTGGGTGCTTTGTCCCACACAGTGATTTCTTCGCGTATTCTCATAACATAATTCCGATTGGGGAGTGCATACAATAGCACATTCTCGGAACTGTGTCAAGCATTATTTTGGGTGTGTGGGGTTTTTATTTGGAAATAGATCGAGCGTTAGACTGACCGATATGTTCTCAACACATATATACCCATATTGAGATATCCCCCACAAAACCCCACATTATCCCATAAATTGACTCAGATCAACACTATTGCCATTGATCTTCTCTGCTTTCTTCTTAGCACGATATTCACGTTGTCTTGTATGTACTTTTTCACGATTCTTAGCATAATATTCACGATCCATTTCTCTTTTCTTTTCAGCATTTTTAGCGCGCCAGATACGACACATTTCTTTTGCCTTTTCAGAATTCTTAGCATACCATTCACGTTTCTTTTCACGTATCCTATCACCATTTTTAGCAAGCAATTCCCGTCTCTGTTCACGTATCTTTTCAATATTTTTAACATAACGTGCACGTCTCTGTTCACGTATCTTTTCAGGATTCTTTTGACGATATTCACGTTGTTTTTCGAGCACCCTTTCAGCATTTTTAGCATAATGTTGTTGTTTATAGTTACTTACAAGCGATA
>Ga0208134_1002143_pt1 | contig 10828 bp, 13 predicted proteins | sample VirMetDEL_Mar_31_FD_184515 | JGI IMG/M metagenome (GOLD analysis project Ga0208134, IMG submission 184515) | Aqueous microbial communities from the Delaware River and Bay under freshwater to marine salinity gradient to study organic matter... | ecosystem: Environmental > Aquatic > Marine >...
TTACTGGACAGATCACCTTGCTGCTGGTTCTAATTGGGGTACAGATGTTGCAACAGGAACAGACTACACATTAGTAAGTGGAGTTACCGTTGATACACTAACTGGTGGAACAGATGATTATTCTGTTACTGCTGGTGAACTGGAACTTGCATATGATAAGTTTGAGGACACAGAAAATCTTGACGTTAACCTAGTATTAGGTGGGCCAAGTTCTGCTGTTGCTGATACTGTTGCTGGACATGATACTCATGTAACAATGATTACTGCACTTTGCGAAACTCGTAAAGATTGTGTAGGATTTGTTTCTCCGTATCGGGCTGCAACTGTTGGTGGTACAAGTAATGTAACTATGACTAAGAATGTCAAAGATGCATTTGACACTTGCCCATCATCATCTTACATGGTATTCGATAGTGGATACAAATACATGTATGACAAGTACAATGATGTTTATCGGTATGTGCCACTAAACGGTGATACTGCTGGTCTTTGTGCTAACACAGATACGGTTGCTGATCCTTGGTTCTCACCAGCTGGTTACAATCGTGGTAATGTAAGGGGTGCAATTAAACTTTCTTACAACCCACTAAAACCAGATAGAGATATACTTTATAAATCTAGAATTAATCCAGTGGTTAATTTCCCAGGCCAAGGTGTGGTTCTGTTCGGTGACAAAACTGCACAGACTAAACCAAGTGCATTTGACCGTATTAACGTCAGACGATTATTCTTGGTTCTTGAGAAAGCAATTGCAACCGCAGCTAAATACCAACTCTTTGAGTTCAACGATGAATTTACAAGGGCACAATTTAGAAACCAAGTCGAACCTTTCTTGAGAGATGTTCAAGGTCGTAGAGGTATTACTGATTTCTCAGTGAAATGTGATGCAACAAATAACACTGGTGAAGTTATTGACCGTAATGAGTTTGTTGGAGATATTTACATCAAACCTGCTCGTTCTATCAACTTTATTTCATTAAACTTTATTGCGGTACGAACTGGTGTATCGTTTAGCGAGGTAGGGGGATAAGACATGGCTAGTATTAACGACTTTAAAGCAAACTTAATCGGTGGTGGCGCAAGGGCTAATCAGTTCAGAGTAACTATTACCCCTCCGCCGGGCATCGCAATTGGTCTTGATGTTCGTAGAACATCTTTCATGTGTAAAGGAACTAACCTTCCTGCTCAAGAATTAACTCCAATCGAAGTTCCCTTTCGTGGCAGAAAAATTTATATTGCTGGCGATAGGGAGTTTGGTGAAACTTGGACTACTACATTCATTAACGATACGGACTTTATGATTCGTAACGCATTAGAAAGGTGGTCTAATGGGATTAACGACTTGGCATTAAACACAGGTGTTATTGACCCTGCTGATTATCAGACAGATTTAACTGTTGAACAGTTAGATAGAGATGATACAATTCTAAAGACATATATCTTTAGAAGCGCATGGCCAGTAAGCATTAGTGCAATTGAACTAACTTCAGAAGCAGCTGATGCTCTTGAAGAGTTTGAGTGTACATGGAGATATCAACACTTTGAGGCTTCAGGCGTCAACTTTTAGACCTACTAAATAGTTACTAACTAGTAGGAGATATTATGGCAGAGTTATTTGGTTTCAAGATTGAAAGATCATCTAAGGATTCGGGTGGGGGAACAACCTTCTCCACCCCAACTCCTGATGACGGCACTATTGATGTTGCCGGTGGTGGTTTTTTCGGTCAAATTTTAGATACTGATGGCAGAGAACGAACCGACTTAGATTTAATTAGGCGGTATCGTGATATTGCTCAGCAAGCAGAATGTGATACCGCAATAGAAGATATTATTAATGAAGGTATTGTTGCAAACGAAAACGATCAAGCGGTAGAAATTACTCTTGACCGATTACCCTATCCAGAAAAAATTAAAAGAAAAATTCGTATAGAATTTCATGAAGTTTTGCGACTTCTTAGCTTCGAACAAAAGGGGCATGACATTTTTCGTAGATGGTATGTGGACGGACGTTTGTTTTATCACAAAATAATTGACAGTAAAAACCCTAGAAAGGGTATACAAGAATTAAGATATATTGATCCTACTAAAATTAAAAAAGTTAGAGAAGTCAAAAAAAGTGTAGACAAAAAAACTTCAATACAGATGACAGAAAAAATTGAAGAGTACTATGTCTATAACGAAAAAGGATTAGGTTCAGCTGGAACTGCTGGAACAAATCAGGGATTAAAGATTGCAGTAGATTCCATTTCATATTGTCCATCTGGTTTGATTGATGGAAATAGTGGTCGAATTCTTTCACATCTACACAAAGCAATTAAACCTGTTAACCAACTTAGAATGATTGAAGATGCGTTAGTTATCTATCGTATATCAAGAGCGCCAGAAAGACGCATATTCTATATTGATGTTGGTAATCTACCAAAGATTAAAGCAGAACAATATCTCAAAGATGTAATGAATCGTTATCGTAACAAGTTAGTATACGATGCATCTACTGGTGAAATTAGAGATGACCGAAATCATATGTCTATGTTAGAAGATTTTTGGTTGCCTCGTAGAGAAGGTGGTCGAGGCACAGAAATTTCAACTTTGCCTGGCGGCTCTAATCTAGGAGAGATTGATGACATTCAGTATTTTCAAAAGAAACTTTACAAGTCTTTGAATGTTCCAATATCTCGTATGGATTCTGAAGCTGGATTTTCTTTAGGTAGAGCATCAGAGATAACAAGAGATGAATTAAAGTTTACTAAGTTTGTGCAACGTATTCGTAAGAAGTTTGTTCCTTTATTTACAGACGTTCTTAAAACACAACTTTTATTAAAAGGTGTTATAGCTGCAGAAGATTGGCCATCACTACAAGAACATATTCAATATGATTTCTTACAAGATGGACACTTTGCAGAACTTAAAGATGCAGAACTTCTCAACGACAGAATACAAGCACTTGATGGAATACAATCATATATCGGTACTTTCTTTAGTAAAGAATATGTATTGAAGAAAGTCTTGCGTATGAATGATGCAGAAATTGCTGATATGAATGACCAAATTAGAAAAGAACGCGATATCGATCCTATGGACGGTGGTATTGATGTTCCTGATGGTGGTGATGGAATTACTCGCTACCCACAAGATGGCGCTGGTGGAATAGTAACCCCAGAAGATATGCCAGATTATGAAGAACCAGAAGATCAAGGAGATAAATAATGAGTAAAGAATTTGTAGATGCAGTAGCATCAGGAAAAAATTTAGATGCAGAAAAAGTTTTTAAAACTGCAATGGCATCAAAAATTGGAGATACCTTAGAAACTAAACGGTCAGAAGTTGCAAAGACATTTGTGCAACAGGCAAAAGATGAAGCCGCTGAAAAAGAAGTAGGCAATGACTAAAAAATTTGAAAACGTATATTTGTCCGTTGTTGAAAAAGACGAACATAAGAAATCTAAGACGTATAAGAAGCTTTCTCCGAAGATGAAGAACGCAGTTGATCAAATTTTTAAAATTATGGATGCAAAGCCTTCAGATTTCCTAAATACTTTTGACAAGACTATAAAAACCACATCAAAAAAGTTTAAAGTTCGAGAAAAAGAACTTATGGACTATTTTGAAAAAGAAATGTTATCAATATAGGAGTGAATAATGGCATTTGCAACACAAACATTAGTAGATTCAGATTTCGAACTGATTACTAAAACCACTATTTCTGGAACAAACGGAACTGCAACAAAAATTATAGATGTGTCCGAAGTAGCAGGAGCTGCAACTGACCCTAGAGTTTCTATTGTTGCTGCCCAGTGGACAGTCAGTTCTGTATTAGAAATTGAATGGGATGCTACATCAAATGTTACTTGTATGTCATTAAACGCAAACGGCAGTTATAATGCTGGTGGTCAAACACTACCAAGTTTAGCAAACAATGCTGGTTCTGGGATTACAGGAGACATTTTCTTTGAAAATGATGCAGCTTGTATTGGAACAGTTTGGTTAAAAATGAAAAAAGTATCTGGTTTTGATAACATCACATAGAGGATAGGAGTATGAGTACAGTTAGATTATTTTCAGAAGCAGTAGACCACGATGTAGAATACATCACCGAAGAAAAAGAAGGCGGTGGTAAGAACTACAAAATTCGTGGAATCTTCATGCAGGCTGATATTAAAAATCGTAATGGTCGAGTATATCCTATGGAAGTACTTCAGAACGAAGTGACAAAATATAACAAGAATTTTATTAAAGAAAATCGTGCATATGGTGAACTAGGACATCCTGATGGCCCAACAGTCAATCTGGAACGTGTATCCCACATGATTACTTCTTTAGAACCAGATGGAAAGAATTTTATCGGTGAGGCTAAGATAATGTCAACCCCTATGGGTGAGATTGTTAAAAGTCTTATGGATGAAGGTGCAAAACTCGGTGTTTCTTCAAGAGGAATGGGTAGTTTGAACCAAAAGAACGGTGCGAACTATGTTCGTGACGATTTTTATCTCGCAACAGCAGCAGATATTGTTGCTGATCCTTCTGCACCAAATGCTTTCGTAGAAGGTATTATGGAAGGTAAAGAGTGGGTTTGGAAACATGGCGCACTCTTAGAAGCAGAGTTAGAAGACATGAAACAAAAGTTTGATGTAGTAGAAGCAAAAAGAAATCATGCTCAAGAAGCTTTGGAATTTGCAAAATTCCTCAAAAGTTTATAATTTATAAATATAAATACAGAAAAGGTAAGGAGAACACCCTATGTCCGAATTAGATAAAACAATTGAAGAGCTGGAAGCTGATGTGCTTGCAGAACTAGAAGAAAAGGTTAAACAACCTACTGATGGTGCTGCTCCTTCCGCGAAAGCTGAAAAGATTGATGTAAAGACGCCAGGCGGCGAAGTAGAAGACGGAGGGGCGGCAGTAGTTGACCCTGAAGCTAAATCTTCTCCAACAGACGTTGCTACTAAGAAAGCAAAAGAAGTTAAAAGCGATGCACAACAAAAAGGTGCAGGCAAGGCAGACAAACCAGAAAAACTAGCAGCTAGTCACGAACCAGAAGGTGAAGAGGTTATTTCAGAAATGGAAATGCCTAAGACTAAGAAAGAAATGTTGCAAGCAATGGTAAACAAGATGGAAGGTATGAAGGCTGGTGATTTAAAGTCTCAATACGAAAACATCATGGCTGCAATGCAAGCAGAAAAAGCAGAACCTACTGAAGAAGAATTAGAAAAAGCAGAAGCAGTTGAAGCACGAATCAAAGACATTAACGTCAAAGAAGACGTACAGGCTTTGATGAATGCTGATGACAGTCTTTCTGAAGACTTCAAGGTTAAGGCAGCTACAATATTTGAAGCTGCAGTTAAATCAAAGGTACGCTCAGAAATTGAACGTATTCATGAAGAAGTTAGTTCTGAGAAAGAAACTGAAATAGAATCTTTCAAAGAAGGACTTACTGAAAAAGTTGATACATATCTCAACTACGTTGTAGAAGAATGGACTAAAGAGAATGAGTTGGCAATAGAACGCGGTTTGAAGGGCGAAATTGCAGAAGACTTCATCTCTGGACTGAAACAGTTGTTTGAAGATCACTACATTGATGTGCCGAATGAAAAATATGACGTTCTTGAAGCACAATCTGAAAGAATTTCCGAACTAGAAGACAAGTTAAACGAATCAATTGAAAAATCAGTTGAATTGTCTAACCAAACATCTAAACTAGTTCGTGAACAGGTTATATCTGAGGTTTCCGAAGATTTAGCCGACACAGAAATTGAAAAGTTCAAAGGACTTGTAGAAGATGTTGAGTTTGGAACTGAGGAATCATTCCGAGAAAAACTAAACACTTTGAAGGAAAGTTATTTCCCTAAGAATACAGTCGTTGAACCAACATTTAATGATGAAGATGGTACTGCCGCTAAGGACATTGATACGACAGAAGCGATGAGTGCTTATTTGTCGGCAATCAGTCGTAATCAAAAGGCAAGTGCATAAATTATATTAAACAAGATGTATATTAATTAAAGGAGAAACAAATGTTTCAGACAGAACATCTACAAGAAAAGTGGCAGCCAGTCCTAGAGCATCCCGATCTTCCTGAGATCGCCGATCCCTATAAACGGGCAGTTACTACTCTCATCTTAGAGAACCAAGAAAAAGCTTTAAAAGAAGACAGAGGTTTCCTCGGAGAAACAGCACCAGTTAATAGTACAGGTGGTGGACAATTCGATACATGGGATCCGATTTTAATATCACTAGTACGCCGTGCAATGCCTAACTTGATTGCATATGACGTATGTGGTGTGCAACCAATGACAGGGCCTACTGGTCTTATCTTTGCAATGCGTTCTTCATTCACATCGCAAGATGGTGCTGAAGCACTTGTTGATATTGATTCTACACCTGCTAATGCTTCATCAGGTCAAAATAGTGCTGGTGAACTAACTGCTGATATTGCTGGAACTAACCCTTCCATTCTTAATGACAGCCCAGCTGGTACTTACACAACTCCAACTGGTATGACTACTGCTCAGGCAGAAGCATTAGGAGATAGTGCTGATAATGCATTTAACCAAATGGCATTCTCAATCGAGAAATCAACTGTTACTGCTGTTAGTCGTGCATTAAAAGCTGAGTACACAATGGAACTTGCACAAGATTTGAAAGCAATTCATGGTCTTGATGCAGAAACAGAACTTTCTAACATTCTAAGTTCTGAAATCCTCGCAGAAATCAACCGCGAAGTTGTTCGCTCGTTGTACATAACTGCTGTTAAGGGTGCTCAAGTTAACACAACTACTGCTGGTATCTTCGATTTAGATACAGATTCTAATGGTCGTTGGTCAGTTGAAAAATTCAAAGGTCTTATGTTCGCAATAGAACGTGATGCCAATGCGATTGGTCAACAGACTCGTAGGGGTAAGGGTAACATGGTTATCTGTTCAGCTGATGTTGCTTCTGCACTTCAGATGGCAGGTGTACTTGATTACACTCCTGCTCTTGCTAACAACTTAAACGTAGACGACACAACTACCACATTTGCTGGTGTTATGAACGGACGTTATAAAGTATATGTTGATCCATATGCTGCTAACGTGGCTGCTTCGCAGTACTATGTTGTTGGTTATAAAGGTACTTCACCTTATGACGCTGGATTCTTCTACTGCCCATATGTACCATTACAAATGGTTCGTGCGGTTGGTGAAAGTTCTTTCCAACCTAAGATTGGTTTCAAGACTCGTTATGGTCTTGCTGCTAACCCATTCGCTGCTGCTGGTGCAGTTGCTGCTGGAGACACAGTTAATACTGATGGTTCTCTTGATGCAAACACCAATGCTTGGTATCGTAGGGTTAAAGTATCAAACCTTATGTAATAAACATAAGAGTTGGGTCAACCAACCTACTAAAGAGGGAATTCTTCGGAATTCCCTTTTTTTTGGCTTTTATTTAAAAAGGGTATTGACATTATACCATACGGTGTGTTATAGTATTACTTCAATCGGGAAATCTCGATTGTTATAGTTATTTTCAAGGAGAAATTATATAATGACTACTATTACTAAAACTGAAAAGGTTCTTAACGCACTCGTAAATGGTGCAGAACTTACTGCTAAACAGATTACACACCGATATGGTGTAAAGAATGTTCGTGCGGTCATGAGCAAACTACGCACTGAGGGATACCCTATTTTCCTCAACAAGAAAGTGAGTTCATTTGATGGACTAACCTATAGCAAGTATCGTTTGGGTACTGCGCCAAGGTCAGTTGTTGCAGCTGGTTTTGCGGCACTTCGAAGTGCATAAACCATAGCAATTATGGTACGAAAGGGGGAACTTTGTTCCCCCTTTTTTTTCTTATAAATAAGTCTCAAGGAGGAAAATATGGCAACTACTTATACAGAAACATCAAGTACTGTAACTAAAGAAAAGTGGAATACAGCTGAATGGTATGATTCAAGATACTATAAAGCAGGTATGGCACTTATGTTAGCAGTTGCAGTTTTTTGGATTTGGTATCAAAGGACTTTTGCTTATTCACATGGCATGGATTCGATGGAGCCAGAATTTGAGAAAGTCTGGATGGGTTTATGGCGAGTTCATATGACAGTAATGCCCACCTTTGCGTTAATTGCATGGGGTTGGATTTGGAAAACAAGAGACACCAAAGAACAATTGGATAACCTAGACCCAAAATTAGAAATTAAGCGTTATTTCTATTGGATGATGTGGTTAGGCGTATACCTATTTGGTGTGTATTGGGGCGGAAGTTTCTTTACTGAACAGGATGCTTCATGGCATCAGGTAATCATACGAGATACTAGCTTTACACCTAGTCATGTTGTAGTATTTTATGGTTCTTTCCCGATGTACATTGTTTGTGGAATCGCTAGTTATCTTTATGCTATAACTCGTTTACCACAATATAGCAGGGGTACATCATTTCCATTAGTTTTCGCAATTGCTGGCCCGTTAATGATTTTGCCAAATGTTGGTCTAAACGAATGGGGACATGCTTTTTGGTTTATGGAAGAACTATTTAGCGCACCCTTACATTGGGGATTTGTAATTCTCGGTTGGTCTGGTTTGTTTGCAGGCGGAGTTGCAGCACAGATCATCACACGTTATTCTAATTTGACTGATGTGATATGGAACAAGTCTGATCCTATCATTCTGAATAACAGGATCAAACCCTAATAATTGGTAACATTATAAATGTAGTACAAGAGGGGAAACTTTTGTTTCCCCTTTTTTTCGTTATAAATAGTAGTAAGTAATAAGGAGAAAGTTATGCAATGGACAAAACCAACTTATCAAGACGTTAGATTTGGATTTGAAGTAACCATGTATATTATGAATCGGTAATAACTATGGCCACCTCACAATCCCCAATAGATAGACAACCAACTAAGTTAGACTACGCAAGTCCAACTCAATTTAAGTTTGGTATACTTCAACTCCCTAAAGTTGAATTCTTTACGGTTACTGCTAATGTGCCGGGCATTTCTGGTACACCAGCAATTGTAAATACACCATTTAAAAATATACCTACAATGGGAGATAAACTTGAATATGAAAATCTTTCAATATCTTTTATTGTAGATGAATATCTAGAAAATTACTTGTCTATACACAATTGGATAACAGGGATTGGTTTTCCTAAAAACAGAGGTCAATTTTCAACACACAGAGATGTAACATCAACTACACCTGCTAGTCAAAGATCAACTAGTTCAGATATTGGTGATGTGGGAAATGCAACACCAGACAAGTCAATGTATTCTGATGCAAACCTTATGATATTGTCTAATAAAAATAATCCTATTGTAGAGATTAATTTTGAAGATATTTTCCCAATATCATTAGGTGCATTAGACTATACACAAGCTGCAACTGATGTTGACAACTTAATTGCAACTGCTGAGTTTGCATATAAAATATACGAAATAAAAACTTTATAAATAAAACTGAGTAGAAAAGATAATGCTTTAGCAAATTATTGTAAGACTTTCTAGAAAGTCAAGATACACTTAGAGAGTACATCAACTCTACTCATAATTTGAGAGAAATATAATATAATGAATTTAGACCAGTTAAAAGAAGAAGCTAGAAATGATCTTGTTATTACTAATCAAGAAGATTTAGCATCTGAATCCCTTACCAATCAAAAAATAAAATCAAAATACCTTGACCACAGGTCAAAGTTTCAATTGTTGTTGCAGAAACACAATGGAGACTATCAACGTATGTATCGTCAAAAGTGGGAATACTATGGTGGCAAGGCTGACGCAAAAGTTTATGCATCTAAACCATTCGACTTTAAAGTTCTTAAAACTGACCTTACAATGTATATTACTTCTGACGAAGAAGTTATTGAACTGATGAATAAAATTGGTTATTTAGAAACAGTCATAAAATACATTGACGGTGTAATCAAATCAATTGACAATCGTGGATGGGATATTAAGAACGCAATAGAATGGAAAAAGTTTGAAGCAGGAATGATGTAGATGGTAAAATATATTCAAGTATATTTTCCAGAGGAATTGATAAAAACCATTTTAAAGTTTAATGCAAATCAAAATCTTTCTGCTGGCACGTTAACAAAAAATAGTGATAGTAATTTGATTACTAGAAACTCTAAGGTATCTTGGATTAAAGACCAGCAGATATGTAGAAGTGTTTTTAATGAAGTAACAAATCAATTCGCAAAGTTAGATTCTCATATACACCTAAACGATATAGAACCAATACAATATTCAGAGTACGATGTTGGCCAAGAGTATGGTTGGCATAAAGATACCAACCCCACTCCATATTCCAATGGGTTAATAAGAAAATTATCTTTTTCAATATTTTTAAATAATGATTATAAAGGTGGAGAGTTTGATTTAGAAATCTATAACCCAGACGCAAATCCAAGATATATTGAAATTAAGAAAAATCCAAAAGCAAATTGTATAATATTTCATTCTGATGTATGGCATAGAGTAAGACCCATAACAAAAGGAGTTAAAAAATCTCTTGTGGGGTGGATACTGGGTAAGCCATTCGTATGAAAATTTCCAAGAAAAACGAAGTCTATTTGGTACTTGAAGACCTAGACCCCTCAACAAAACAAGAATTAACAGAGTTCTTTACGTTTGAAGTGCCTGGCTTTAAGTTTATGCCAATGTATCGTAATCGTATGTGGGATGGTAAGATACGTTTGTTCTCTCCAGCTACAGGGCAAATCTATGTTGGGTTGTTATCCTATATTAAAAATTATTGTTCAAGAAACGGAATTCAATATATACTAGAAAATGGAGTAGAAAATGAAAAAACTGTTGAACGAGAAGTTGTCTCAGGATTCGTT
>Ga0208134_1002144_pt1 | contig 10828 bp, 17 predicted proteins | sample VirMetDEL_Mar_31_FD_184515 | JGI IMG/M metagenome (GOLD analysis project Ga0208134, IMG submission 184515) | Aqueous microbial communities from the Delaware River and Bay under freshwater to marine salinity gradient to study organic matter... | ecosystem: Environmental > Aquatic > Marine >...
TTATTTGTGTTGAAATATATTATAGTTTGTAATGTGAAAACGTATCGGGGTTTTGAGTGAAACGAAGGGGCGGTGGCCAAAGTAGGTTGCGTTTTAGTTTAGGGTGGGGCCTGTGTAGGAGGGGGGGTTACACTACACTTCTATATCCGCAATACTATTATGTGACATTAGGTAGCTAAGTATTAGAGTAACAGGCTAGTGTCACACTGTAAATAAATTATATTCTATGTAATCATACAAAGTATGAAAGGTACACCATTTAAACTAAAACAGAAATTATCACCGGCAGCAGCTAAAAGAAAAGCCGCTAGAGACAAGAAGTCGGCTATGACTGCTTGGGGTAAGTATAAAAAAAGAACTGCTCAGAGAAAAGGTTGCCCTAAAGGTCAAGATTTTGATCATGATTTGGGTAAGTGTATCTCTGCTAACGCTAATAGAAAAAAGAACAGTAGATCAGGTGCAACTAAACGAAAATACAAATACTAATGGCATTTAAAATGAATCGCCCTATTATAAAGGGTACGTCACATCATAAAGCATCGATAGCTAAAGCTAAGGCACAGTCTGTGGTATCTCAGTCTAGAACCAAGGCTGATGCCGGTTTAATTAAAGCTAGTAATGATTTAGGTAAATCATACAAACCTTCGGAAATAGATTTTGAACTTGATGAAACAAAGGTGGATGTAGCTGAAAAGAAAGCTTTGACACCAGAAGAGCAAGCAGCAAAAGATGCTAATAGAGCTAAAAGAAAAGCTAAAAGAGCGGAGATAGGTAAAAACATTCTAGATAAAGGTGGGAAAATTGTTGAAGGTGTAGGTACTTTAGTTGGAGGAGCTATGTTAGTTCCAGTGGCGATAGGAGGTGGTTTATTTAAAGTAGGTGAATATGTTGTGAATAATCTTGGTAAGGTGGTGAAACATGTTAGCGGTAAGATTAAAGATAAAAAAGCTCAAAACGATGCGGAGTATGAAGCTGAGCAAAAAGCGCTTTTAGAGAAACAAGCTGAAGAAGATGCCAACTATGTGGGTGAGGGTGAAATAGATGATCCTGAGAACGACTACACAAAAACTCAAGCGTATAAAGACGATTTAAAGAAAAAACAAGAAGCCGAGAATGAAGCTAAATTTAGGGCAGATCAAGCGGCTAATAAGCCTATTACACTAGCACCTCAAACTATTCGCTCATTACCAACAAACACGCAGAAGGAAAAATTGATGGAATCAACTGGGACGGTAGCTACAACAGAGTCCACTGACAGGCAGTTAGATAAACTTGATAAGCATATAGAGGAAAAAAGTTTAGATATAGACCGTAGTACCGAAAAAGGCAAGAAAGCATATATAGAACTATATGAACAAATGACCTACGACGATGAAACAGATGAATGGAAGGTTCCTCATATTGAAATTGACACTCCAACAACTCAAAAAAATAAACAAGATGCAGCTAACAGGTATCGGGTGTCTAAGGGGTCTATGGAACTACAGGAGGATGGGTCATACGCTCCGATGGAAGGTACTCAAAGTGAATATGGAGAAGTGTGGCAAAATGGAGAGTGGGTGGACACTCCTGAAAGCGAGAAGTATTATAGCCCAGAGGGTAAAAAGATATCTAAAGAAAAGTCTGAAAAACTTGCTATAAAACAAGAGGAAAAAGGGGTAAAAGCTTTGAGGCAACAAAATATAGATGAAGCAAGAGAATACTATGGAGATCTTGTTACTACTAAAGAAAGATTTGCTGAGTACATGAGATTGAAAAACGAAGGTACATTGGCGGAATCATATAATGCTCAGCAAGAGCAAGAGCAAGATCAAGATGTAATGATTGATATTGAGGAAGAAGATGATATTGATTTTACTGATCCTGACTACGTTGAAGAAACTACAAGTGAACCAGTAGTTGAAAAAATTACAAATGAACCGGTGGTAGAACAAAACTCAACTACAACACCAACTGACAAGCCAAAAATTTCAGATTTTAAAACTAAAAAAAATCCTTTTGGAGGCACTCTTACCGCTAAAGAGCAGTACGAAAAAGCTTTAAAAGAGTATTATAGTAAAAGTGCAATGACAATGCGTGATAATAGAATATATAGAAACGCTGTAAAAGGCGGAGTTGTACAACAAAACATGATAAAATCTGGTTATATACCAGAATAGATATAGGGATACACCCTAAACCAAGTCAATATTAACCAAAAAACCAAAAAATGACTTATTTATACTACAAGACCAGTTCAACTGGCAACCTAAAACCGAATGAAACAACAATTAAACATTGGAAACACCTCTCTGAGAAGAAAAACTGGAGAATAACCCAATTACCTAACGGATTTTACCAAACAGAATGCTTAAACCCTGATAAAGAAGGTGAATGGCAAGATGTTACGCGTAGAGAAACAATAGAAGGTGCAGAAACTGCTATAAATGGCAGTGTTAAGCATTTTACCGACAAATTAGAGGCTACGAAAGGGCCAAAGGTTGTAAAGACTTTCGAATAATAATTAAAACAAACAGAAATTATGGCAAAAGGACCATTTAAAATGAAAGCAAACCCTGAGGGCCCAATGAGAAAAAACTTTCCCTCGGTATTTAAAAAGAAAGACGATAAAGTAAAGTTAGCCAGTATGCATTACAATACAGGTGGTGTAAGAAAAGGAGGGGACGGTGGAGAATCTTATAGAAAAAGGTTTGGAAAAGGAACTGACGCAGAAACAGCTTATAACGAAGTAATGGCAAACCCTAAGCTAAAAGCCGCTTTCGATAAAATGCAAAAGTAGAAACTAGTAGCAAGTAATAGAAGAAGGTAGGTAACACAATTTAATCAAATTTAATTTAATACATGGAATACAATCAACCAAGCGAGATTGTCAAAGACGTGAACTTTGGCGATAACGCTAATAGTAAAATAGTAGCTGGTGTTGAAAAACTAGCTAAAGCAGTAAAATCAACCTTAGGAGCATCTGGAAAGTGTGTAATATACGAAGATGCTAGAGGTTTACCGGTAATAACAAAAGACGGAGTAACAGTAGCAGAATCTGTTGTCTTATTTGACCCGGTTGAAAATATGGGTGCAACCCTTATTAAAGAAGCTGCTAGAAATACAGTGAGAGAAGCAGGTGACGGTACTACTACAGCTACCGTCCTTGCTGAGTCACTGCTAAAAGAAGTTAACAAAAGTGATGTTAACATAAGAGAAATTAAAGACGGGATTAAATCCGGTCTTAAGAAGGTGAATGATTACCTAGATAAGATTTCTGTCAAGATCGAAGGCGATATGCTGAAATCTGTTAGTTCAATAAGTTGCAATAATGATGCGGAACTAGGTGAGATTATAGCGGAAGCTTATACTAAAGTAGGTAAAGATGGTGTGGTATTAATGGAAGAGTCTCCAACTGAAGAAACATACGTCGAAATTGTAGACGGTGTTCAAATCGACTCAGGGCTCACATCACCACATTTCGTTACTGATAAAGATAAACAGGTCTGTGAACTTGATAATCCGTTAGTATTAATCGTAGGATCAGAAATATCAAGCGTAAGAAAAATACAATCAATATTAGAGCATGTTATAAAGCACAAAAGATCACTATTGATTGTTGCTCCAGTTGATCAACAAGTTAAAGCCGCTCTTCTTATGAATAAGGTGAAAGGCAATATTAAAGTAAATATAGTTGACCTACCAGGTTTTGGTCCTACTAAAGAGGATACATGCGAAGATTTAGCTCTTTTAGTTGGTGCTACCATAATTAACGAGAACTTAGGTGATGATTTAGACTTAATAGATGTTAGTTGTTTAGGTGAGGTTTACTCGTCAGTTACAGATAACAAAACCACTGTGCTAACAACGGATGTATTAGAAGAACCGTTAGAAGAGAGAATCAAGAGTATTAAGAAAACTATTGATGAAAATGCTAAAAACCCTTTTTTACAAAAGAAACACCAACAAAGATTAGCTATGCTGTCTGGTTATGTTGGTTTAATTAAGGTAGGTGCTGATTCTAAGGTAGAGCTTAAAGAAAAGAAAGACAGGATAGAAGATGCTATCTATGCTACTAAAGCTGCTTTAAAAGAAGGTATTGTGCCAGGTGGTGGAGTTGCACTATTAAACGCGTCTCAAAAAATCCCCGCTAAAGCGGTGGGTGAAAAGATACTACTAAAAGCTATTCAAGCTCCTTTTTACACTGTACTTGACAATGCTGGTATAGATTTACTTCCTGGATATGAAGATCACGAAGGTTACGGTATAGATGTAGTAACTGGTGAAAGAGCTACAATGATCTCAGCTGGTATCATAGATCCGGTTTTGGTTACAAAATCGGCGCTCAAAAATGCAGTAAGTGTAGTATCAACAATTATATCTGCAGATTGTGTAATTTCAAACATGAGAATGAATGAAAGCAATTAATAGATATATAATAGTAGACAGAATAAAGACAGAACCTAAAAAGGTTGCTGGTCTTATAATGACGGATGATACAGATGTAGACAACCGTTATATAAAAGCAGAAATAATATCGTGCGGACATTTAGTTGAAGGACTAAAAGATGGAGACACGATATATTACGATAAACACGCTGGACACGAAATATCATGGAAAGATACTCTTTATAGAGTTATCCGTGATGGTGACGTAGTTCTAGTAGATTAACCTAAACCTGAAACCTAAAACCTAAAACTTAAAACAACAAACAAATTAATAATTAAAAAAAAAGAAAAATGAAAAAATTTTTGTATTTTGCAGTTTCTGCTCCCGATGCAACAACAAGTACTGAACAAGTAGTTACGTTTCCTGCTGACCAACTATCTCACTTTGAGATGCACAACGCAACTACGCTTAGGGCTTACTTTAACTCTACTCAAGATCAGAACGTAGTTGGAATCGATGCTCCAGTTGTTGCTCTTACTATTACTTCTGGTAAGCACAAAGAAGTTATGGAAGCCTTATCTGGTGCTATTGCTAGCGCTAACGCTATTAACGCTCCAATGATTGTTGTGGCTGATAGTGAAAACTCTAAGTTTTTACACGTTAACATTACAGCTTGCGCATCAATTGGTGTTGTTGACGCATCGTAATAAATGCGATTAACCGCGCAAGATTTGCGTGAAATGAATATCCTTAAGTATTACAGGCTCACTAGAAAGTGGGTCTGTAAAACTTACGGGTTAACAGACGCAGACTTAGAATTATTAATTTATTTAGATTGTAAAAAAAGATTTACACGACAAGAGTTTATAGATGGTGTTTATACCATGAGTTGGGATAAGAACCGTTGGGAGAGACTTAGAAAAGAGGGGTGGATAGAAGTTTGGAGGCAAAGAAATCGCACTACGATTATGTATAGCATATTTAAAACCTCGTTTAAATGTTCACAAATAATAAGTAGGATATATAGAATTCTATTAGGTGAGGAAGACTTACCCACTTCAGATAGAAGTGTATTTTACAATAATAAATCATATACTGACAAGGTTTACAATAAAGCTATAGACGATATGATTAAAGATAAAAACAGATAAAATTATGCCAAGTAAACACGGATTTGGAAACTCAAGAACACCCGTACTTAAGAAAGTAAGTTATGGAAGTGCAATGCACTATAAAAACCCAATAAATAAAAAGACAGACACCAGGGGGCCCCACACCGATGCCGAACTAGCTAGCGCAAGAAAATTGCAAAATGCTGGTAAAAAAGGGTATTCTGGAAAATCAGGAGGATTTACCGATGAAGACTACAAAAACTACCAAAAAGTGTACGGTAAAGGTGCGAATCCAAACATAAAGCCTTATGGTATGTCACTAAGAACTGTTGACGAGATGACAGGTGACAACGATTAATAAATAATGGGGTTTAAACTAGGAAGAGAAAGAGGATTAGAAGCTACTAGTGGTGAAATCAAAACTAAATTACGTTTTGGTAGACAGCCTAGTGGTATAGAGTCTATTCCTGGAACACCTATTATACCCATGCCTTTAGAAGAAGGTATTATGGGTGAGGCTAATATGGATGGAACTATATACGTCAACGAAATGATTGACCCTGATAGCTTTGAGTACAGACAAGTAGTAAATCATGAAATGAGACATGCTACCGACATGAAGATTGGTAAATTGGCTTATGACGATGACCACGTAATGTATAATGGTGAGAGGTTTGAAAGACAAGATATTAACGGCGTTGACTCTATATTAGTAGATGGAGAATGGAAGGAAGCTGGAGATACTGGTTTTCCTTGGGAAGATGACGCAAACAATGGAAACGAATAATATGAAAAAGTGTAAAAAGTGTAAGCGAATTAAAAAGAATTGCAAATGTTAAATAAATTATTTTCAGGTGGAGCTGCTGAATTAGTAAAAGGTGTGGGTGGTATTATAGACAACTTACACACTTCAAAAGAGGAAAAGCTTGCTGCTGAGCTTAAAATCAAGCAGCTTATAAGTGATTATGAGGTAGAGATGGAGAAGAATATAACTTCTCGTTGGCAAGCGGATCTAAAATCAGATTCATGGCTTAGCAAAAACGTTAGGCCTGTAGTATTAATATTTTTAATAGTATGCACTATGCTATTAATATTTATAGACGCAGGTGCATTAAATTTCGAAGTAAAATCATCTTGGGTGGATTTACTTCAATTAGTATTAATAACAGTGATCGGTGCTTATTTTGGCGGACGATCATTAGAAAAAGTAAAAAAATAAAATTATGGGACAAAATTCACAAGAAGTAGCCTATGGCTTTGGGCAACTTGGTAGCGCTTACACCGATATAGCTCAAACAATAGTACCACCTGTAGGTAAGGTTATTGTGGCTATTCAATTTTTAGCAGACAACACGCCAACTGTATTAACTCCAGAAAAATTAGGTGATGTTACTATTAGATCGGCGGGTCCTAGTTTTCCAGAAATTACTGGTTTAACAAATACAACCGCATTAGCATCAACACCAACAAGAAACACAAAAGGTTATTTTATGGCCGCGTTAGATGATAATGCTGGTAGTGATATCAACCAAGTAACACTTGCTTCCTTGAGTGCAATAGATAGTATACCGGGTGGTATTAAAGTTGGCAGCTATGTGTTGTTAGTTAACAGTGACTATCAAGAAGATGGTAATCCAGCTATGGTTATAGACGCTCAAACACCAGTTCCGATATATAATGGTAAAATAACTCAAGGCGTAAGAGTTGTAAGCGTTGATAGTGATGATCAAATAACTTTAGACACAGCTATATCACCGAGTTCTCAATCATTAATATTTCTTGACGAAGAGCATGGTGCTGGTGGTGTTATATCTGATGGACAAGTATATCCAAAAGGAGTGGTGATATATGGTAGATGGACGGCATTTAAGCCTTCTGCATCTGGTGTAATTTGTTATTTCGGTAAATAATGGCACCTTTAGGATTAGGTAGCATGCTTGGTGGCGCTGTTTACGCTGGTGGTGGTGGTGCAGCGGCGGTAGCAATAGAAGATTACATGTGGCTTGGTGTTAGTAACGGTGGTGTGGCTGGTGCGCTAGAACCAACACCATTGGCTTACGATTTTCACGATATATGGGATGTAGACGGAAACAACGACTATATGCTTGATACCGCAACAATAACAGCGGATGAGGGTTACTGGATTATAGATGCAAATAACGATATTGAACCTTTAGACGTTTAATAAAAAAATAAAAATTAAAATATGGCAACACCAAATATAGTACCTAAGGCGGACCAAGAAGGTGGTTTAGGAACCGCAGCTAAGTCCTGGGGAAAATTATTCATAGAAAACGCAGCGGCTGGAGGCACTGCCGCAGCTACAATATCAAATCTTGATGTAGATCAAGTAGCACTAGATATTAACGCAAATAACACAACGGCAAACGTTATAGATATAAGTGCTACTGCCTTAACATCTGCTTTTGGCTTGGCAATGGACCTTGATTCACTAACTAGCGGTGGAGGTGCTATAAGCATTGACGTAGATGATGATGACACAACCGCTGGATATAAACGACTTCATCTTGTAGATTACCGTAAAACTGGTAACACCCCTAATAGTATCACTAACAACGTTCTTGGGCATTCGATAACTTTAACTGATAGCGGAACTAGTAATCACGTTGGATCTACCCACATTAGAACTGGTTATGCTTCTGGTGTAAACTTTGCTAACACAAACGGTACGCACGCTATAGATGGATTTAGCTCCGACATAAACATGTCATCAGGAGCAGCTGTAGTACACCCAGGTGGTATACAAAGTTTTTTTAGTAAAGTTACTAATGGTGAGGGTGTTGATTTTAAATCTGTTAGTTCCGCTGATAGTGGAGATCAGTTTACAATTGAAACCACAACTCATGGTGCTACTACTTTAACCACGGTAGATGATGATGCTGCTGCCGCGCATATCTCGGTTGTTGCTGATGGTAATGTTGATATAGACGGATTAACAATAACTTTAGACGCGGCAACTAAAATTGAACTTGAACAAAATACAGATGTAACTGGTGATCTTGGCGTTTCTGCTGAGGCAACGGTTAACAGTTTAATTTGTACTAATGCTGCTGGTTTTGGAGGTGGTTACGGAAGTACAGGCGCTTCAATATCAACAGCTGGTGTTGGTCAATTTAATGGCGCTTTAACTACAGACGCTGCTTTAACAGCTGACAATATTGTTTGTACTAATGCTGCTACGTTTGGTGGTGGTACTGGTTCTACAGGGGTTACTATATCTACAGCTGGGGTTGTTACTGCTGATGGTGCAATCTCGTCAACGGCTTCTGGTGTTACTGGTCTAAACTATAGAACAATATGGATTGATGCTGGATCAATGGTACCGCAAGTTACAAATGGGGCAGCTGCTGGTACTTCTGAAAGTGCCGATGCTTATGATGTTATGAATGATTACTTTGCTTTTGACGCTAGCACTATAGAATTTACACAGTACAAGTTAGCCATGCCACTACAGTGGAATGGTGGCACTATTAAGGCTAAGTTTTATTGGAAACCAGCATCTTCAACAACAACATCGCATAGCGTTATGTGGGCTATTGATGGTCAAGCACACGCTGATGGAGGCGAGTTAGGAGCTTGGGGGACAACCGTAAACGTTGCTATTGATGATGTTATAGCTACAGATTCACCGAAGAAAGTGCACGTAAGTGCGGCTTCAGGCGCTGTTACTATTGCTGGTTCTCCAGCCGCTGGAGCTAGCGAACTTGTTTACCTTAGGTTTCAAAGAGTTGCCAATCATGCTACAGACGATTTAAATGAAGATGCTCACTTACTAGGTGTAGCAATACAATATCAAGAAACTGCAGCCTTACAAGCGGCTTGGTAATAAATAAAAAATTAACATGAGCGGAAGATCTAGACACAAAACACACGGTGGCATACCACATGGTAGTACTTTAAATTTTGGTTCAAACCTGCAAATATACTATAGGTGGAACGAGGGTCTTACTAGCGAAAGTATAACAACAACACAAGAAGACGACAGTACATCTACGACTACAAATGTTACAACTTGGGCTGACCAGAGCTCTAACGCAAATAACGCAACACAAACAACAGATGAAAACGAGCCGCTGTTAGCCTCAGATAATAGTCTTGATTTTTTTCATGACGGTGATGGTAGTAATGCCGACTATATGAATTTTACTAAATTTAGAGTTGATAGTGATACAGATTTTTTAAGCTTTATAGTGTGCGAACTAAGAGACGGTACTACTGCTTGTTACTTATCAGATTCTGGTGGTGAGGTTTTGGAGATGTATCAACCGAACAATCATAGGTTTAAAACCGCAAGTGGGGTAACAACAATAGCAAACAATGATGATGGTGGGTTTCAAACTAGTAATGATGAAAAATTGCTGTATATTGTTCACAGAACAAACGGCAGCACTGGAAATATAATTGGTTATAAAAACGGTAAGGCAGCAGACTCTAGTGTAACAAATGCAAATTTTTTTGATTTAGCAAACTTAGGAAGTAAAAACAACGCATCAAACTTTTTTGACGGAAAAATATATGATATAGGCGTAATAGAAGGAACAGTGAGTGATGAATATAGAAAACGATTAGAAGATCACTTAATATGTAAACATGGGCTAGAAAGACTAGCTTAAACAATTAAATTAAATAAAATGGCAAAAACAAAAAAAATGGAAAAAGTAGTAGACTTAAAGCCTAAGGCTGAAAAGATTACTGATGAACAATTAAAAAAAGTTCAAGACACCGTAAACGGTATTAACAGAGCTCAACTAGAAATAGGATCTTTAGAGATTAAAAAGCACGAAATGATGCATGGTGTTGCTGGGTTAAGAGATGAACTAACTTTATTGCAAGGTGAGTTTGAGAAGGAGTACGGTACTTTTGATATTAACATCCAAGATGGTACAATAAACTACGGAGACGATGTCAAAGCTGATTCGTAAAATAAGTATCGGTAAAGATTATAAGAATGACGCTATGCACTATGCCGTTGGGCAAGAAGTGTATGGTGGTCATACTATCTGCGATATTATAGAGGAAGACGAAAAGTTTTCTGTCTATATCAAAAAAAATAAAGACGTACTGCCTTGGAAAGACTTTAATAAGAACATGGCAGTATCGGTAGAATATAACTTACAATATTAACCCATGGCTTACGTACAAAAAAATAATCCTTTTAAAAAAACTACCGAGCCAACTACAAGTGGTAATTCCAATTCCAACGATATTGAGCTAGCTAAAAGGTTAAACAAACTTAGGTTTGATATGGGTCATATTTACCCTATTACATCTGAAGAAGAGGTGATGCAGGAAAGACAAGAAACATTTACAGGACGAGGTAAAGCAT
>Ga0208134_1002146_pt1 | contig 10809 bp, 14 predicted proteins | sample VirMetDEL_Mar_31_FD_184515 | JGI IMG/M metagenome (GOLD analysis project Ga0208134, IMG submission 184515) | Aqueous microbial communities from the Delaware River and Bay under freshwater to marine salinity gradient to study organic matter... | ecosystem: Environmental > Aquatic > Marine >...
CCTTTATTCCTAACTCATACAGTTCTTCTTTGGCTCTTAAACAAAAAGCCAACTTCTGTTTCTCAATCATCCAATTATCTGGGCCCAATAAGAAACTGTAATATTCATCAAATCTTTTCCACTCGATATTGTTATTGGGAATTATTTGAGGGTCGTCATAAATGTTTAAGTAGTCCCCTTCTGAAGTACCTTTAATCATTCCTCTAGTAATAGAGACAACACCTGGTGGAAGACCTGGATGAGTTAAATAACTTCTTACTTTAACTAAATCTGCATTACTCAACAGTTCACCAGTCATAGATTTCTTGCCTTTTATTTTAGATTGCCACCAGTCATTTATTTGTTCTTTTGATTTAAACTGGTTTGTATCTTTTTCATAAAAGTCAGTTCTGGCCTGAACATAGATATGATTATCTGTGATAGCACTGGTTATAGCGCTAAAGCCTTTTGCGTCTAAATAAGGTTTAAATCCACAAGTATCTTTCATCCATCCAGGCGCACCATTAAGAAAATACTCTTTATTATAGTTATCTTTTTCAACTGATTTTAAGATATGTTTTTGTTCTTTTTCAAATTTAGAAAAAGGTCCATCAGCATCTAAAGGTGTTCCATAGTTTTGATTAATTTCTTTTAGTTCAACATCACAATCAAAATGTTTTTTATATAACTCAACATAATATAAATGGTTTCCTCTTGAGCCATCTTTTCCACCCCCTCCAATGCCTATCCCAGCGATAACTATTGGATGGTTTCTATATTTATGTCTAAAGAAAAATTGATTTATTGTTAGAGGTTTCCCACTCGGTGAATAACAAGTGTCATAGTCACATCCATAAGGTAGGAATAACCATCTGCCAACTGCTTTCTCATCACCTGGAATAGTTGGTGTTGTTGCTTTGTCATCTGTTTCAATTCCAAGTTCTTTTTTAATTCTTTCCTGAAGTTCTTTTGCTCTTTGATGTACTAACTTCACATCCATAGGTTCATCAAGAAATTCTATAATTCTCCATCTTTTGTTAAGTGTCATAAATGGAAAATATTGAGTACCTAGTTCGGACCAAACTTTAGAACAAAAACCTCTAGCATTAAATTTAATATCTATATCAATACCAAGCCAGTCACACATTTGTGTCTCTTCATTTACTGGTGATCTTCCTAAATATTCTTTTCGGCTTAAATGGTCTTCTATTGGGATTGGTCTCTTTTCTTCATATAAATCTTTTTCTCCAGTCACTTCATTCCAATAGGTTAATTTCCCATATCGGTTAAGTGCACCAGTAAATATTTCTGAATATAATTTTGTTGAATGCATCATTTAGTTAACCTCCTCCTTCTTCTTTTTCTTTTTCACACTCCAGGTGTGTTGCACTTTTCCATTTTCTAAAAGTTTGTGACTTTGTTTGAAGTCATAGAATTGGTCTTTATCTTCAGGCAACATCTTATAATGCCTCTTAACATCTATCCCTTCTTCTTCAGCAAACTTGCCCATATCGTGTAAGCCTTTGTATGCTCTAGTGATTTCGTGATGATCTTTAATGATATCTTTATTTACTTTAATGCAGTGTCTATTAACTTTTGAAAGTTCTTTGTTTGCGTCAATGCACTCGTTGTATAGGTCCTTCTGTTCCTTAAGCTCACCTTCATAATAAGCTTTAATTTCAGCAAGTGTCTTTTCGTGATTTTCTGCTCTAGTTAAAAGGTCCTTATTAATCTTATCGGTCCAAGTTTGTCTATTTTTGGTCCATAACTCCATCATTTCACCTTTACGATCTATGTCTCTAGATAGTCTCTTACAGTGAAGTAATAAGGTATTGTTTAACTTCTCTAGTGCTTTGTATGAGACTTGATTGTGCTCACAAGCACCATATTTTTTCCGTAAATTTTCAGAAATTTTAATCTTTTCAGAAATTTTAATCTTTTGTTTCTTGGTCATTATGTTCTCCTTTAATGTCTCTTGAAGAACACTTGGCCTTATTCTTATCTGCAATTAATTTTTCTATTGCTTTAGCTTTGGATAATTTAACTCCAGGTACTAAAGTTTCGCTTAAATCATTCAGGTTAGAATAAGTAGAATTCTTTAAAGAGACTGAATTATATTTCCACTTATCAGTCATAAGTTTCCTCCTTATTGGTTTCACTCTTCTCATTCTCACTTTCTGATCTTTCTTCTTTCTTCCCTAAAACATAATCAACATTTTTTTTAATTTCTGCGTTTATGCTTAATAGGTCTTCACTCAATCCAGGTTTAAACCTTCTTGAATTCTTTATTACTTCTGCCAGTGGTGGTGTTGGTGTTGATACATAAGGTTTATAATTTAGGTCCACTGTTGGTATTTTAATTTCAGGTTTTTTAACTCTTTGTGAATGATGTTTGCCTACAAATTTTAAATCTTCTTCAGATAATAACCCTCTTCTCTTTGGGTTATAATAATCTTTATGTATCATCCGTTTATACTCATTAGCAATTTTACGATCTTCTGGTGTCTTTGGGTTCTTTGCTACTTCCAACATTGCCTCCCAGGTATTCAAGGTTTTCTTTTGGTTCATTGGATAAGTTGAAGGGTCTTCATTCTTAAATTGTTTAGGTCTTTGGATTTTATTAGGTGAATAATCTATGACCTGATCTACAATACTTCTATTTGCCTTTAATGATTTTTGATAATTATCTTCATCTTCTTTAACTAATTTTTTAAATGTGCCTCTGCTATCAGGTTGACGAGCAACTTTAATCATTTGTTGTTCAGCAATACTTGTTTTATTTACTACTGGTGTCTTCTTCTCCAGGCCCTTCATAGAGTTCCACTTCTCCATATCTACAATAGACTTATCATCATAGTGTTTAGGCTTTGGGCCATCATCATAAAGATGAGTTAACCTTTCAGCTCTTTCAGTTAGTGTCTCAACTCTTTTAGGTTTCACTTTAGGTTTACCTAGGTTGTCAATAATGTTTTCAAATAGTTTATCTTCAGGTGGTTTAGTCATTGGGAATTCTGTCCTTAATGTTAACTCTGTATTTCTTATAGATAAACTCTATGTGATCTTTAAGGAGGTCTATAAGGTCAGTATCAACTTTTATGTTTCGATCGTGCAAAGCAAAAAGCACATCATAATTATATAATAATTTATCTGGTCCCCACTCTTTTGGTTGAAACCATTTTTTGTTTTTTGATAACTCAATATTACACCTGATCTTAAAGTCCGTATAACAAAGGTTAGGTTTAAAATTCAGTGCGTGAAGTTTTAATAATTTAGAATGGAATGTCAGTGGATGAATTATTTTAGGATTTTTAGATGTACTTCCAGGAATTGCCATCTGTTTCTCAAATCCAGTCCACTCTACATAACCTGGGTCTCCTGGGTATATCCCTTCATTTATGTCGTAGTTATGGGCCATTATTATTCTTTACTAGCCTCTAATTCAGCTACCTTTATTCTTCTGATATATTGAGTGAGGCTTTCTCCCTTCATTACATCTATGCCTTTTTCATAAGCATCAATTAATTTTCCATAATCTTCTACACTGCCACCTTCTTTGAGACTGGCTCGAAGTAATCCATTATCCTCTAGAAAATCTTCATAGGTACCTTTTGGATTTTCTTTTTTCCAATCTTCATATTGACCTAACAGTGCAGGAACTTCTATCACTTCAAATTCATCAGGTTCACTAGCTAGTTTTATTAATTTTTTCTTTTCAGATCCATCCCCTCTTGATGGTGATGGTTTGTCGATATTGTTCTTACTTGCTTTTGCCATTTTTTTTCTCCTTATTGTTAATTTAATTCTTTGTCAGTGTTCTTCAGGTCCTTCCTAATTTTACTAACAACAGAATTGTTTTTCATCTGTCGGTACAAATCATCAAGAGTACATAGGGCTAACTTATAGCCAACTACTTCCTCTTTCATATTGCACCACCCAGGATATTTTTTACTACCAAAGAGTTCAGCTTTACTTCCTCCAATTACTGAATTGAGTATCCACTTCACCTGGTCTATTCGTTTACTAAACTCTTGTTCATCAATAAGCTCACCTGAAGAGACAAGTTTAATAGGTTCATTTTTTATGAATAAACTTTTAGGTTTTAAATTACTCATCAATTTCCCCTCACTTTAAAGTTTTCAGGCATTGGTTTATTTTTATACTCCAGGTGACCACTATCTTTTGGATGTTCCTTTTGATAAGACAACTCGTCATTGATATAGGCTTTAATCATCTTGGAAGTAAAATTTAAGGATTTTAAAACTTCCCTAGATTTAAATTGATTGTTATTCGCTAACCAATAAGAGACTTGGTTTAGTAGTCTCTCCTTATCCGTTTTAGGTGGACCAAATACAAAACAGTTATTCTTAACTGAAACATTATAAGTCTCACAAATTTTATCTACTTGGTTTTGTGATAATGCTTTTTTTCCAAATGTTTCTTTAGTCATTATATATGTGTCTCCTCTTCTTGATTAACTTTAGGTGCAACAACTGGTTCAACTTTAAGATCACCTAAAGTGTCAGATAGCTTTCCAGTGACAAGTTCTAAAACCTGAACAGTTTTAATTCTTAATGTGCAACCAATACCAACAGGCATATTCCAAGCATACGGCTCAAATGTAATTTTAAGAATACTGTCACCCCATATTTTTTGATCTTTATTAAAAGGTGTAAGATCAGCATTCACAATATTAGGTTCTTGTGTGAAAAGTTTACCATCTGATTTACGAGTGCCTTTAGCTTTCATCTTAAAGTTAAAGATAATGTCATCACCTTCTTCAGTATAAGGTAGTGACTTTGTGATTGCTTTGTTTGGGTCTTTGTCGTGTTGTTTTTTAATCTCTTGTGCAATCATATCATCAATAGCTTTTTTGATATTTACACTTTCAGATTTTTTACACGAAAGTTTAGTATGGAATAATCCATCAGGATTAAATTCAATATCTGGTTCAATTAGATAAGGCCATTTTGCAATACCCTTTGGTGTAGTTAGAATTAAAGGTTTAGTCATTTAGTTTACTCCTACTGTTGTTTTCTTTGGTTTTAGATGATCTTCAAGTTGCTCTATCTTTGATTTAAGTTTTGCATACTTTTCATCTGCAAGAACAATCAAGCCTTCTTCAAGCTTATTTTGTTCAGAAAATTCATAGTCATATTTATTTTGAACACTCACTTTGTTCTCAAATAACCAGTGAGATAATTTATTAGGCTCATACATAGGTGACTTAACACCATCCATATTGAAGTAGCCCATATCTAAAAATAGGTCTCCCCCATTCTTCAGGCATTCTTCTCGGTATCTTTGAAGTGTTGATCTACTTAAACTAAATAGAACAAGTATTTCTACTTCAGGATAATACGGCTTTATAAATTTAAAATTATACATAACTTATTTATTTCCATAAGTTATATAGTAATCATTCCTTGAGATATTTCAAGGGATAATATCCCTTTATTTTATCGAGAGAATTCGATCTAGTACTTTCTGGGGAATGATCTTTTTAGTCCCTGGATAGAAGAAATTACCCTCTGTCAAAAACTGTTGTTGTGGCTTTTCTGCAATTAATTTATTTAATAACTTAACCTCTTTTTCGTGGTCGAAATCTAGGTCAGGATAATAACCCCTGAAGAAAGCTTTAAATCTACTTCTAGATACAACTTCTCTTACTGTGTCTATCTTTGGTCTTTGAAACATCTTTTCACTTTCGTGTAATCTTTCCCAAACATACATAGTAAATCTCATCATCTTCCACTGGAACCTAATATTAGTATTGCCTTTTTTCTCTGCAACTATTCTGTATGCCTCGCCTGGTGTAATATCCATCTTCTTAAGTTCATAGACCAGGAAATCCCAATCAGTTCTACTTCTAGGTCCTTTTACTCTAGGTCCTTTTTCATAAACTTCAGATATCTCATAAGGTGTAGTATTTTCTTTCTTGGCCATATATTCCTTATAATCATTCAAAGGATAAGATCAACTTTTCTTAAAAGGAATTACATTTTTACGCCTACTTGCAGTGCCTATAAATCTTCCACTAGGATAACATTCAGACCATCTTCCGTAGAATTCTCTATATAGTTTTTTACCTATTCTAATTATGAAGGGGTAAGTTTTCATTTTCTTTTAAAGGTAAATACTTTTGCTACTTGTCGTGCATATTTTTTAACTTCTTCTCTAGGAGGTTTGTCATATCTGCTTTCTTGTAATTGTGCCGTCTTATGCTTACTCACAAACTTCCCTTTATGTGAGCCTCCAAGTTCTTTATTGGTGAAATATATGTTGGCCTTCTTGAGTGTCTTTAAGGACAACTCTATTCCAGTCATTTTTTTAACTGCATTCATACAGTCAGCTAAACCTTTAATTCTACATTCTTTACTTTCAGCATAACCAGGATATTTGCTCGGATTGGATAACTTCTCTAAACTAATTCTTGTTGTTGGGAATAACCAGGGAACAAACTTATAGGCTCTGAATTGTCTTCTTTTTAACTGTCTATTTAAACTATTAAGCACTCTCTCTATTGGTGTGGTGACATCATAAATTTCATCTTGTTGTCTTTGATTTGATCTACCCTTTAAAATGTATCTAGACATTAAGATTATTGGGTCACCTTCTTTGTCTTTTGTTATGTACTCTTTTTTAATCTTTAGACATTCTTGAATTCTCATAGCCGTATACATAAGTAATAAACAAGCCTCGGCCATAAATGGAAATACTCGTCTTAACTTATATAAGGCTCTTTCAACTATCTCACACTGCTCTAAAGATAAACCTACTTCATTCCATTTACTTCCTTTAAAGCTACTCTCTTCAGCTTTTTCTATTGTTATTCCTCCGTGTGATTTTCTAGTTGGGTCCATTGGTGGTTTAGGTCCCATTAAGTTTCTTTTAGAGGCAAAACCCCAAAGAGAATTCAAGGCTTTCAATATATTAACCTTCTGTCCATAAGTTCTAGTCTTGCCTTCAAGATATTTCTTTATGTGACCAGGGATTAAATCATCAATTACAACGGCCCCTAAATAACTATCGTAAACACTCACCTCATCATCAGGATTAAATTTACTCTTCTTTTTGATAGCAACACCAGGTGGATATGTTTTAAATAAGGTCTTCCAATCCTGAATAGGATTAGGCTCATACTCTCTAGTTTTCTTATTGAATATCTTTTCTTTAAATTTAATTACTCCGTGTCCTTTGTTATTCTCATCAAAGGTTATGTGGTTAAGTCTATCGTTATATCCAATTAAGAACCTTGAATAATCCCTTTGTGAGAACACTGCTAAATTTCCTGATATTTTTCTTCTAGGGAAATTCTGTTCTACTATTAATTCTATTACTTCATTAACTGTATATCTTTGGCTTTGGTTGAGCTCATCAAGTGTAGTCAAGGCAACCTTTGGGTTAGACTTCCAGGTCCCATCAGGTGCCTTATGTTTTTTAAATATAGGGATTAACATAGAGTTAACTTCAAGTGTCCCATAAGAGCCAAGGTAAAACTGACCAATGTCCATTCTGAATGAATGACCTTTGCACTTACCCTCAATCTGAAATATCTTTTTGTTTGTCTTTGGTGTCCACCTCATAGTAATCCCAGGGGGACCATCTATAAATCTAACTATCTGTCTGTGGTTGTAATTGTTTCTATACTTTAGTTCATCAATAGCTTTATCTGTGAACCTAATACTGTGTGGCTTATGTGTGACTTTCGTCTTCTTTTTATTTGTTTCCATACATACATAAATAAGTATGCAAACCTAAAAGTCTTTTAGTATCAATAGTTCTGGGTAGCTGTGGGCTGTTGAGACTAGAATTAAATTAACTCTATTTAGATTTTAAGTCCTTTGTGTCTACCAATTTCACCACGAGGGCTCCTAGATTTTGCATTGTTATATCTGTATTTATTTATAACTCAAGTCACCAAACAACTACAAGTATAAGTTTGTGTGGCCAGTGTGTGACTATGATTGACCGAGGGGTCCCAAATGAAAGTCAAAAAAGCTTTAGTTTTAAAAGGTCAATACCCTTTTATATATAAAGGGGTCCCACTACTTTCCCCTATATAGCTTGTTTTAGACAGTTAAAGGCGCTGAAATCGTTTTCTAAATTAACATTAAATATAAAAAATTTCTGGCAATTTTTTTTGAAAAAATATTTTGAAAAGGAACCCCTGGATATGTTTAAAAAGATTTGATGGAAACAAATAAGCAACACACCCAGGAATTATTACTAAATGATTAATCCAAATATAAGAGTTATAAATTTTATTACAAATTCTTATTGTCCTTTAATCTATGTCAAATTTCATAAGGACCTTTTTTAGGTTTTGATGGTCCTCTGTTTGTGGTCTTATAAAATCGTGTTGTATCTGTACCTGGTCCACCCATATAATCTGGTGAGCCATATCCTTTAGTGCTACCTGCGTTGTAGAGCCCAGTATAATAAGACTTCTTTAAGTTCACTCTAGGTGTCACTCCAAGACTATCTTGTTTGTATAGAGCACTCAAAGAGTCCATAGAGTTAACTCTACGAGACTTATGTTTCTCCTCTCTTAACCACTCTTCAGTTTTCTTTTCAATTATATGAATATACTTTTGATCTTCAGGTTTAATTTTGCCTTTAGCTGACATTAATTTAACCATTGCATTACGAACCTTAAATTGAGGTGGTACTCTCTTCATAGTGCTACTGGAATATGCACCAGGTTTATCGTGATTGCCTCTGTTAATTTTCCGTTTTACTGGGGTCGGATATAGTGGGGTCGCACCTATGTTTTCACGCACGGCCTCTTTGGTCTTGAAATAATATTGTCCGTTTTTAAAAATATAGAGGTCCTTATATTTACCTCTTTTCATATCTATCTTGACTGCGTTTTTAGATTTACCAATGGTTTTAGCAAACTCTAGTCTAGTTAGTGTGTATAAATTTTCATCTGTTTTCAGCATAACAAGTTATTGTAGTTCCCCTTAATTGACACCAGGTGACACCACCCTCTCAACACGCAGTTATACCTTGAGTGGTGTGAGAGATAAAACTTTAATTATCCTTTAACTTTCAATGCGTCTCTCAATCTCTCAAGTCTCTCAACCTAATTCATATAGTACAGTTTAAGTTTCTTCTCCAGGGGGCCAGGGAAAATGAAGTCTATAAAAAGGCTCTGATGTGGTGAGTGATTGAGTGCTACTTAATAAGATCAATAAAATCATCAAGTGAAATAACTACAAGTGGTTCTCTGGTGTTCATCTTCATTACTACACTTGGTGTTAACTTATGGGCTCCCTTGGAGGACTGTTTGTACCAATCATATATTGTCTTCATCTTGTTCTGATTTTTACATTCAAAGTTTACTCCAACCAGTTTTCTAGCAACTTTACTCAAGACAATATCAGGTCCATTTTGGCCAGTCTTTGCAGTAATAACATCCTTATTCTTTAGGTGTGGGAATGCCTTTAATATCTTATCTCTTACCAGGTTTTGAAGTAGAGCTGACTTCCTCTTTTTACTTGTAGGTGTCATTATCTAAACCTCAAGTTCATATCAGTGTTCTCATAGAGCTCTCCAAGTTCACCTTCAGTAAGTTCAGTAATATAATCACCTTCAAATGACAGTGGATGAGTACAATAAACTCTTATTCTTTTTCCACTGGCTAAAACTATTTGTTTAGTCCATTCACCATTAGGCCACTTGGTTGATAGTTTCTTAAGAACAATATCAATATCATTAAGGCTTATGAACACTCCCTTAAAGTCTTCTGATTGTTTTAACATCTGTCTCAACTTAAGTTTGTTAAGCATTCCTCTATAATGCCAAGTGAATAAATGATCGTTAGTCATTCCAATCATCTTAACTTCATCACGATATCCAAACGGAAACTCCATTGCCTCGTGTCTAGCCTCCATCTCTTGTAAGAATTCTGACTTATTACTATCAATCAATTCTTGTTTATCGTGAGTAAAAGGCGCATCATTAAAAAACATATCTCTGTCGTAAGTGATGTCATTAAGTAAATGATGTTTAAAACCTGAAGGGTCATCAATAACTTTTAGTATGTCGTTCTTATAACCTTCTTCAATTAGTTTATAATTAATGGTTTGTTTGGAATGCTTAATATTAATTACAAAGGCTCTTCTATCATCATCCTCAATATAAAGAGGTGTATCAGAATTTGAGAACACCCAAAAATTACAAAGGTTAGGTATTTCTATCTGTGGTTTATTCTTTGGGTTAATCCAAAGGACTGGTTCAGTTATCAGGTCCTTAAACTCATTAGATAAAACTTTAGTCTTTGCTGTGTTGTTCTCCAGGACAACTTCATTAAGGAATATAATTTGTTTACCTTCAATAATGGTCGTATGGTTTCCCACCATATCTTTAAACTTAACATTAGGTGCAACATTCCTATATCCAAATAAAGATTGCACTACTTGAGAAAACAATCCTTTTCCTACTCCTTGGACTACTGAATGCCATATAGAAAACCACTGAACCTTTATTCCTAACTCATACAGTTCTTCTTTGGCTCTTAAACAAAAAGCCAACTTCTGTTTCTCAATCATCCAATTATCTGGGCCCAATAAGAAACTGTAATATTCATCAAATCTTTTCCATTCAATATTGTTATTGGGAATTATTTGAGGGTCATCATAAATGTTTAAGTAGTCCCCTTCTGAAGTACCTTTAATCATTCCTCTAGTAATAGAGACAACACCTGGTGGAAGACCTGGATGAGTTAAATAACTTCTTACTTTAATTAAATCTGCATTACTCAACAGTTCACCAGTCATAGATTTTTTGCCTTTTATTTTAGATTGCCACCAGTCATTTATTTGTTCT
>Ga0208134_1002150_pt1 | contig 10806 bp, 13 predicted proteins | sample VirMetDEL_Mar_31_FD_184515 | JGI IMG/M metagenome (GOLD analysis project Ga0208134, IMG submission 184515) | Aqueous microbial communities from the Delaware River and Bay under freshwater to marine salinity gradient to study organic matter... | ecosystem: Environmental > Aquatic > Marine >...
AGTAGTGATAGGCCAAGATTGGCAGTGCGTAAAAATATGGTGGAAAAGCAGAATCCAATGCAGATAAAGAAGGATTTTGTGAATAAGTTGGCGAATGCTGGCTTATTTGAAAAGATTCCGCAAATGGTGGAGGAGGCTGACCCTAGCACTCCAGAAGGCAAAGAGGTGTTGGGATTTATGATTAAATACTTAATTAAGGATATTTTGCCAAAAGAGGTGGCTTCAAAAGTGGAGCATACGCAAAAAGAGGAATTGCATCAGTTGAGTGACGAGGAGTTAGTGAAGCTGCTCCACGAGCGACGAGACGCTCGCCAGTTGGCGTTGGAGGAGAAAGACAGGGCAGACCAAGCAAGGTTATCTTACGAAGCCTTAGAGGCTTCTCAAGAAGTTGAGGATATTGATGAGTGAACAACTTGAGAGAGAAGAAATTCTAGCAGAGTTAAAAATTGAGCAAGAGTTGGCTCGCCGAGCGGAATATGACCAACTGGGTCGATTGGCTCCAAATCCTCGGCAATGGGATTTCATAAACAGTGAAACGCATGAGACGTTATTTGCTGGTTTAAATCAGGCAGGTAAATCTACAGCGTTGTGTATGAAGGCTGCATATCATTTAACGGGCCTGTATCCAAAAGAATATAATGGTCCGAGATTTGAGGGTCCAATAAGTGCTGCAATAGGTGGGGAAACGGCACAAAGTACACGAGATTTGTTGTGTGATCGATTGTTAGGTGGTCTTCAGGAAAGAGGGAATGGGTATATCCCTGAACATTGTTTTGACCCTGAAAAGGATATTGTCAGGTTGAGTGGGGGAATCGCCAACCAGATTGATTATTTCATGGTTAAGCATTTTGACGAGGATGGTCGATTTGACGGTATGAGTAAATGCATGGTTTTCTCGTATTCGACGGGTTGGCAAAGATTGCAGGGATATACCCTAAATTGGATTGGTATTGACGAAGAGCCGCCATTTCCGGTTTATGACGAGTTTTCAGCTCGATTAAATGCGACTAAAGGGCGAATGGATATTTCAATGACTCCGCTCCAGGGAGAGACGGAGTTGTACATATTATTTGAAGAAGACAAGAGTGGAGTGAGGGAGTTGGTGAATTATGACATCACTGACGCAACTCACATGGACGAAGACCATAGAGCGAGTTTGATTGAGAAGTATAGGAATCATCCATTAGCAGAGGCTCGGCTACATGGAAGGCCAGTAAGAGGAGCGGGCATTATTTACACAATGCCAAATGAGTTATTAGTGATAGATGATTTCATAGTACCTCAAGAGTGGCCTCAAATAATTGGATTAGATTTTCCGCACGGAGTGGGTTTTTTCGCATTAGTGAAAATGGCTTATGACGAAGCGAATGATGTGTTGTACATCACAGGTGAATACAAAGATCATGGTCGCGAGACGGTGCATTATGCTCATCGTGCATTAGGGATGGGAGCTGAATCCATACCGTGTGCTTGGCCGCACGATGCGGGTCGTGGATTTATTGACGGAGGAACGATTAAGCAAAAGTATGACGAGTATGGATTAAAAATGCTAAATACGAGTAGCCACATGATCGGTCCGGACGGTAAAAAAACATTTGCAATAATGACGGTTATTGAAGAAGTTATCGACAGAATGCAAATGGGTAGTTTTAGAATTTTCAATAGTTGTCAAGAGTTGCTAAGAGAGAAAAGAACGTACAGGCATGATTCTGGAAGAGTGAAAGCAAAACAGGACGACCATTTAATAGACGCGATGCATAAAGGTGTAATGATGTTGAGAGAGGCAAAGCCACCGAAGTCGGATGGTTACAGATTGCCGTTTAAGTTGCCCGAGTTTGATTTTTTTAGTTAGGCGATAATATGAGTTTAGATCAAGAACTAAACAACAGGCTGGGTTACTTAAAAGGTAGAAGAAATAACCATGAAAACACATGGCAAGAAATTAATGATTTAATGCAGCCATTTCGTGGTGACATTACGACAAAGAAAAGTCCTGGAGGAAAAAGGATTGGTGCAGTCTTTGATACGACAGCAATGACGGCGGCAGACTCATTTGTGAATTTCTTAAAAAGTGCAGTGTTGCCGAGTTCGTCGGATTGGTTGCGTCTAAAGCTGAGAGACGCAGATTCTGACGTAGCAGTTAGAACGTATTTAGATCGTGCATCTATGAAAATCATGGAAGCCCTAACTGATTCTAATTTTTACATTCAAGCGACAAGTGCCTTGAGAGATTTTGCTATTTTAGGAAATAGCACATTGTATGTAGAAGAAGACACTCCAATGTTAAAACCAGATCAGTCTACATTTGGTGGATTGATTTTTGAGGCGGTGCCGGTAGAGAAAATGTGGTGGTTGATGGGTAAAGGCCAAAAAGTAGTAATGGCGTGCAGGGAAATGGAATTACCTGCGGCAGACGCTATGAAGTACTTTGAAGGCAATGCTGGTTCTGCTGCTGAAGAAATGATGACGCGTGGTAATACAATGGAAATGATACAGTATTACCATTTTGTTTTTCCAACAGGAAAATATAGTCCAGTCAACTCTAAGGTAAATACAAAAAAAGAGTTTGCTAGTGTGTATTTGTGTAGTGCTAGTGGATCGATTGTGCGTGAGGGTGGCTATGACTTTATGCCTTATACGATTAGTAGGTTTATGGTCGTTGACGGCGAAGAGTATGGACGCGGCAAAGGTCACTTGGCTCGCCCGGACGCTGCTGGAATTAATGAGTTAAGAAGACAAGTATTGATTGCGGCTGGTAGAGACATGAATCCGCCTTTAATGGTGGAACATGACACTATGGTGGAGTTGGATATTGCACCTAACGGAATAATGGTAACTAGACCGCCTCAGAAGTTGACTCCTCAGTTCTTAAAAAGTGGTACTGATTATGGGGTAGCAGATCTTATTGCAAGGCAAGACAGAGAGCAGATTCAAAAAGTGTTTTTGGGAGACGTTTTGCAAGAGCCAGAAGCTCAGCCACGATCTGCTGAAGAGTCTAGGCAAAGACAAATGAGAGCGATACAAAGGTTGGCGGCTCCGGCTGAAGTAGTCAATTATGAATTTTTGCAACCGGTCATTGGGACAATCATCAGAATCATGCAACGTGGCGGTGCATTGCCTGAGCTGAATGAGGTTTCTGAAATTCTAGGAGAAGACGTGACTATTGATGTGGAGTTTGCCAGCCCCTTCTTTACAGCGGCAAAAGCGGCTTCAGCTTTAAGGGTGCAAGCGTTCTTAGAGAGAAGGTTGGCATTGTTTCAGGCTACGCAAGACTCTGCGTTTATTGACGACTTAGATCCAGATCGAATAGCGGAATACGATAGCCGCATGAGCGATGTTCCTGCTGATATTTTCAGAACAGAAGAAGAAGTTGAGCAGAGAAGAGTCGCCAAAGCAGAAAAGGCGGCTCGAAAAGAAATGATGGAAATGATGGCTTCGGCTCAAGGCGGAACTCCAGCGAGTGGTCCAAGTCCAATGCCAGTAAGTGCCGGAAACCTTCCGGGCACAAGTGTTCCTTCAGAAGTTGGGGGGCAGTAGTGGCAAAGAAAAGAGATTATAAAAAAGAATACCAAGACTTTCATGGAAAGCCTGACCAAATAAAAAAGAGAAGTATGAGGAATCAGGCACGTAGAAAAATGAATGCAAAGCCTGGTCAAGAAGTAGACCACAAGAAACCGTTATCAAAAGGCGGAACAAATAGCAGAAAGAATTTAAGGTTAGTGTCACGGAAAGTAAACAGAAGAAAGGGCAGCAAGTAATGGGCAATATGTACACAGATAAAGATAACCAAATATTTGGTGATTTTAATCAAGTGTTTGGTACAGATGCTGGGAAAAGAGTTTTACAGTGGATGGAATTTCATTTTAAAGTTCGTTTAACTTTAGAGCCTGAAGAAGCCGTAAATAACTCGATTGAGTTTAATGGTAGCGAACCGAATGTTTTTCCAATCGACCCGATAGCCTTAGCAAAACGTAGAGGGTTACAGGTTGCATATTGGAAATTAATTACAATGGTAGAAGAGTCTGAAAGACTAAAAGAAAGGAAATCCGTTGAGTGAAGAAGTCAATGAACCTGAAAATGTAGAGCCTCGTAAGTTTGCAAAAAAATACGATACGGTAGAGGGTTTAGAATCTGCGTATGAAGGTTTGCAGAAGAAGTTATCGAGTGAATTGAGGGTGCCTGATTCTGGAGCAAGTCCAGAAGATTGGGCTTCATTTTATAGCAAGTTGGGGCGGCCAGAAACTCCTCACGGTTATCTAATGCCAGAGAACACTCGCGAAAGAGAAGCTCTAGACCCTATGAGTAAAGTTGCTCATGAGCAAGGTTTGACTAAAGAACAGTGGGAAGCGTTATCTGGCGTAGCTAAAAGTCAGTTAGTGAAAGATACTGAAAAAGATGCTGCTAAAATTGAAAAGATGAGAGAAGAGTGGCAAACAAGTGCAAAATTAAGATATGGGGAAAACTTAGACGAGAAGCTTGCTCAAGCAAAGAGAACCTTAGACGGCTTAGTGCATGAAAATCCTGATATCAATTCAGTGTTAACGAAAACAGGCTTAGTCGATCATCCGGCTATTTTAGATTTAATGATTCAGACTGGAGAAACAATGTCAGACGATAAAAGCCCAGATCAGGCTGTAAGCACACCTGGAGGCGACAACATTGAAGCAATAGTAAATGAAGGGCTTAAATTAGTGGCTAAAGGAAGTCCTCTAAATCCTCGTCACGAAGATTACAGGCCGGATTACAAGAGGTTTATGGAGATTCAACAGATTCTCATGGACAACGGCTACGAGGGGTTAACAGATCCAAGATTTAGAGTTTAGGTGGCCAATAAATGAAGATACGTCATACCTTTCTAGTGGACAGAGAAGCTGTCAATAGAGCAAGAAATGCAGTTGCTTGTGAACGTGAATTAACTCTTTCAGAACTTATTTCTCAAGCAGTACATGAAAAGGTGGATCGTTTAGAAAACTCTAAAGGTCAGACGTTTCCTCAGAGAGATTCAGAATTAAAGGGTGGTCGGCCCAGGAAAAAAGTTGTTGACAAAAAGTAAAATTTATGTATTCAATATCCTTGGAGCCGACACCCTCTACAGAGGCCGGTCCCTGACGCTGTGAAAGAACAGCGGCAAGGCACCCGATAGCCCACGGCGAGGCCCGAATGCGGATACCCTCTCGGACAAGTTTTTTTTTCTAACTTTTCTTGAGAGGAGTATGCCATGGCATACCCAACAACCACTGCGGCTAATTGGCCGGGATCAGATGGCAACAATGCTAACTACGTTGCTCTTTTTAAACAGGCTTACGCCGACACCATCCGTCTTAAAGCACAGACCATGGAAAGTCGCCTTTCCGACACCTGTACTTTTGAGGAACTTCGTGGCGATCCGCTAAACCTAGACGCTTACAAGCCTGTTGCGACAACTACTCGTGATCGCGGCCAGCTTTTTGGTGCTGCGACCAACGACCAGAATTACTCTGAGACTCTAACCGAGCGTAGGACCGTGGTTCCTGAGTTTCACGAGTTTGCAGAACTCTTTGATCCTCGTGACGAGCCTGCACTTCTTCGTGCGATTCGCCCGGATTCCAACTACCTGATGAACGTGGCAGCGGCTTTCGGTCGTAAAAAAGACACTGTTATCATCAATGCCCTTAAGGGAACAGCTGGCGTGGTGGGTTCAACTGGTGGCCACACCTTCATCGAGGATATCTCGGTTGCTCAAAATGGAGTTGAGGGTGGATCTGCATCTTCTGCTACTGGTGTTTCTGCTGCTCCGGCAGGTTCAATCAGTTTTGGCATGACCAACACCAATTTCACCTTGCAAGCCAACACTGTTGACGTAGGATCCGCTACTTCCACTTTGTCAGTGGCCGATTTGGTGAAGGGTCGTCAGATTCTAGAGCAACAGGGTGCTATAAACCCTGGTGATCCAGTCTACGTTGCCATGAACCCGGCAGTGGCTCGCTACCTTCTGGCTGATACCAACCTGACCAGCTACGACTTTAACGCGATTCGTCCGTTGATGAGTGGTGAGATCGCCAATTTCTTGGGTTGTGAGTTCCGCATTTGCAATGAGATTCCGACTGGAATCACCACTGCAATGACTAGCAGTGCTACAGCTGTTACCTCCAGTGCAGCTAATGCGGGTTCGTATGTGTATATGTACACCCGTAGTTCCATGGTGTTCGGAATGGCCCAAGACATGAGCATTCGCTTCGACGAGCTTCCTCAGCGTGGTTACTCTCTCCAGGCTTACCACAGTCTTGGATTAGGTGCTGTGCGGATGGACCCGAAGAAGGTTGTTCGTATCGGTACTTTGGCCTAATCGCTAAATAGGAGTTAAACCCATGTCTGGCAAAACAAATCCGATATCGGCTGCTGTTTTAGGACTTTTTACAGGTTCTCAACCAGCGTTGTTTAGCGAGACATGGGTTAGCCTATTTACGACTAACCCTACAACAGATGGCTCTAGTGCGATTTCATACCCGATACCAGGAACAGACTACGTTGAATGGGGTGGAGGCAGAGTACAAGTTTTGACGGGTTCTAACCCTCAAAATAATCCTCATTGGGACGGTCCTGAAATTGACGACATAAATACAAATCGTTGTCGAATTAAGAATAGTACAATTTTTGGTTGGACGAGTATCTCAGGTCTTTCAGTTGCTGGAGATACTGTATTAGGTGTTGGTGTATGGAGTGCTGCCTCAGCTGGAAATTTGTTGTATTGGGATGTTTTAGACAATCCAAGATTCATACAAAACGATGACACTTTCCAGTTTTTGGCTGGAAGTTTAGTTATCCGGGAGGATTAAATGCTAACACTTAAAGAAGAAGGAGTATTTACCTTCAAAGTGTATAAGCCAAATGGTGAATTAAGAACTGAACGCAAAGCACATAATACAATGACAAATGAAGGTGCAAATCGCATTTTGCGTTTATCGTTTGATACTGGTGCAACGGCGGCAGTAGATACAATTTACACTGGATTAATTTCTTCTACGGTTCCGAGTTCAAACATACAAGTAGCGTCTACCAATACCGCTACAAACATAAAATTAGATACAGCCAGTTCTCCCTTTAATAATAATTGGACTGAGTTGGTGAATGCTGGGATTACCTCTAGGCCAACTTCCACATTGGGATTTAGTTCAGCGGCTAATAAAGTCACATTTACAGATGCGACTTTTAATATAACTACTAATACAGAAACTACTGCTGGGGCTTTCATAGTTAGCAACTCAACTAATGGTTCTACCGCTGGAAGTCTTTTTGCTTGTGCCTTATTTTCTGGTGGAAATTTAACTATTGAAACTGGAGAAACCGTTAAAGTAACTTTTGAAATGACCCTTAACCCGTAAAGGAGAAGCAAAATGAAAGCTTCTGGAAACATGAGTTGCAACGCAACTCCAGAAATTATTAGATCCAGAGATGCGAGTGCTTCTTTGGGTAGTCCAAAAGCCGCATTTGAAACTGGCTATTTCGACATTGAGCATCTCGATAAAGATGGAAATGTAAAAGCCAAGTTTCGTGCGTACAACGGAACGACTCGCGAGTTGGCTGATGGTATTTTTGATTCAATAGACCCTAATGCTACCTCTATATTAGGTGCTTCAGGTCGTGCCGCAAAAATTCTTTTGTATAGAAACTCATCGGCAAATGTCGGGCCGGCCTTGCTCACTACAGATACTTACGCCAATTCTATATTAGCATCTGGCTCAGGTGGTGGTAGTTTTCATACAAGTACTTTTGAACCTGTAGACGGTTGGACTGGCGATGATGCTAATGGCGGTCTTAGCTGGGGCGGGACAGGGCACAATTTTACTAAAGTAATAGCGGCCACCTCCACAATGGCGAATACAACTGCCGTGGCTTTTACTGGTTTTGGCACCACAAATGTAGTTGGTGCAGCAGTGTATTCTGAAAATTCCGCAGGAAACGCTGGAGTCCTTATTGCAAGTGCTAACTTCACTGCTGGAATCGCAAGTGTACTCGCTGCGGATACTGTTAACGTGACTTTTACCATTCAGTTAGCGGTAGCCTAATGCCAAAAGTAGGAAAAAAAAGATTCACTTACAGTAAGTCCGGAGTTGCAGCGGCAAAAAAGTACGCTAAGAAATCCGGCAAGAAGGTCGTTAAAAGATCTACTCGTAAAAAATAAATGACACACCTCTGGGGGGGGGTGACTCACCGGGCTGTTGCCTCTCCCCTATTAGATTAGGATCAAAATGCCGATAGTAAAATTCGAGTTTGATCCGAAATCAGACCCTACATTTCAAGAGGGTGGATTTAATTTCCCTGGTGCAACATTTCCTTTTGATGCAACCATCTCATCCATACAAGCTAAATGCACGAACTCTGGTAAAATTTGCAAGATTCGGGTTGGTAAAAAACTTGTCGATGACTTTATTGCGGAAAACGAACTTGAGCAAGAGCCAGCAATGGTGTGGACTGCTGAGTATGGTGGATACACCGATAAGACAAGTACTGGATTATTAACTAATTGGCATAGATTAGATGATTACGATGAAGGATCTACTCAAACAACGGGTAGTTATAAACCGTTATGGCAAGATAACCAAGTTAACGGTTTTCCTGCTATAAGATGTGTCGTTTTAGATCATGTCATATTTGATACTCCTATATCATTACGTAGCAATCATGCCTGGACTATATTCATTAATTTTGGAAACTACACCCCGTCACTGTATGGGTGTTGTTTAGGATCCCGTAATAATTCAGGAACAAGTATATTATCTGCATATCACTGGGCAGGTATTTGGGCAAAACTGAGACATGATGCTGGTGGAGAGTTTCAAGTAAACGCTAATACAGGCACTTCTGGTCAATATTTTGGAGGTGTAAATTCTACACATATCCTAAGATGCGACGGGAGTAATGTTGTATCAATTAGGGTAAATGGTCAATACACAGGAAGTTCTACAGTAACGAGCGGCAGCCAATATAACTTTGACCGCATAGCGTATTACAAAACAACTTCAACACAGAGATATGGAAACTTTAATCTTACCGACATAATGGTTTGGGACGATTATGAGTTTACAGATTCTGAATGTGAAGATTTAGAAGGTGGATTTACTTCTAAATATAATAGTAGAAGTAAGCTTTCATCTTCGCATCCTTGGGCAAGCGGTAGTTCTAAGACTTCTTCAGATGCGTACAACACTCCTAAAACCGCGTCTTCAACTGCAAAAACAAGTTCGTTATTAAATAGCCTAACAACTTCAGATCAAAACCTAACATTAATTTCTGGCGAGTCTTCGATATCAGCAGGTGATCATATTTGTGTTTTCTTAGACGACTATAATGACTGTGGAACAATTGTAGTCACAGTGAATTATACGGAGGATTAAATGAGCTACTTGTCAGAAGATAATTTACCAGCCGTATTTCCTGAAACTATGGTTATCGATAGCGATACATACACAAAAACATCTACTGAATCTTTAGCAGATTCTTCAGGGACTCTTCAATTTCAATGGTGTCAATATGAAGGTCCACCTGGAAAGTATGTGGCTCGTTTTTGTCGGCCAGATAATACAGCATCTCCTGTTTTATATTATTACGACGAGTTTGATCAAACTTCAGGAAGTGGAATGAGTCCTGAACAATGCCAATTGGCTGCTTTATCTAAAGTCGCTTCTATCTGGAATGCTATCTAGTTATGGCAATTACTCTTGTATCCAGAGGGGTTGCATTATCTGGTGTCACTTCAGATCAAACATCCGCAATTCCTAATGGAGTTCAAGCGGGAGATTTGTTTGTCGGCTTTTTAGCAATTGAACGAGAAAATACCGCTGACCCAAGAATCCGATTTGGAGGTACGTCAAATTTTCCAAGTAGGCAAGGAGTTGCTTCTACTCAAGGAAGAAGTTCGACATACCTTTATTTGAAAACCGTTCTTTCTGCTGATATTACTAACGGAACTATTGGTGTTACAAATTCAGGTGATGAAATTGCTAGGAACGGCTGGCACTTTCATCATAGTTATTTTACTGGAGATATACCGACTAACTTAAACAATATCGACATAAATAACTTTTCAGCTCCCCCTCAAGACATCGGTACGGATGCTACAAATAGCTTAACCTCTAGCGATATTACGGCTTCAGGTACTACAATACCTACCACTTGGAATACTGAAAATTATTCATTAGGCAGTGTTTTTATAGGTGCTTGGCATCATCGACGCATAAACGGTGGTGAATATTCATTAAGTCCCTCAACGGGTTGGACTCTTACGGAAGTAGAAAGATCCAATAAATGTTCTTCAGGAGTGATTGCGTTTATTGCACCATCTTCAGGTTCATTAGGTTCCTACACTGCTTCTATTACTCAGAATAATCCTGATCAAAATAGTTCACTTGTATTTGGTATTCCGTTATCTGCTGCCCAACCAATAACATACACAAAAACAGTAACAGCGACGGCAGCAAGTTTTACAGCCCAAGATCCAATAGTTGCTACTGAATATATTAAAAATCCTCATCTTAGTGTCGTGACGCAACTATTCCTAATGGCTCAAACGCCGGCGGTGCAGGTAGACCCTGGCAAGTCGGTGACGGCGACAGCGGCCTCGGCGACAGCCGGAACCCCAGTGGTGCAGATAGACCCTAGCAGGTCGGTGACGGCGACAGCGGTCTCGGCGACAGCCGGAACCCCAGCGGTACAGGTAGACCCTGGCAGGTCGGTGACGGCGACAGCGGCAACGGCGACAGCCGGAACTCCAGTGGTGCAGGTGGACCTTAGCAGGTCGGTGACGGCGACAGCGGCAACGGCGGCAGC
>Ga0208134_1002152_pt1 | contig 10803 bp, 25 predicted proteins | sample VirMetDEL_Mar_31_FD_184515 | JGI IMG/M metagenome (GOLD analysis project Ga0208134, IMG submission 184515) | Aqueous microbial communities from the Delaware River and Bay under freshwater to marine salinity gradient to study organic matter... | ecosystem: Environmental > Aquatic > Marine >...
TCATTTACTGTTTTACCTTTAAGTTAAAATTATGGAAATACTAAAACACTTACTTGGAATATGTGGTGAAAGCCATATAAACATTTACACAGTAATTTTATCAATAATTATTTTAAAATACATTTATGAAAAAAATACTAGCAAAGATATTTGGTGGAGCAGCAGGTGGAGTAGCAGAAAAAATAAGTAACATCATAGCTAAACATACTTTTTCTAAAGAAGATCGTGCAAGGTTTGAAAATGAAATGGCTAAAGTATTTCTTGAAGCAGAAAGTGAAATGCAAAAGAATGTAACTGAACGTTGGAAAACTGATATGAATAGCGATAGTTGGTTAAGTAAAAATGTAAGACCAATGGTATTAATTTTTTTAGTTGTTTCAACTGTTCTTATGGTGTTTATTGATGCAGGGCTTATAGCTTTTGATTTGAAAGATTCACATACTGATTTATTGCAAATGGTTTTGTTAACTTGTATAGGTGCATACTTTGGAGGTCGTAGTTATGAGAAAGTAAAGAAATAATGGCTAAAACAATCAATATAAGTAGATATAAGAGCAAATCAAAGAAACGTAAAGGAATACACGCTAAAAGTAAAATGAGTGCCTTAAAAGGCTCTAAAAACTATTTTAAGAAATATAAAGGTCAAGGTAAATAATTTTTTATATATTTACTGCACACTTGCAAAACCTAATAAAGATGGAAGTTGCTTGGATCAGGTAATTACATTTCTTTCTTTTTGTAGGTTTTTCTTTCTTTTTCTTTTTACTCTTTTTCTTTTTCTTTCTTTTAGTTATATTTAAACAAATGAAAAAAATACCAAGAAGTAAATTAATAAAAAAACTAGACAAAGTATTTAGTTTATATATTAGACAACGATATGCTATAAACGAAATAGCACAATGTTTTACTTGTGGTAAAAAAGACCATTATAAAAGATTACAATGTGGACATTTTCAATCACGTAAACACTATTCAACAAGATGGGATGAAATAAATTGTCAAGTACAATGTGCAGGATGCAATGTTTTTAAATATGGTGAACAATTTGTTTTTGGTAAAAATCTTGATCTTGAATACGGTAAAGGATGTTCTGAATCTTTATACTATAAAGCTAAACAAATAACAAAGTATTCTTATCCAGAAATAGAAGATTTAATAAATAAATATAATTTGTTAATAAAAGACTTTAATTAATATATATCTTTATTACAGTTCTGTTTCGTTTTGTCTTTAAAAAGAGGGGTTAATTAAATTAGCTCCTTTTTTTTTTCATTTTATTAAAAAAATTGTTTATATTTATATTTCATTTAAAAATATATATATGGACAAAACAGTAACTTACGAAGAACATTTTGTTTTAATTAACTACTACCAAAACAAAATACAAGAACTAGAAGCAAAACTAGAAGTTGAACAATCTAATAACTTAATGGCATTATGAACAAAGATAAATTAACAGAACTTTATCACAAATACGAGTTATCAAAAGATGACTTTTTTAAACATCAACACTACACTATAATTACTAGACAAGGAATTGACAAGATTCAAGCTATAGAACAAATATCTATAGACTATGAAGTAATTAAATGTGAAATTAACTTTGCAGTATTTAAAGCTATAGCAACTAAAAACAATAAAAAGATTATTACTTTTGGTTCAGCTTTAAAAGGAGCATCATATAATGAAGGTAATTGTCAAAGCTGGTATGTAGCTGAAATGGCAGAAAAAAGAGCAATGTCAAGAGCTGTACTAAAACTAACAGGTTTTTATGAACTTGGGGTTTTTGGTGAAGATGAATCTGAATCGTTTAAAAAGAAAACTACAAAAGAAGAACTAATTAATAAAATTAAAAACAATGGCTGAAAAAATATATAAAGAAAAAGATCATCACCCATTTGAGAATCAAATTTTCAATCATTATAGAGAAAGAGCAAAAAAAATAAATGATGCAATAGAACTTCTTATAGAACATAACTATACGGTTATTGATCTTGAAGGCAAATGGATAAAAAAAAATCCACCTAGTGAAAATTAAATATTAACTTAAATTAAAATAAATTATGGCAGGAATTATTAAAGCAAGAATAGACGTATCTAAATTACCTAAAGAAAAATTTTACAAAGGTAAAAAAGGTGTTTACTATGAATTTATAGTATCAGTAAATGACGAAACAAATCAGTATGGACAAAACGTATCTATATCAGATTCACAAACGTTAGAAGAACGTGAAGCTAAAAAACCTAAATTATATTTAGGAAATGGTGAAGTAGTATGGACTAACGATATGATTAAGTTAGCAAAAAAAGAAGCTACACAAGAAGAACCAGTTACTAACGATTTACCTTTTTAACATTGTAAAAAAAATGTTTTTTCAAAGGGGTTTAATACACCCCTTTTTTTTATATATTTATGCAAATGCAATTAAGACTAGACGAAAAACAAACTGAAGAATATTTGGTAATGGAAGCAATCGAACAAGATTGTATTGTTGATCCACAAGAAGCTATAGAATATCCACCAGTTGCATTATCACTAGGAGAAAAACTACTAAAAACAAAAAACAAAGATTTACTATTACCTATACCTATAGGAACTTATGGTAATTTTAGTTTCATTCAAGCTCCACCTAAAACAAAAAAAACATTTCTAGTATCTCTTTTAGCTTCTGTTTATTTAGGAACAAGCAATCGTTTTTCAGGTAATTTAAAAGGACATAGAGAAAATAAAGACTTAATACATATTGATACTGAAATGGGCAAATGGCATTGCCAAAAGGTCTTTAAAAAGGTGCTTGATATGAACACCTTTGATTATTCAAAAAATTATCATACATTTGGTTTACGGACAATAGGATATAAAACAAGAATAAAGTTTATTGATTATTGTCTAAACCACAAAGTAGAAAACGCAGGACTTTTAATAATAGATGGCATTGCTGATTTAGTCAGTGATGTAAATAATTTAGAAGAATCAAATGCGTGTATTCAACAACTTATGGAATGGTCTGCTAATCACAAAATACATATTATGTGTGTAATTCATTCTAACTTTGGTACTGATAAACCGACAGGACATCTTGGTTCTTTCTTGGAAAAAAAAGCAGAAACACAAATACAACTAGAAGCAAATACAGTTAATAAGGAATGGATTACCGTAAAATGCAAACGCAGTAGGGGTTATTCATTTGAAACATTTAGTTTTAAGGTAAACGAAATAGGACTACCTGAAATAGTGGGTGATTTATATGATCCACTAAAAAACTAAAGTATGATTAACAACTTATCGGATATATTTAAAAAACATATTATATGGGTTGACATTGTTTGTAGCTTTGGATGTAATAAAGAAACTTCAGAAGATATTGTACAAGAAATGTATATTAAGATAGACAAAAAAATAAAGAATGGTTTAGATATTGATTTCGGTAAAAATGATTACAACTACTATTATATATTTAAAACACTTAAAACATTATTTTTAGATTTAAAACGCAAAGAAAGTAAAGTAAATATAATACAAATAGAAAACGTTAGGGATTATTTATCTAATCAGGATTGCCAAAACTATGAACAAGTATATAATGATATACAAAACGAATTAAACAATATGTACTGGTACGATAAAAAAGTATATGAAATAATTGAGGGTGGGGAATCAATAGCAAAGTTTTCAAGAAAGTCTGGAATACCTTACTATTCACTTTACAACACATATAAAAAAGTAAAAGAGAAACTAAAAAAATTATTATGATAATAACATTAACAGAAGAACAATTAGATTTTGCACATAGTGTTGGTTTTAAAAGAAGTGCTAGTGTTGGACACGCAGTTACAAGAAAAAGTTTTAATGCTTATGAAAATAAAAAACCTGATTGGTGGCGTCATTATATTGGTGCATTGGGTGAATTAGCTTATTCTATTTATATAGGCAAAGAAATTGATACAACTACTATTGGGCGTGGAGATGATGGAACTGATTTTGATAATGGTGTTGATGTAAAATCATCTGATCTAAATAGAAAACCAAATTTATTATTAGGTATAAATCAATTTAATAAGAAATATGCTAAAAGATATGTTTTAGCTTGGGTTCAAATTCCTACTGTAGAATTAATAGGATATATAGACAGGGATGATGTTATAAATAAAAGTACCATAAAAAACTTTGGTTATAATGATAATTATTTTGTAACTAATAATAATTTAAAACCTTTAGTATGAAATTAGGAGATTTAGTATTCTACATAACAAAATATACAGGAATCAAATGGCTTGTAGATAAATATCATAAAATACGTGGAACTAAATGTAATTGTGATAAAAGACGAAAGGACTGGAATGAAATTAAAATAACAAGATGGTAAAATTTAATAAATATGATTTCAAAGACTGGGAAAAATTTAGGCTTTCAAAAAAATCAACCATTAGTCGTAAAGAATTTGAAATGGTTTGTCAGCTCCACTCAACCTATTACAATCACAAATATCACGAACCTTGTACTTGTAACCCCAAACTAATAAACAAATGGATAAAAGAACTTAATGTGATTTGGGATAATGGGAATTGATAATATAAAAAAACTAGAACAAGCTGTTATTGTATTTCTAAACTTTGATGGTTGGAAATTAAAATGGACTGGTGAAGGTTTTAAACATTATGATGCTTGTGGACTTACACCAAAAGGCAATCGTTGTGTTATGGAAATGAAATTTAGAAATAAATATTACGAAGAAAAAATGTTAGAAAAATATAAATATGATGAATTAATGAAAATGGATAAAGACATTGTAAAACTTTATTTTGTAAATGATCCTAAAGGCAATTATTTATACTGGTTAAACGAAATTAAACTACCTAAAGAAAAAGATATGTACTGTCCTGATACTACACTATGGACTAAAAAAAGATTACTTAAACCTGTTTACTTACTTAAAGAAAATCAAGCCACAAGAATAAATTTAAATTAGCTTATTAAATATTTTGTTTATAAACCATTTTTGATTAGTTTTATAAAATGGTATTACTTATAGATGCAGATAGCTTAATCTTTGCTAGTTGTTATAGAACAAGAGATGAAGAAAATGATGATCCATACTATAGAGAATTAGAAGATTCTATTGCAAAGTTTGATGAACAGTTTATGAAGATTGTAAACGATTTAGAAGAACAATACGAAATAGACAAAGTAATAACCTTTAATGGAAGCAAAGGAAACTTTAGAAAAATACTAACACCAGTATATAAAGCAAACAGAAAAAAACAAGAGTTACCTCCACTACTACACGATATGCACCAATACGTCAAAGATACATATGATAGTAAATTTGTGTATGGATTAGAAACAGATGACCTTGTAGCTAAATACTGGCAAACATTAACAAATGAACTTGGAAGGGATAATGTAATGATTGTAAGCATAGACAAGGACTATAAACAATTCCCTTGTTTAATGTATAACTATCACTACAAACACCAAGTAGTATTAGACATAACTAAAGAACAAGCAATGTATAACTTCTATGAACAAATGATAGTAGGAGATACAGCAGATAATGTAAACTACTTTAAAGGTAAAGGTAAAAAGTTTGCTGAAAACTATTTTAAAGATTGTAAAAGCAAATACCAATATACTAAAAGACTATACGAATTATTTAAAGAACAATACAAAGGCAAGGCAAGACAGAAATATACAGAATGTTATAACCTTTTAAAATTAAGAAATGAATAAAAATAACGATTGGGGAATTGAAATCATAAAAGACGATTGGTCAGTTCAAAATGAAATAGCAGAAAAAGTAATACAGCTTTCAGGAATTGATATATTTAAAGTATCAAGAAAAAGAGAAATAGTAGAAATAAGATCATTATTCTTTTACATATTAAAAAATAAATTAAATATGGGATGGTCAGAAATAGTAAGATACTTTGAAGATTCTGGAAGGTCTATAAATCACGCAACTATCATATGGTCTTTAAAAAACTATGATATTTACAAATCAACTAATAAAAAGATACAAGAACTAGAAGAAATGATTGTGCTTAAAACAAGTATGAATCTTGAGGGAATAAATAGAGAAAACTATTTAGAATTAAAATGCAAAGAACTTGAAGAAGAAATAGACAAATTAAAAAACCAAACACCACTATATAAGTTAGTTAATAAAATACCTAAACATTTAGAAGGTGAAGCATTAACTAGAATAGAACTACTTATAAAAGGCTGGGAATGGCAATACAAAGATAGTTCAACAGCTTATGCAGGAGAATGAAAATATTAAATTTATATGCTTGTCTTGGTGGTAATAGATATAAGTGGGGTAATGAACACGACATTACAGCTGTAGAATGGGATGAAGAACTTGCAAGGTTATACCAAGAAAGATTCCCAAGTGATAAAGTTATTGTAGCTGATGCACACCAATACTTATTAGACCATTACAAAGAATATGATTTTATATGGTCATCACCACCTTGTCCAACACATAGTAGGTTAGTTCAAAGTAATAAAAATAAAATAAAAATGAAATATCCTGATATGAGTTTATATCAAGAGATAATTTTTTTAGATAAACTATATGATGGTAAATATGTTGTCGAAAATGTAATTCCATATTACGAGCCATTAATTCCTGCAAAAAAAAGACATAGGCATTTGTATTGGTGTAATTTTAATTTACCTAATGTATTAACTATTAGAGAGGCAAGAATTAGTACTGGATTACAAGAGGTAAAAAAATTATGTGAATTTCACGATTATGATTTTTATAAATATAAAGGCAAACAACCTATTAATAAAATTGCAAGAAATCTTGTAGATTACGAAGCTGGAAAAACAATATTAGATACAGTAATGGGATTAACAATAAAACAAAATGTAAACCAAACTGAATTATTTTAATATGAATAAAATAAAAGATCAAGCATTGTTAAAAGTGCAATCTAAAATATGGGAACAAAAAAGATTAATAAAAGAACTAGAAAATGATATTGAAAAAGACAATGACATTGAGTTTGACATAATAGAACTACAATTTAACAATGCTATTACACAATTAGAGATATACGAATACATAAAAAAAGCAATACAGAATTATGACTAATAGAGAATTTAAAGAAACAAAGAAATATCTACTTGACAAATGTCAAGAAATAATGAACGCTAAACAACCTGAATACACGCAAAAGAATATAGACGTTCTAAACAACTTTAAAACAACTGCAGAAAGCATAGGCATTGAACCTATGGAAGTATGGGCAGTATTCTTTAATAAACATATACAAGCAATATTAACACACGCAGGAGATCCTACTATGCCACAAGCTGAACCAATAGAAAGCAGATATGCAGACGCTATAAACTATTTACTATTAGGATTTAGTATTCTACAAGACAGACCAAAAAAAGATATAATATCTGGTACAGAATGAAAAAATTAAATGTATTAGAATTGTTTGCAGGAAGTAGAAGTATTGGTAAAGCAGCAGAACATTTAGGTTATAATGTTTTTAGTTCTGATATTAATAATTTTAAAGATATAGATTATGTTGTAGATATATTAGATTTTGATTTAAATAAAATACCATTTAAACCAGATGTTATATGGGCAAGTCCACCTTGTACTTACTTTAGTGTGGCAAGTATTGGTAAACATTGGAATAAAGACAATACACCAAAAACAGAAAACGCAAAACTTGGAATCCAAATTATACAAAAAACACTTGATATAATTAATATGTGTAAACCTAAATATTTTTATATAGAAAATCCAAGAGGTAAATTAAGAAAGTTAGATTTAGTTAAAGGCATACCAAGAACTACTATTTGGTATTGTACTTATGGAGATAAAAGGGCAAAACCTACTGACATTTGGAGTAATAATATTTATTCTATATTTAATACTAACGGATGGAAACCAAGACCAGAATGTCATAATGGAAATAAAAATTGTCATCACGAATCAGCACCAAGAGGCAGCAAAACAGGAACACAAGGTTTAAAAGGAAATTATAATAGAAGCAAGATTCCAAACGAATTATGTATGGAGATATTAAAAAATAACTTAAAAAATTACGTTATATAATAAAGATTGATTAAACAATAAAATATCAATTATGGATAATAGAAAAAAAAATGGTGGTGTAAGAGAGGGAGCAGGTAGACCAAAGAAAGCAGACGAAAAAGCTAATAGAAAAACTTGACTTGCTTATAGACAATGACAAAGTAATTGAAACTTTAGGCAAACAAATATTAAAAGGTGATTCAAGAGCTATGAATTTATACTTTGGATATAGATATGGCAAACCAAAAGAATCTGTAGATATAACATCAAGTGAAGGCTTTAATATAAACTTCAAAGACTTAATCAAGTTTAAGTGATTGAAATAAATAAAAAGTATTCTCCTATTGCTGAATCAGATGGGAGGTACTTTATTGTTACAGGTGGTCGTGGATCAGGTAAATCATTTTCAGTAAACCTCTTATTAGTTCTTCTTACTTACGAAGCTGGGCATACTATACTATTTACTCGTTATACTTTATCTTCTACTTACATTTCTATTATTCCTGAATTTATAGAAAAAATAGAACTGCTTAAAAAGTTTGATGATTTTAATATAACAAAAGACGAAATAAGAAATAAACGTTCTGGAAGCAAGATAATATTCAAAGGTATCAAAACATCAAGTGGAGATCAAACAGCTAATCTAAAGTCATTACAAGGCGTTACAACGTTTGTATTAGACGAAGCAGAAGAACTAACTAATGAAGATACATTTGACAAGATAGATTTATCAGTAAGACAATTAGGCAAACACAATAGAGTAATACTAATATTAAATCCAACTACTAAAGAGCATTGGATATATAAAAGGTTTTTTGAAGATAAAGGAATACAGGAAGGCAAGAACGCTACTAAAGATAATGTTACTTACATACATACAACCTATTTAGACAATCTTGAAAACTTATCCCAAAGCTATATAAACCAAATAGAAAACATAAAAGAACGCAGACCAGAAAAATATAAACATCAAATGCTTGGTGGCTGGTTAAACAAGGCAGAAGGTGTAATATTTACTAATTGGCAAGTGGGTAAGTTTAATAAAGTAGGTGTTAGTGTATTTGGTCAAGATTTTGGATTCAATGATCCTAATACACTTGTAGAAACTAATATAGATACTACTAGAAAGATTATTTATTTAAAAGAATGTTTTTACCTAAATGGTTTGACAACAACTGAAATAGCACGTTTAAATATGAAACACGCTACAGATAATTTAATAATTGGAGATGCAGCAGAAAAAAGACTGATCTATGAATTAAAACAAAAAGGATGTAATATAGTTTCTTCAATAAAAGGAGCTGGTTCTATAACTTATGGTATAAGCCTATTACAAGACTATGATTTAATAGTAGATGAACAAAGTATAAACTTAATCAAAGAACTTAACAATTATAGTTGGCTAGAGAAAAAGTCTAATACACCTATAGATAAACATAACCATTTAATAGATGCTATTAGATATGCAGTAAGCTACCAGCTACAAAATCCCAATAGGGGTAAATACTATATACAATAATGGAATGTAAAAAATGCAAACAGACAATGACTATATATTCAGGCAAAGATAATCAAGACTACTACTACTGTAGAGATTGTGATATTATAGAATTTAAATAAACTTTATTAACAGATTTGTTATTTATTTTGTATATTGCATATATGAAATATAAAACAGGACAAACACTTAACGTTTATTATCACGGAAGAATACACAAAGGCAAGGTAGCTTGGATTAAGTCAGGCAAAGCAGGTTTAGTATTGACTGATCCATTTAATTGGAGATTTGGCAAAACCTTTGTAACAATACCTTTATAAAAAAAGTTATTAAATATTTTGTTAATTAAATAAATAGTTATATATTTGAGTATAATTGCAATGAAGCAGTTATATAAACAAACAGACAAATGATAAATATAATAAAACACTCTAATTCTTATGAAGTTGAATGGACTATACAGGGAATAAAATACAAAGAATTTAGAACACAATGGTTTTCAACTTTAAAAGAAGCAAAACTATTTAAAAAATGTTTAAAAAACAGATTTAAAATAACAACAATGGGAGTGTAACAGCTCCCTTTTTAAAACAGAACAAATGACATTAGAAGATAGTTACAAAATTAATAACGTAGAATCAACATTAAAGTTCTTATTGCAATATGCAGAACTAGAACCACATCACAAAAGGTGGGTAATTGAATCTTATAAAAACATTATAGACTTTAAACATCAAAACGATATATTATGAAAAAAAGACAATATAGATCAAATCAAGGTAGAAGTCCTTATCAAGAAGAACAATCAATGAAAATAATCGGTGTATTACTTTTAGTAGCTTGGACTTGTGCAGTAATCCTTTTAACATTAAAATTAGTATGAAACATTATTACGAAATAGACGGACAACGCAGATATTACATAGCAAAGAAAATATCTAAAAAAGAAAATAAAGAAACCTTTTTAAAAATTCTTGTGTATGCAGGTTTAGGCTGGGTAGTATTTTATGTATTTCTATTTTTATTCTTACATTTGTTAGAAATGGCAATATGAGAAACAAAATACAAAACATACAGGACATAGAATATTATGACAATTCTATAGTAATAGCTGACCTTATAAAAAAATGGACAAAAGCTAAACCAAATAACAAAGAACTATTAGACTTGCAAAGTAGATTTATACAGATGTGTATATATGTTGCAGGATTACAAAATGATTTAGCAGCTTGTAAAATAGCTA
>Ga0208134_1002153_pt1 | contig 10801 bp, 12 predicted proteins | sample VirMetDEL_Mar_31_FD_184515 | JGI IMG/M metagenome (GOLD analysis project Ga0208134, IMG submission 184515) | Aqueous microbial communities from the Delaware River and Bay under freshwater to marine salinity gradient to study organic matter... | ecosystem: Environmental > Aquatic > Marine >...
ACATGAGTGGTTGGAGGTAGGAGCATGGGTGTTTAAACACTTTGATGAGATGAGTGGTGTATCATTCCTTCCTCACAGTGACCACTCTTACAAACAAGCACCTTACCAAGAGATAGAACAAGACGAATACAAAGAACTTAATAAGTTGATGCCTAAAGATATTGATTGGGAGAAACTATCTGAGTATGAAGTAGAAGATACTACTGTTGGTTCACAGACTTTAGCCTGTTCAGGTGATAGCTGTGAGATTGTAGACATAGGAGCATAGTATGTTAAAAGCAGACGGACTTGATGAAGCTGTGATTGGTACAACTATGTTATGGGGTGCAGAAGGTAAAGTATTAGTCTATTCCTGCGAGAAATGTATTGATGTTTTTATGACTCGTGATGGTATGAACTACGAAGATGCACTGGAGTTCTTTGAGTTTAATACACTAGGTGCATATGTAGGTAAGCAAACACCTGTGTTTGTGTGGACAGACACTGAAGATTTAGACTTATAAAAAAATAGGGGGCTTAATTGCCCCTCTCTTTTTTAGTAACTTGGTTTTCTTACTTTTTTCTTTTTCATTAAGCACTCCTTTTTGGTTTAGTGTGTGTTAAATATTCACTACTAGCAGTATGTTTAGCACCTGTCATTAACCTACCATTATGTTTATGAGTCTTACCTGTGTACAACTTACCATTCTTTTTATAATGTTTTTTGTTTCTCATGACTTCTTTCTCTTCCTACCACTGGCTGTTGTTGACCACTTAACTCTTTTAGAGCTAGTCTTTTTCTTAGCTTCAGCTTTAGTTATCTTTGATGCAACCTTCTTAGGTCTACAAGCAGGGTAAGGTCTTTTAGAATCTTTCTTCTTACGACCACAAGGTTTACCAGTTTTAACATCAACCCACTGTTCACCAAACCACTTACCTAATCCACCCTTTTTAGATTTACTTTTTGCTGGCATTTTTCTTTTTCACCTTATTGTTACCACCTTTCCAGCCACCACCTTTACCCTTGTACCACTTAGCAGCCCAAGCATTAGCGTATGCTGATGGATAAACCTTAAACTTTTTCTTAGCCTCGCTCTTTGCTCGTGACCATAGAGCTGGTTTTGTAGGTGTTGCTTTAGCCATATAAACTCCTTATCTTACCACTGGTGTATGCAGTTAGCTATAATAGCTATACAAGTTGCCATGTTTAATAAAACCCAAAAAGTTCTAATTAATGCAACCTTGTCTGATTTTTTATTATCTTTAAATGCTTTGTGACCTAATGCTTTGCACCAAAGTTTCCACCAGTAGCTTACCATTTAACTTTATTAGCCCAGTAAGCTGCTGAACATTTACCTTTGGCTATGTTTTTTGCGTGTCTTGCTTTAAATGATTTGCGTTTAGCTTTCATCTTAGCAGATTCACCAGCTTTAGCTTTACCAGCAGTTTTAGCACCTTGTTGTCCAAACCTAATAGTCTTAGGCTTACCATCACACATGGCTACAACTACATGAGATTTTTTAGGGTGGTTAGGTGTACGCTTTGGCTTGTTATAGCCTGATACACCTATTCGTTTGAGTACAGAATCTTTTGGCATTACCTGTTGCTCCTACTTCTTATTTCTTTTCTAACTGATGATGTTATTATACCTAATCTTTTATACCTTTGTATTTCATCTGGTGTAGATTTCATAATTAAATCTGCTCTATCTTCAACAGACATATTTTTTATTAATCCTTCTTGACCAGTTACATCTAACCTTTCATTTTTTCTAATTTGTTTTGCGTATCTTACTAGCTTTTCATACTTAACTGGATCTTCTTTTCTTAAAGGTCTTAGTTCTTTTCTTACTTGGTAGTAGTCCTTACCACCATAGTTTTCTTCATACTCTTCAGAAGTAGATTTTGTAAGATCATATTTAATATCATTAGACCTACCATTTAGTATAGCTAATATGTCTTTAGAGCTTAGTCCAGCTTTTTTAAATATAGATATTCTTTCATCTTCATCAAACCCTAGTGTTTCTAAACTTTTATTTTTTCTAATTAAGTTTGCAAAACTAGCTTTTCTACTTTCATTCGTTTGATTAAATAAACTAATCCTTTCTTGTTGTGACATATTAGGATTGTTTTGTATTGCTCTTTTATAAGGTGTTGCGTTCTGTCTAAGCCTAGCAACTACATCTCTTGTGTTACCAACAGCTTGTCTTGTCCAATCATTCTTTTGAACCCTTACACCAACCTGTCTTAATCCAAGTTCTTTTGGTGTATACCTAGCATCTTCACCTCTTTTAAATATATCTATACCTTTTTCAATTTCTCTTTGCGCACCACTTTTAAGTATTTGTTTAGCAACATAAGAAGTTCTATCATAAGCATTTTTATACCACTCTTCATTAGTAGCAATTAGTTGACCATACTCGTCCTCATTAAAGACGGATTGTGCAATAGCTACAGAAGGAAAGTTACCCCCTCCTAATAAGTTATTAGTTAAAAAATCACCAAGAGTATCCATAGGTCTATCAGCAAAACCAACACGAACAGCTTCTGAAACCATTTGATGCGGTACTAAGTAAGATGGGTTTATAGAAGAAGCAGTTTTGTTTTCAAAGTCAACATTAAAATAAGATTTTTGTTTACCTTTTTCGTATGGTCTTGATACAACATCATCTAATGCAGCTTCCATATCTGGACTAATACCTTCTTCTTGATTTAAATAACTTATAGTTCCAGCAGTACCACCTACTACTGTTGCTAAAGCACCTAAACGAAGTAGTCCTTCTTGCCTCATTTTAGTTAAATCAGCATTTGTTAAATCAATATCTAAGTTTCTACCAAAAGTACCTCGTATCATTTGACCAGCATACTTAGCTTGGAAGTACATATTTCTACTAAACTCAGCAGTAAAAGCAACGAAAGGTGGTAAGCCACCTAGCCTACTTAGTGTTCTAATAAACTGAGAGATTTTATCGTAGTTTTGAAAAGTATCATTAGTTAGTTTAGCTGCTGCTAATTTAAGGTCATCACCCCTTAAGTCAGGAAATATTTTACCTAAGCGTTCTTGGTTCTTAGACCAAACAGAAAACCTAGCAGCAATATCACTGGCTTGATATGCTTTAGCAAAGGGTTCTATACCCTTGTTTATTTTTTCAGTAAACGAACCTTTTTCTATACTGCTTCTTAAATCACCAATATCAACATTACCAGAAGCAAGTCCATATTTTTTTAAGTCACTTACTAAATTTAAATAAGCCTCATTACTTTCAGCAGTTTTACCAGTAGCTATTCCCCTGATACTATCGTACTCTGCTAGAGCAGCTCTTAAACCTTTAAGTGAGCTTTTAGAAAATGGGTTCATACCCATACCCAGCATAGTAGTCATTGCACCATAAGCATTAACTGCATAAGAGGGTGGGTTAAAAATAACTTTAGCTGCTTTAGAAACACCTATTGAAGCGTTGTAAGCCTCTGCTACATTCTTCATAAGAATATCTGTGCTTCTTTCTTGTTGCTTCATTATGTAGCTTGCATCTAAAGCCTGTTGTACTTCTTTTGGAACTTTTAGTTGTTCGTTTTCTAATTTTAAATTATTAACATCTCGTTTAAGTTTTAATATTTGATACATTGATTGTTCATTTGGAGATATATCTTTTGCTCTTTTTGCTAAACCTGTTTGTAAAAGAGCGTTCATAATATTAATATCAGAAGTAGTATCAGAAACAAGGGTTGATACTTTGTTTAAAGTTCCTCTTATTCTTTCAACTGGTGATGTAATAGGTTTTAAAAGATCTTCTAACTCTGGACTTAAATCTTTTCTTTGTTTTAATATACCATAAGAAACATTACCACTAGGCTGTGATGAATTTTGTGCTTTATTAGCAGATATTTCAAGTAGTTCATCAACATCATTAGTGGCTTCTCTTAATACTTTAGCATCTAATTTTTTAATATTAGGGTTTTTTATACCAGCTTCTTTTTTCTTTTGTAGTTGTTTTATTTTTTTGCCAGCAGCTATTGATTTAATAGTTCTATCAATTTGTTCTGTAGTTGGCACATAATCAGGATTAGAAAATAGTTCATATTCTTTTGTTAAGTAAGCATCATTATCTTTAATTTTTTGTGATGTTGCTCTTCTTTCTTTATCACTCATTCCTTTTACTTTATAAGTGTCAAGATAACTTGTTAATTCAATTTGCATTTCTTTAAGTTCAGAATCAAACTTGCGTAAAGCCCCCTCTACTTCAGGAACTTCTTTAAGTCTATCTGTCATAACTCTTTTAGGGTCACCTAAATAATCATCAATATGTTTTTCTATAGCTGGGTCGTTTTTAATAGCTTTGTTTAGTGTAGTAGCTATTTTAGTAGAAATATCTTTTCGTGCTACGTCTATATTTTTAGAATAAAAAACTGCATCTGTTGTTTTTCTACCTAAGAATGAGCTAGGAAGAAGTTTGCTTTTTATATTTTCCCAAGTTGTAGGTTGTTGCATAGCATTAATTCTATTTATCATATCTACTTGAGCTTTTGTGTACACACCAAGTTTTACTTTTTCAGCAATTTTATTTGCTGCAACCAATCCGTTCTTACCTTTAACTGGACTAGCTAGTGCTATATCAGCAGGAGATATTTCTCCTTTAGCAACCATTTCATCTATTTCATCTGGTGTTTTTCCAGCCATTTTTTGAAAAACTTTTTTTGTTTTTCTTGAATCAGATATGTTCTTAACACCTAAACCTGCACGACCAATAGTGCCACCTAAAATACCACCACCAGCAGCCATAATAAATACATCTTCTAATTCAACATCACCTTCATCAATAATTTGAGTACCAACAGATTCACCAGCACCTATTGCAGAGCCTCTAACAGCTTCTCTTTTTGTAACCATAGCAGATATCTGACCTTTAGATAAAGTCTTTCCTGCTGCTTCAGCAGTTTTAGCTGCTGCTTTAACAGCTTTAACAGTGTTACTAAAAGGTATAAGGTTTATTAAGCCAGCAGTAATAGCACGACCATAAGAAAAATCTTCTCTGCCTTCTATTTCTTGAGCAGCAGCAGACCCTGCATATCCAGAAGCAAATGCAATGGGTATATAACCAACAACACTAGCAGCACCAGCAGCTTGACCACTAGCAGCAATAGCTATTTCAGCAGTTAAGCCTTTTACTATATCACTTACTTCTGGGCTACCATCATCTGTTATTGGTTCTTCTTGTGTTGATTGTTGTTGTACTTGTTCTGTACCCCTTCTATCAGCTAAAGCCTTTAAAACTTCTTCTCTGGTTGGGTCTAAAGAAACATCAACTTCAACAATTTGATTAGTTACTGGATCTCTATATCTTTGTAATGGCATAAAGTATTAATCTCCAAAATCACCTTTCTTTTTAGATAGTTCTTCAAGCAAACCTTTTCGGTAACCTCTAGTTCGTTCACCAACACCTGCTTGACCTTTTGTATAACCAGTTTCTAAATCAAAGGGTTCATCAACAGCTGGTAGTTGTGGGTCATCTGCTAAAGATTGTTCAAAGTCGCCATAGTTACTGGTTAATAATGCTTCTTGACGTTGAGTTTCATTTACAATAGCTTGTTCTTCTTTTCGTTTTTCTGCGTTTTCGTTAAACAACATACTTCTTCTTTCTATTTCATTTTGATAAAGTGACCTTTCGCTTGGTGAAAGACGCTCTGTATCTACTCTATTTCTTAATTCTTTAATTTGCTCTTCTAAAGGAATTGGTTTACCTTCTAAATCAGCAACTAAAAATTTACCAACAGAAATTATTTTATCATAGTCACTTTGAGCTGTTCTAATACTAGATTCTTTTTCAAATTTTGGAGCTAACTGTCTTAATAACTCTGCTGTTTCTGGATCTTTAAACTTAGATGAAAGGTATTCTGTTTTTAACTCTTGGTATCTTTTTCGTTGTTCTTTAAATTCTTTTCTATCTTTAAGAGCATCTTCTCCACCAAACATTTTTTTTAAAAGAAAATTCATTCCAAAAGCACCAGCAGAAAAACCAATTTTATTTGCGGCTTCTTGCATTGGATCTGGATTTTTAATTCCAGCTAATCCAGATTGAAACCCAGCTAGTGTTTTTTTTGTGTTGTCTTCAATTTTTTTAGAACCAGCAACATTAAGTTTAGATTTAGAATCTTGTACTTCTTCTATTAATTGTTGCAGTTTTGATGCAGCATCTATAGCCATTATTTAATCCTCGAATAATCTACTTGTAAATAACCATCTGGGTGCATACTAACTGCTTCTGGAAACACTTTTATTGCCTCTTGAGCTATTACCCCAAAAGTTATTTGGTTTCCTACAAACTGTTTAGCTTCTTTTGTCCAATCCCAGAAATAAGTATTAAGACCACTAGCAAGCTCACCTACTTTTCTAATATTAGTTTTAAGCCTTTTGTCACTCAAAGCGGCAGCAGTTCCTGCTTGTGCAGCACCACTAGCAGCTTGAACCAACATTTGACTAAACATACTTGGAGCAGCTTTAGTACCAGCTTGTGCTAATGCAGCACCACCACTTGCTGATGCAGATTGGGCAGCAGCTCTAGCTTGTTCAATACTAAGCCCTTGATTAACAAGACCCTGTTCAAGTTCAGTAACAGTACCAAGAGTACCAAGACCAGTTTGAAGTCCACCAAGTAAGTTAGTAAGTTGTTGTTGTCTTGAAGTTAGGTTAGTTGTGTAACCACCAAGAGCTTGTTCATAAGCTTGTGCTTGTTCTGCTTGTGCCTGTGTCCTAGCACTAGAACTTAACTCAGCTAAAGCCCTAGACTGTGCTAAACCTAATCCATAAGCATCTGGACTAACCATGCCAGTTCCTTCACCTGCACCTACTGTTTCACCTGCTAACTGTAAACCTAACCTACCACTACCAAACAAGTTAGATTGTAGTTGTTGTCTTTGTTGAGCAAACTCAGGTTGAAGTAATGAAGACTGTGTTCTAAATATATCAGCAGCTCTTTGTTCACCATCATCAACACCACTAAACATTGGTATTGCTTCTTGTGATTGACCAAGATAACCTTGTAAAAATGGTTGTGTTGCACCCAATGCAGTTTGTTGTAAAGCTGTTAATTGTGGATCTATAGTAGAATCAACATTAAAAGCAAGACCACTAGGTGTACCAGTAGTAGTTCCTAATGTGCTAGTATAAGTATAAGGTTGAAACTGCGCTCCTGCATAAGCTGGTGCTGGTTTAGCTTTTTTACTCTTAAAAATACTACCCATTGTTACTTACTCCCTCTAACAAATATCTCTCGCTGTTTACCAAAATCATCTTGTATAACTCCATAATATTTAAATCCGTATATGTTTAAAAACTTTGTGTGCTTTGCATCATTAACTAAATGTTCTGCATAAATAGGTCTGTTGTTTTGTTTTAGTAAATACTCTAAACAAACTTCCATTTTCTTTCTTGTACTCTTTAACCATTTATAAACATCACAGTGTATAATTAAATATTGTTCGTATTCTTCTAAGTACAAAGTAAAAGCCTTGTCCTCTACTACAGGAACTTTATCCATACTACGCAGTACGCTTCCACATATAAACTACAATGTAAGGTTGTAAGTTTTTATTAGTAGCACTTTCACCAGCAGAGTTGACTGTTGTTGCTACAGTAATACCTGTTGTTGCTGAATTAGTGTTGTAGTCAGAAGCTGTACTAGAACCAGACCCTTGTGGAAAAGACCCATCTAATCCAATTTTATGTGACATACTATGAAAATGACCATTATCAGTAACAGCAGAAGATGCTGTGTGAGTGTGAGCTGGTATAATAGAATCTGCAACACCACCAGTTTCATTTAAAGTATCAAACGCTGTATTACCACTATCAATACCAACCATAACTTTACCAGCACCAAACGCTTCCCATGTACCAAAACCTAGTAAACTACTAGGATTAGTAGATACTGCTGCTTGTGTATAAATAGTTCCTACAGGAAACAAAGCTGCTTTGGCTGCTGCAACTGCTGTAGTGATAGCACTTGTTACATAAGCTGTTGTAGATATTTGTGTGTTATTTGTAGAAGCTGAAGCTGTTGGAGCTGCTGGTGTACCAGTTAAGGTTGCACTATTTATATCAGCCTTAGTATTAACTGCTGTTTGTATTGCTGCAAACTCATCATTAATCTCAGTACCTTTTACAATCTTATTAGCATTGCCTGTACTTAACGAATCTTTAGCTGCGAAGTCTGTTGTCTTTGAATAATTACTCATTTATATTGTCCTACCTAGTTTTCCGTAAACATCTAATTTTTGTATGCTCAAAGAACCACCATCAATAGTTGCTTCCACACCTATTTGAAAGATACTCCCTGACCCCGATACAGACGAATTTAGCCTATCTAAAGACACCCCTGCTTGGTACTCTGCTACTACAGTTGCGTTTGCCCCATAATCGGCTATTCCGTACTCTGACACTGGTGTGTCTTTTATTGTAAATGGAAAAGAAAAATATGATGTAAGATAATCAAACCCAGCTTTAATATTAAATGATTGTGCGCTAGAGCCAATAACAGTTACAGCAGTTTTCTTTAATAGCTTATTAATATTTGGATAGCCTAAATCAAAGTGGTTAGTAAAATAACTCATAGTGTAAGAAGAACCATTATCAGTAAAGTTACCATACTCTGCTATACCATTAGCTTGTGTTATGTATAAAGCCTTACTTGTTTTATCGTAAACAAAATCTGTGTGGTTTAAATCGTTCCAAGTTGTTACTCTATAACTACCATCTTCTAGTGGTCTACGAGTATCAAATACATAAGCAGTACCAGCAGTAGGTAAAAAGATTAAATAAAATGCTTGTTCAGGAAAATAAACTGATTTAACCAAACCAAGATTTGTTTCTTTACCTACTAAATCTACAAAAGAATCCCTAATGTTTTTAGATATGTCATTTAACTTGGCTGACTTTTCTTGTATTGTTCTACCTAAACTTCTTAATCCTGTAGCAGATAAAAATAAAATATCTTCACCTGTGTTCTGTATTGAATCTCTTGCTATACAACCTACACCTTCTAATACTTCTACTAGACTTAAAGTGTTGACATCAAAACTGCCTTGAAAACTATCATTGTCTTTGTAAATTATAATGTGGTTTTTACAAAATATAATTAGTTGACCATTGTGACTACCAAGCCCTGTAATAACATCTGAACCTTTTGGTAGTACACCTGATATGTTAATACTACCAGCACTACCACTACCCCATGCAACACCATCTAACAAATCAGAAAAGAATACAGTAGTTTTGTTAGTGCTAGTATCTGCTGCAAACAATCTACCAAAAGCACTCATTACTATGTTAGCTAGTGGTGCTGTTCCTGTTTTATCAGCGTGACTTTCTATAGTTTTAAACTCGTCATTTGTAGATTCATTAGTATAATAGATTGGTTTAAAACCAGCTTGGAAAAAATAAGCTCTGTCATTTAGTGTAGCTGAAGCCCAGTTACCAGCATTAATAGTATCAGTGCTAGTTAATGTTATTGTACTAAGAGATGTAAAACCTTTTTTAAATGTACTAGCGTTCCAAGATATTAAAGTGTTAGCTCCAGTTACATCTAAAAAAGGGTGCATACCTAATAAGTTAATACCATCACTACCTGTTGTACGATAAAACCAACCTTGTCTTGCACCTAGTCTACCAAACTCATCAATAACACAGTTGTTAGCTTCTAGTGCAAAGGTAGGGTCGTTAGATACACTAGAGTCTTGAGTATTTAAACCTAAAAAAGCTGGTGCTACTAACTGTGCTGTTACTAATTCTTTTGCCATATTAGTTTGTACTCACAATAAATGGTACTTCTTCAACTGTAAAGATTAATGAAGTGTTTACATTATCTGAATGTGCAACAATCAATGTACCTGCTTCTAGCATTATATAAGATGTGTCAGTAAATCCTGCATTAAATACACTACTAAAAGCTATAGACAATGTTTTAAATATAGGTGTTACTGTACTTCCAACTTTAACACTTGCGTTAGCTACTGTTGCACCAGAACTTGCTGTGTTAGCTGCATGAAACATTACTAACTTTGCTCTTGTATTTGCTGGTACTGTATAATAAGTAGCAGAGCTAGTAGTTACAGCAGGTACTAAAATTGTTCTAGCTTTCATACCACACTAACTCCTCTGGGTGTTTGTTACCATCTAAAGTTACTGCATCTTGTAAAGCATTAGTAGCTCTAGCATAAGCACTAACAGGGTTGATACCACCATCTTCACCACGCTCCTCTACTGCCATTGCATAGGCTAATAGCTCTACTGGTTTAGTTGGTACAGTTAATGTATCAGCATCATTTACTAAATCGTCTGACCTAAGTACACAGTTAAATCTAATTGTGTATGCTTTGTCTGGTATAGGATATAGGTCTACTTGTGTATCACCATCAGCACTAACTCCGTTAAACGAATAGTAATAAGGTGAGCCTGTTGCTACATCATTACTTAAAAAGAATTTATTAAAATCGTGTGCTGCTTTGTAATCTAAGAAAAAGTTATCTGTTACATTTGTTGCATCTAATACTGTTAAAGAGTTTAAAGAACCATTTAGTTCATAGTTAAAAATACCACTGGTTGTAGTAGCACTTAATGTAGTTCTTAATGCACTCCAGTTCCAAGCATTTTCTACTGACTCTTTTGCATCATTAACAAGTACAGCTATCAAGCTAGAGTAAGAAGATTCATTAACTGTTGATACAGTACGCTCTCTTAATCGTTTTAAAATGTTATTAACTATATCTAAGTAAGTCATATCTTGTATCCTAATTAAACCATTTAGAGAATAAAGTGCTACCAATACCAA
>Ga0208134_1002154_pt1 | contig 10790 bp, 9 predicted proteins | sample VirMetDEL_Mar_31_FD_184515 | JGI IMG/M metagenome (GOLD analysis project Ga0208134, IMG submission 184515) | Aqueous microbial communities from the Delaware River and Bay under freshwater to marine salinity gradient to study organic matter... | ecosystem: Environmental > Aquatic > Marine >...
TAACATCAAGCGACTTTAATACGGTTAAAGCTTTAGTAAATGGTGAAGTTGATACTTTTATGGGTTTCAAATTCATTACATCTACTAGACTTGCAATCGCTTCATCTAAAAGATTATGTGTTGCCTTCGCTGGCGATGGCATAAAGCTTGCATTAGGTAAAGACGTTATGACTAGAATTGATGAGAGATCTGATAAAGGATACTCAACTCAAGTTTACGTTTGTATGTCTATCGGTGCTACTAGAATGGAAGAAAGTAAAGTTGTTTCAATCCAAGCTCATGAAGCTTAATCAATAGGAGATATATATCATGGCAAGTGTTAAAGCGGTAAATATTACCAACTTAGATGCTACTCCGATTGTTAAGACGGATAGCGAAACTAACGGTGGAAAAATCAGAGTATCTTACGATAACTATGAAGCTTCATCATTAGCAAGTGGATCAGACATAACGATTGGCAGAATACCAGCCAACGCTACTATAATGGATGTTGTTCTAAAGTGTGATGCTTTAGGCGGATCTTCAACTTTAACAGTTGGAGACAGCGGAGACGCTGACAGATATTTAGCTGCAGTTGGAACATGGAATGCTGCTGGTCAAACTCAGTCAATGTTAGGTGGCTCTACAGCTGCTAATACAGCAATGACTGGTCTGGGATACAGAACAACTGCATCAACTGATATTGTAATCACAACTGGAGGAGCTACTATTTCTGGCTCTATTCATTGTTGGGTTATGTACACAGTTGAGTAGTTAATAACTTTTTGTTTGGCGGATGAAATACTCCGCCAGGCATTATTAAGATGGCAATCTCAAGAAATAAAAGAAATTACAGACCTACTAAAAAAGGTGCTGGAATGACAAAAGCTGGAGTTAAAGCTTATAGAAAAGCTAATCCAGGATCAAAATTGAAAACCGCAGTAACTGGTAAAGTTAAAAAAGGATCGGCTGCTGCTAAAAGAAGAAAATCATATTGTGCAAGATCTGCTGGTCAACTGAAAAGAAGTTCAGCAAAAACTAAAAATAATCCTAACTCAAGGATCAGACAAGCAAGACGAAGATGGAAATGTTAAAGTGAAGTACCTTTTAATTTTATATGTATGTAGTTATGCAACAGCAGAAACTAAATGTAACAATGAAAGTATTACTGGATCTTTTGATAATTGGTCCACATGTATTAATCAAGGATACAAGCAATCACATTTTTTATTAAACGAACTTTATAAAGAAGATTTCGAAGATGAGAAACTAGCAATTAGATTTTCATGTAGAGAACAAGGAGAACAAATATAATGGCAAGTGCGGTAGATATAGCAAATTCAGCGCTCAATCTTTTAGGAGCATCAACAATTTCAGCATTTACAGATGATAGTAAGAATGCAAGATTAGTTAATCAAAGATATGAGAATGTAAGAAATAGAGTTTTTAGATCTCATGCTTGGAATTGTTTACATAAAAGAGTTCAACTTGCTCAAAATAGTACAGCTCCAGTTATTGAATATTCTAATGCTTATGCTTTACCAAGTGACTGTTTAAGAGTTTTAAAAGTTCACAATGGTACAACAGACAGTATCGCTTCTGCAATAGATTATAAATTAGAAGGTAAAAATATTGTAACAGATGAAGGTACAGTTTATTTAATATATATTGCTTTAGATACTGATCCAAATAATTACGATAGTTATTTACAAGAAAGTATTGCTCATCAACTAGCTGCTGATCTTTGTTATGCAATTACAAATAATGCAACACTAGCTAATAATTATATGGTTAGAGCTGATGAAAGATTAAGAGAAGCAAGATTTATTGATGCAACAGAAAACAGTTTAGGAACTATTGAGAGTAACGAATTTACTGACGCAAGGTTATAATGGCTCGAACAACTTTAGCATTAACATCTTTTGTTTCAGGAGAATTTGGAAATAAGCTTACTGGTCGAACAGATTTTGATAAATATACTTCTGCAGCAAAAACTTTAGAAAATTTTTTAGTACATCCTCAAGGTGCTGCAACAAGAAGAGTAGGTACTCAATTTATTGCTTCTGTTAAAACTGCTGCTGCTAAAACAAGATTAATTCCTTTTGAGTTCTCAACTACTCAAACTTATATTTTAGAATTTGGAAATAATTATATTAGATTTTTTAAAGACAAAGGTCAGATCTTATCTGGTGGATCTGCTTATGAAATATCAACTCCGTATTTAACTGCTGAGTTATTTGATATTAAGTTTGCTCAATCTGCTGACGTTATGTACTTGGTCCATCCAAATCATGAGACTATGAAGCTTTCGAGAACTGGACACACTTCTTGGTCTTTAGCTGAAGTTGACTTTACTAATGGTCCTTATTTAGCAACCAATTCTACCACAACTACTTTGACACCAGCCTCAGCTAGTGTCGGAACTGGTGTAAATGTTACTGCTTCTGCAGTTACTGGCATAAATGGCGGATCAGGATTTCTAACAACTGATGTTGGAAGATTAATAAATTTTAATAGTGGTATTGCAAAAATAACATCTCGAACAAATACTACAGTTGTTGTTGTTACAATACTTACAGCATTTGCAAATACTGATGCTAAAGATGATTGGAAGCTAGGAGCATTCTCAGATACGACTGGACATCCAAGTTGTGTCAGTTTTTACGAACAAAGATTAGTATTTGCTGGAACTTCATCAGAACCACAAACAGTATTTTTTTCTAAGGCTGGAGATTATGAAAACATGACTTCAGGTACTAACGCTGATGATGCAATGGTTTACACTATTGCTGCTAATCAAGTTAATGTTATTAGATATTTAAAAGCTCAAAGAACTTTAGTTATAGGTACGACTGCTGCTGAATATACAGTATCAGCCGATGGAACAGATGCTTCTATAACACCAACTAATATTACAATTAAAAGACAAAGCTCTTATGGATCTGCCAATGTGGATGCAGTTACTGCTGGTAATGCAATATTGTTTTTACAAAAAGCAAAAAGAAAAATTAGAGAGTTAGCTTACAATTTTGATAGTGATAGTTATGTTGCTCCTGATCTTTGTATTCTAAATGATACAGTTACTGAAAGTGGTATTGTTCAAATGGAGTGGCAACAAGAACCAGATAATATTTTATGGTGCGTTAGAGAAGATGGACAACTAGCAGCGCTTACTTATCAAAGATCTGAAAATGTAGTTAGTTGGCATAGACATATTTTAGGTGGTGCATTTGGATCGGGTAATGCTGTTGTTGAAAGTATAGCTAGTATTTCTGGAGATCTAAACGAAGATGAACTTTGGTGTATTGTTAAAAGAACAGTTAATGGTGCAACAGTAAGATATGTAGAATGTTTTTCTGATTTTGATTTTGATGAAACAACAGCTACAGATTTTAAATTTTTAGATAGTCATTTAAGTTATTCAGGATCTGCTACAACCTCTTTGTCTGGATTAAGTCATCTTGAAGGACAATCAGTATCTATATTAGCTGACGGATCTGTTCATGCAAACAAAACTGTAAGCTCAGGTGCAATCACATTAGATCGATCAGTTACTAAAGCGTGTGTAGGTTTATCTTACGATAGTGTTTTACAAACTATGAGAATAGAAGGTGGAGCTACCGAAGGTACTTCTCAAGGTAAAATAAAAAGAATTTCAAAAGTTGTTTTAAGATTGTTTGAAACAGTAGGTGTTAAAGTTGGACCTAGTTTGACTAAATTAGAAACAATACCTTTTAGAACAACATCAAGTAATTTATCTGCTCCAGTAGATACGCTTATAGAAGGCGATAAAGAAATAGAATTTGACGATGATTATAATAGTGACGGACATATATTTATAAAACAAGATCAACCACTACCAGCTAGTATTCTTGCTATATATCCAACGCTAGTAACAAATGATGGCTAACTTTACTGTTGTTCCTTATGAAATGGAACATGGAGACGAAATTATTGAATTTGGCATGAATGATAAGCTCATGGAAATTGATGCTAGTTATACAAATAATAGACTAGATATGGCAATTCCTGGTTTAGCGTTTACCTTGTTCTTAGATAAAACACCGATTGTATCAGGTGGTATAGTTCCGTTATGGCCAGGAGTTGCTGAAGGTTGGGCATTATCATCAAAACATATATTCGATTACAAAATTAAAGCTGCATCGTTAATCAAAAAGAGAATGGATTATCTATGCGTTAATAACAAAATTATAAGATTACAAACTGCAGTCAAAGAACAATTCCTAACTGGTGTTAGGTTTGCTCAATGGTTGGGTTTAGAAAAAGAAGGTCTAATGAAATATTACGGATTGGATCAAACTAATTATTGGAGAATGGCAAAATATTATGAGCGCATTAGGTAACATCGCAGCAGCACAATCTGCAAAAAGAATTTCTGCATACAATGCAAAAGTCACAAGAATGGAGAGAGACTTTGTTGTTGCAAAAAAAGAAGTTAATACAAAATTTTATAACAATGTTACAAAACCGTTACTCTTAAAAAACCAAGAAAAAGCTAGAGCAAATTTATTTGTAAGTAGTTTAAGAACTGGTGCAGAATTTAGAGAAGGCACAACACCTTATGATGTAATGTTAGAGAATAATGTTAATCAAGCATTCAATGTAGTGATCGCTGATTACAATAATGAGATGGATGCCAACGATCAACTTAATCAAAGTTTAATGTTAGAAGCAAAAGCAGCTGGTCAAGAATACGCTGGAAGAATGACAGCAAGAGCGCAAAATTTTGCCGCTGTTGGTTCTTTATTATCTGACGCTAACAAATTAGGTATGGTATAATGGCTATTTTAAAAATTGATCAAGTACAAGGTAAAGTAAATACTGGCAATGTTCCAAGAACATCAGCGTTAGCATTACCTTTATCACTTGCTAATCAACAAGCTCAAGGCTTTAAAGCATTCTCTGATGGATTAGTAAATCTTTATGCTGCACAAAAAAAAGAAGAGGACCTTAACGAAGCTCAATCTATTACAGATAGCTTATCTATTGATTTAATTAAAAGTTATAAAAAGCATAGTAGTAATACAGATTTAGAAGTTGCTTTAGAAGGTTTTAATGAAGATGTTAATTATAAAAACTTTGAAGATTTAGGCTCTAATAAAAGAGTTAAAAAAGAAGTTAGAGATTATATAAGTAAGTTTCAAAGAAAATACTCTTTAGACTTATTGGGTAAAGTAACTGAAAATCATCAATCAATTACTAAAGCTAGAAAAGATAAATATTTATCAGATCTTGTTAAAGAAAAAGCTGCTGGTGGAGCTAATGCTATATTTGCTGATAGAGAGTTAAATACTTTTCTTACAGATCCAACTAATATTACTTATTATGGAGCAGATGGTTTAGCTAAAAAAAAAGAAGAAATAGACAATCAAGTAATTGAATTAACCTACATAAATAAAGGACAAACTGGAGAGTTTAACTTATTTGATGATGCTCAAAGAGAAGAGCTAAGAAATACTTTGCCTATGAAAAGCCAACAAGCAGTTATTGATAAAGTTAGATCAGACTGGTTATCTAATACTTTGGCTCTTAAAGACGAACAAATTTTTAATGAGAAAAAAGATAAGCAATTTAAAATAGAAACATTTACTACCGCATTACTTGCTATCAATGATCATAGATTAATGCCTACTGAAGAAAACTTTGGTAGATTACCATCACTCAATAATCTTTATGATTTAAAACAAAGTGGAGCTATTAACTCAACTCAATATGATTTTTTATTAGAATTTAAAGCGAATAAAAGAACATTAGATGATGAAACAACTTTACAAATAGTAAACACACAATTTGCTCTAGCTGATAACTCAGAGATGATTGATAGTTTACAAGAAGATGTAAATTTAAATCCTAATATTACAAAAGGTTTATCTGCTAAAAGTATTATTAAATTTAATGCGCTAGCTGACAAATATAAAAATGACACTAGATTTGCAATCGAAGATAAAAAATTTAGAAAAAGATTAGATATAGCCTCTAAAAGAATTGAAGAAACAACTGGTGCAATAGATCTAAGTAATTTATTTGGTGCAACAGCTAAAGATTATGATTTTCTACAAAGAGCGCAAACAAGAAAAGATGAGTACGATTATTTAACTTTACAAAAAAATTTTACTCCTGAACAAGCATATACAGAAATTATTAAGAATTTAGATGAAACAGAATTACCTGAGCTTCATGATCTTGAACAACCAATTTCAGGAACTATAGATAATTTTGCTGAAGAAGTAGCTGCTCATCCAAGTGAAGCTTTTGAAAGATTAAGACAAAAAGTAGCTGATGCTAAAAAAATGAAAATTATAGATATGACACAATTTAAAGAGGACCTTCGTAGAATTGATATTATAGAAGATACTTTTAATGCCAGAAACACAATCTTTGGAAATGTCAAAGACGCAATAGGCGATACGTTTGGAGCAAAAAAGGAAAATTAATATGGAAGAATTTGATGTATTAAAAGATTTATATTTTCCAATTCAAGAACAAGAAAAACTTTATAGTAGTAATGAATATAGATTACTTAAAAAAAACAATATTGATACAGCTGAATTGGAAGGTATTGATCCTGACGAAAATGCTGGAGAAATTGTTTTTGAAGATAAATTATCAGATGAAGATAATCAGATATTCTTAAAAGATATTTTTGACTTTGTTGCTAAAGATTTACCTAGAGATACTTTAATAAGTGTTATTAGAGGTGGTACTAATGGATTTCAATTTATAAATAATTTTGCTGGAGCATTAGGAATTAATCCAAATGATACTAGAGAAGTTCTTAACCAAAAATTTGAAAAGATTAAAACCGATTTAGATAACGCTGAAAAAGATAGTCCGTTAGTATCTAAAATGATGGCTGTTGCAGCTCAAGATGGAATGTACACATATCCTATATATAAGAAGCTAAAAAGAGCTGGTGTTCCTATGGCTTGGAGAATGCCTACAGCTTTTGCTTTAGGTGGTGCTTTAGGTTTTGATAAGAAAACATCCTTCTTTGTAGATAGTCAATCTATGAGAGATCTTAAATCTTATATAGGTGTTGCTGAAGATACTCCTATAGAAGAGATGTACGACAAAACAGTTCAAGCTATAGAGTTTGGAGCTTTTGGTAAAATTTTTGAAAAGGTCTTTGATATTGGTCGTGCTGTTAAAACGATGAATAAAGATAGAATTAAACAAGGTGCTATTGCGCTTGGTGGTGCTTCAGCAGTAACAGCAGTTGTTGATGAAGTAGAAGAGATAGTATCAGATAATCCTGAAAACAATACTATTTCAAAAATAACAGAAAATTAGTAAATATTTAATATCCTCAAATATTTCTAAAAAATTTTCATAAAATTCAAAAGGTATAATCAATGGTAGTTAAGGCTGTTTTAAATAAATACACAAAATCAGAAGCGAAAGATCTGATGGAAGAAGGACAAAAGTTTGTCGAAGAAAAGATTAAAGGTCCAGCATTAAAAAAAAAGAAAAAAGAGAGTATTCCAAAAGCTTTACAAGATCCTTTGGATTTAGGAAAAATTGATATTGAAGAAGGTTTAACTCCTAAGAATGTTAAAAAACCAACTATTGTAAATCAAGATAGAACAGAAAAATTTTTATTTAGAAAAGATAGTAAAATTAAACCAACAAAACTTGATGACTTTAATATATCTAAAATAGAAACAAGAGATGATATTTTAAGATTTATTGATGAAATATCTACACAATTTAAAACTGGTATTGATAAACAAAAAAGAGGAACAGTATCTAATGAAGCTACAAAAGAGATGGCTTCTATCTTGCAACTTAATCCAGAAAAATTAGGTCAGACTTTATTATCGTTAAAGCCTGGACAAACATTAAATGCTGAAACAATTTTAGCAGCAAGAGAATTATTAGTAGCATCATTAAGCAGATTAGATGATCTAGCCATTAAAGCTAAAACTGGTGGCATAGATGATATAATGAATTTTAGACAGCATTACGCTTTAAGTGCTGAATTACAAAAAATTATAAAAGGTGTTCAAACAGAAACTGGTAGAGCATTGCAACAATTTAAAATTCCAGTTAGAGAAAAAAAGTTTACATCTCCAGACATTAACGATTTGAATAGACAACAGTTAATGGCAGAACTTGGCGGAGAAGATGAGATAAGAGCATTAGCTAAATCTTATTTAAAATTAGATACACCAGAAGCAAGAGCTGCAGTAAATGAAAAAACTGGTTTGATTAATAATTTAAGTAAAGCCTCTGAAGCTATGTCAGAAGTCTTTATAAATGCTATTTTATCTAATCCAATGACACACGTTAGAAATACTGGTGGTAATTGGCTTACTCAAGGTATTTTATTACAAGAGAGAAAATTAGCTTCAAGAATGTTTGGCGATGCTACTAAAGATGGTATTGCTGAATTTGAAGATGTTGCAAAAGCTTATGGTCGATCAATGGCTTCTCAGGAAATGTGGGGATCTGTTGGTAGAGTGTTTGCTTCAGAGACATTAGGATTTAAAGGTTTACCAACTGGATTACCAACTGTTAAAAATCAATTTGGTGGATCTAAAGTAGAGATAAGACCAGGCAGATTTACTGCTAGTAACTTCAATATGCAAGAAGGCAGTCTAGCAACTGGTGTTGATGTACTTGGTAAAGTATTAACTTTAAATAGAATACCTACAAAATTATTAACTGTTGCTGATAGTTATTTTAAAAATTTAGAATATAGATCAGAGATATATGCAAACGCATATAGAGAAACAGTAAAAGCAGTTAGACTTGGAAAGATACCTAAAGAAAAAGGTCCTGAGTTATTAGCTGACTTTGTTGTTAATCCTTCTGCTCAAACAGTTAAAACTGCTTACGAAAAAACTTTAGCTTCTACTTATCAAACTCCGTTAGGAGAAAGAGGAGACTTTTTAGATAAAGGTCAATTATTACAAAAGTTAAAATCTAGATCTGGACCAGCTAATGTTTTGTTAAATTATTATTTACCATTTATTCAAACACCAGCAAATATTGTTGGGTTTACAATGGAAAGAACTCCAGGATTAAATTTATTATTAGAAAATTATAGAAACAGTTTATTTGGTAAAAATGGAGTAGCAGCAGCTCAAGAAGCTAAGACTAAAATGGCTTTAGGTTTTATGCTCTATACTGCGGTTGCTGGTTTAAATATTGGTCAACCTTTTGGTATGTCAACAACTGGAAGCTCACCAGAAATAGGTTCAAGATTTTCAAATAAATTTAACAAAACTCAAGTTAAAGATACATTAGGTGTTCAATCAGGAACAATAAATTTTCCTAATGGATTTCAAATTAATACAACTGGCTATGATCCAATAGCAATGTATATGAGACAAGCTACAGATTTTGCAGCTATTGCTCAAATGGGTTTTGAAGATAATGATCAAGCAGAAGATTATTTAAGAAATTTTACAGCGTTCTTAATTTCTAGTGGAGAGAATATTGCTTCATCGACTTTTATGGCTGGTGTAGGCAAAGCATTTAATGACTATCAATCTTTTGATAGATTAGGTTTTGTTAAAGGTGGCAAGAAATTTGCTAATCAATTTGGCTCATCTTTTGTACCTACGATTGTTAGGCAAGGAACTAAATTATTTTCTGATGATCAACAAAAATTAGCAGTAAGTTTTGATGACTATATATTTAAAGCTTTAAATGCAGATAGAGTACCAAGAAAATATGATTTACTTGGAGATCCAGTAGAAAACTTTGGATTTTTTTCACAAAGAAAAGACGATCCAATAAGAAGAGAATTAGCTAGTTCAGGTGTTGAAATACCTAAAGTAGATAAAAAATTTACTTATAGAAAAAAAGGTTTATCTGCTGATCTTGAATATACAGCTGAAGAGTTATCATTTTTGCAAAAGAGATCAGGAGAATATGCAAGAGATATATTCTCACAAGTAATGACTAAGGAAGAATATAAACTTATGTCATCTAAACAAGACAACATTTTTAAACAACAAACTATAGAAAAGATTTTTAGTGGTGCTAAAAAAGCAGCAAAAGCTGATCTTCTTTTTAATCAAGAAAATAAATATCCTAAATATATTTTAGATAATGAAGCTTTAAATATTACTGTTGAAGCTAAAGGCGCTTACGAAAATTCAAATGAATTACTTTTTAAAGCAGAAAGTGAAATCCGAAAAGATTTTATAAACCAAATAACAACTCAAAATTTAGGACAACCAAACAAACAATCAGACGAAGAATATTTTGAAAACAATTAGGAGTAATAATTAATGACAATATCAACAACTATAATCAAGAATAGCGCAAACGGAAACGGATCAACATCTGCTTTCACTTATAGTTTTAAAATTACTGATGATGATGACATCCAGGTAATTATTAGATCAGCGACTGGAACTGAAACTGTTAAGTCTAAAGGTACTCATTATAATGTTAGTGGAGTAGGTAACAATTCAGGAACTGTTACGTTTACTAGCGGTAATATTCCAGCTTCAGGAGAAACGGTCCTTTTAAGAAGATCAACTCCGCAAACTCAAGCAATGGACCTGATCGATAATGATCCAATGTCTGCAGATACTATAGAGACTGCTCATGATAAGGTTGTTGCTATAACTCAAGAACTTCAAGAACAAGTTGATAGATCTTTAAAATTATCAAGAACGAATACGATGACCAGTACAGAGTTCACTAAATCTGCAACAGATCGTGCTTCAAAAATCTTGGCATTTGATAGTTCAGGAGAGCTATCTATTACGCAAGAACTAGGAAATGTAAAAGGCAACTGGGCTGCCTCTACTACTTATGTTCAAAGAGATATT
>Ga0208134_1002156_pt1 | contig 10788 bp, 13 predicted proteins | sample VirMetDEL_Mar_31_FD_184515 | JGI IMG/M metagenome (GOLD analysis project Ga0208134, IMG submission 184515) | Aqueous microbial communities from the Delaware River and Bay under freshwater to marine salinity gradient to study organic matter... | ecosystem: Environmental > Aquatic > Marine >...
AGAAGTAATGGCTAAAAGTAAATTTATAAGCTCTAGCACATTAGAAAAAAAGAAGGTTAAAAGAAAAGGAGTACATGCTAAGACTAAGACAAGTAAGTTAAAAGCCAGTAAACACTATAAAAAAGCCTATAAAGGTCAAGGAAGATGAATAGAAAAAGAAAAAATCCATATCCATCCTATACAAGTCCAATTAGAACACAAAGAGGATGCTTGTGTGATGACAATACATATGATGTAGAATGTTGTGATGGTACAATATGGGGACAAGGAATAGGAATTACAGAAGCTACACCAGTACCACCAGTTCCTACCCCTCCACCACCAGTAGAAGAGAATTTTATATTACAAGAAGATGGTAATTATTTACTACAAGAAAACAATTTTAAAATAAAGCAGTAATGGCAAATAAAAAAATATCAGAATTAACTACAGCAAGTACACTAACAGGATCAGAAGAGTTTGCATTAGTGCAGAGTTCTACAACTAAGAAAAGCACCTTAACAGTTTTACAGCATTATATAGTAAACAAACTAGAGCCAACTCCCTTAACTGTAGTTAGTGGTGGTGGTGATATTGATTTAGGTGATTCAACATATAATAATGCAGAAATTATAGTGCTTTCATGGAGTGGTGGTAGTGATACAATTGAATTAACATTACCTGATGCTACTACTACAAACAATACAAACAGAGCATTTAGAATTATAACAGACAGCACATATACTACTAACACAAAAGCAGATCTAACTCCTATAGCAGGACAGACATTAGATGGATCTTCAGATGCTTATAGAATTAACAAGGCTTATGAAGGTATTAAAGTGTTTAGTAATGGAGTTGAATGGTTTATAATTCAGAAAAAAGCATCATAAAATATAAATTTTAACACATATATAATTATAAAGATATGAAAGCAAATGATACAATAAGTAAAATTAAAAATTTATTAGGCATGGAGCTATCCAAAGAAGAAGTAAGTAATGTAGAGGTTAAAGCAGAAGAAATTGCATTAGCTACTATGAACTTAGAAAATGGGACAGTCATTGAAGCTGAAGAGTTTGCTGCAGGAAAAGAGGTGTTTATTGTTACAGAAGATGATAGAGTACCAATGCCTGTGGGTGAATATACTTTAGAAGATGGTAGAGTTGTTGCTGTTGAAGAAGAAGGTATGATTGCAAGTATTTCTGAGGCTAAGGCTGAGGAAGAAGAAGCAACATCAGAGGAAGAGATGAAGTCTCAAGAATCTAAGCCTGAAGATTTAGCAAATGACTTTGCAACTAAAGATGAAGTCAATGAACTGAAAACTATGATTGAAGAAATTAAAGTAAATCTTAGTGAAGTATTAAATAAAAAGGAAGAAGAGATTACAGAGATGGAAACTAAGTTATCAGAAACACCTGATGCTGCTCCATTGAAGCATAGTCCTGAAAACAAGAAGGAAAAAGATTTCTATCACATTGCATCTCAAAGAGCTGAGACATCTCTAGATAGAATCATGAGAAAATTAAGTTAATAATTATTAAAATAAATAAAAAATGAGTAAACCAACTATAACAACTAGCTATTCTGGAGCTTCAGCTCAAAAATTTATAGCTGCCTCTTTATTAGAGGGGACTACATTAGCAAATGGTGGTGTAACTATCATGCCTAATGTAAAATATAAAAGTGTAATTCAAAAAGTAGATGTGGCAAACATTATTGCTAATGCTACTTGTGATTTCACAGATGCAGGAACTACAGCAATTACTGAAAGAGTAATTACATTAGAAGAGTTCCAAGTAAACATTAAATTCTGTACTAAGCAGTTTGTAGATTCATGGGAATCAGCAGAGCTAGGTGCTTCAACATTTAAAAATATGCCAAGAACTTTTGGAGACTTTATTGTAGGACACTTTGCTGACCAAATTTCTGCAAGTGTGGAAAATTCAATATGGCAGGGCGCAACAGGATCTGCAGGGCAGGTGGATGGATTTGAAACATTATGGGCTGCTGATGGTGATATTGTTGATGTTACAGGTACAACTGTTACTGCTGCAAATGTTATTACTGAGTTAGGTAAAATTTTAGATGCTGCACCAAACACAATCTATGGTAAGGATGATCTTACTTTATATGTTGATAGAGGTATTATGAAAGCATATGTAAGAGCATTAGCTGCACAAGGTGGTGGTTATGAAAACAGAGTAAACATGTGGTATGATAAAAATACACCATTAACATTTGATGGTATACCTTTATTCTTAGCAAATGGTTTATCTGCTAACACTGCTGCATTAGCACAAAGCTCAAATCTGTACTTTGGTACAAATCTTGTAGATGATATGAACACTGTAAAAGTAATTGATACAGCAGATACTTTAGGTGATCAGAATGCTAGATTTGTTTCTAGATTTGCATATGGAATCCAATATGGAGTTCCACAAGAAATTGTATTCTATACATAATAAACTGATAATCAGTTAGTTAGAGTTAATAATCAAGTATAAAGGAGGTGTAAAAGCCTCCTAATACTAAAAAATAAATAAATATATGAGTTGTCAATTAACAAAAGGTAGAATTGTACCTTGTAGAAATAAATCAGGATCTATAAAACAAGTTTTTTTTGCAGACTTTGGAACTTTAGGAAATATCACTGAAGTTGCAGGTGAGATTACTTCATATGATGGTAGTCCTACATTTTACAAATATGATGTAAGAGGAACTACTAACTTAGATACTGTTGTTACTTCATCAAGAGAAAATGGTACAACTTTCTACACTCAGACATTAACACTACAACTACAATATTATGATAGAGCTACAAGTGAAGAAATTAAGTTGTTAGCTGTTGGTAGACCACACATTGTGGTGGTTGATGCAGATGATAACTATTTAATGGTTGGTAAGGTGAATGGAGCAGAGCTTACTACAGGTAACTTTACAGTAGGAGCTAATATGGGAGATTTCAATGGATTCAATTTAACATTTGAAGCATTAGAAACTGCACCTCCTTCATTTGTTACACCTTCATTAGTTATTGCTGATGACACTGGTACACAAATCAATACTTTTCCTACATCATAATAGTTAAGTGTTTTTCTAATTAAAGGGGACTAAGGTCCTCTTTTTTTATATAAAAAACTTTACACTTTATAAAAAATAACTAAAACAGTATTATATAAGTATGATATATCTAAGTACTGCTACATCAGCTCAGACTTTTACATTTATACCTAGAAAATTTTCAATTACAGGTACTTTAAATGTAACAGATGAAGAAACTGGATTAGTACAATCACAAACAGTTGGAATTAACAAGTTAAGCAACTTAGGAGCAATAACAGCAGCACTTACATTAGAAGAAGGAAAGTTTTATGAAATAAATATATCATCATTAGGTTCAAACTGGGATGATGTAGTATTATTTTGGAATAACATAAATATAAACTGGGATGAAGGAACCACACCAGTAGGTTCAACATGGCAAACAGCAAAAGATTCATGGAATCAAACAGGTGGTAATTGGGATTCTGTAAGGCAGCCAGTTAGTGAAGTGATTTATAATGATAGAATATTCTGTACAAATCAGACAATATCACAAAGATCACAAGAGTATTATGATGTAATAAAAGATGAGTATGTATATAGCACATCAGGTGATAACACATACAAAGTATATAATGGATAACAATGAGTAGACAACATAGAAAACCAAAATTTGAAGGTGATATTAGAGTAGTAGAGTTAGCAGCTTATACTTCTCCTAAAATCATAGAAGATCCAAGAAAGGATTTTGTAATGTATGGTGAGGATAACAACTATTATCAATATCTAATTGATATATATAATGGTTCTCCAACTAATCATGCATGTATTAATGGAATAAGTGAAATGATATTTGGTAAAGGACTTGATGCTACAGATTCAGATAAAAAGCCTGATCAGTATGCACAAATGATAAGCCTACTAAAGGAAGATGTGATTAGAAAAGTAATCTATGACTATTATTTAATGGGTGGAGCTGCAATGCAGATTATCTATGGTAAAGGTAGGAAGAAGATTGTGCAAATAGAACACATACCAGTAGAGACATTAAGAGCTGAAAAGACAGGAGAAAGTGGTGAAATAGAAGGATATTATTACTTTCCTGATTGGACAGAATACAAGACAAGCTCTAGTCCTACAAGAATACCTGCTTTTGGTACATCTAATGAAGCTAGAGAGATATTATTTATAAAGCCTTACAAATCAGGTTACTATTATTATAGTCCTCCTGCTTATACTGGTGGATTACAGTATGCAGAACTAGAAGGTGAGATAAGTAACTTCCACATGAATAACATAAAGAATGGATTAAGTCCTTCAATGATTATAAACATGAATAATGGAATACCTAATGAAGAGGAAAGATCTATTATAGAGCAAAAAATATCACAGAAGTTTAGTGGTTCAAGTAATGCAGGTAAATTTATACTATCATTTAATGATAATACAGATAGTCAAGCTACAATAGAGCCAATACAGTTATCTGATGCACACCAACAATATCAGTTTTTATCTACAGAATCTCAAGAAAAGATATTAGTAGCACATAGAATTGTATCACCAATGCTATTAGGAGTTAAGAATAATACAGGATTAGGTAACAATGCAGATGAATTAGAAAAGGCATCTATACTTATGGATAACATGGTAATTAGACCATACCAAAATTTAATGATAACTGCTTTTAACAAAATACTAGCCTACAATAACATATCATTAAAGCTATACTTTAAAACATTACAGCCTTTAGAATTTACAGACTTAAAGAATGTAGCTGATAAAGAAACAAGAGAAGAGGAAACAGGTCAAAAGTTATCTCTTAAAAATTCTGCAAAAATATATAGACCTAATGACCATCTTACAAAAGATGTTGCAAAGATATTAATTGACTTAGGTGAGGATGAAGATTTAGATCAGTGGGATATTTTATCAGAAGAAGGTGTGAATTATGAGTTAGATGACAAGCAAAATGCAATGTTAAAACTAACAAGTACAGGATCAGCTAAACCTGCAAGTAAAAGTGAACAAGATGCAGGATTATTTAAAGTAAGATATAAGTATACAGGAAAAGTGCAAAAGAACACTAGACCATTTTGTAGAGAGATGATTAAAGCTAAAAAGATATATAGAAAAGAAGATATAATAGCAATGGATAATGAGCCTGTAAATGCAGGATGGGGACCAAAAGGAGATAATCAAACTTATTCTATATGGCTTTATAAAGGTGGAGGTAACTGTGGACATGAATGGACTAGAGTAGTATACTTTAGAAAAAGAAATGCACAAGGTGAATTTTTACCAAACAAAGGATTAACTAATGATAAAAAAGTTACAGAGGCAGATGCTGCTACAATAGGGTTTACTCCTGAAAAGAATCCTAAAAAAGTAGCACAAAAACCTAGAGACATGAAAAACAATGGATTTATAAACAAGTAAAAATGGCAGCAACAGTATTATTTATAAATAGAGATGATTTAGTAAAGAACACCATAATAGATGGTAATGTTCAGGCTGACAAACTAATGCACTTTGTAAAACTAGCACAACAGATACATGTACAAAACTATTTAGGTACAGATTTGTATGAAAAAATAACTGAACTAATAAACACAAGCACAATTTCAGGTACTGTTTATGAAACTTTATTAGTTGATTATGTACAACCTATGCTAATTCACTATGCTATGGTTGATTATTTACCTTTTGCAGCATATCAAATAAAACAAGGGGGAATATATAAGCATGTTTCTGAAAATGCAGAGACAGTAGACAAGAATGAAGTGGATTATTTAGTTGAAAAAGAAAGAAGTTTAGCTGAATACTTTACAAGAAGATTTATACAGTTCATGGATTTTAATCAAAGTAGCTATCCTGAGTATACATCAAACACAAATGATGATATTTATCCTGATAGAGATGAACCTACTTTTCAAGGTTGGGTACTATGAAAATATATAAACCTAAGCAAAAAAACATTATAAAGTTAATGAAGTATATTAATAATAAATTAAAAACAAACAAAAATGGCAAGTAGTTTAACAGGGATATCTATAGCATCTAGTTATGATTCACTCCTTAAAGTTGGTGATAATGATGGGTTATCAGCTAGTTTAAAGGTGATTTCTGATGGTTTAGGGACAGAGACTGGTATAAGTCTTAACAATACAGGAGATCTTACAGCTACAGGTACAATTACAGCTAATTCATTGGTTGGAGACCTAACAGGAACTCTAACAGGAAATATTAGTGGTAATACAACTGTATCAGGAACTTTAACTTTTGGATCTTTATCAGATGGTACTCTTACAATGACAGATATTCTAGATGAAGATAACATGAGTTCAGATAGTGCAACAGCACTTGCAACTCAACAATCAATAAAAGCATATGTTGATGCACAAGTAACAGCATCAGATTTAGACTATCAAGGAGATAGTGGAGGTCAACAGTCAATAGATTTAGATAGTGAGGTATTTAATATTGCAGGGACATCTAATGAGGTTACAACAGCAGGAAGTGGAAACACTTTAACAATAGGATTAGCATCAGCAATCTCAGGATTAACATCATTAAGTGCAACTTCATTAGCAGGTGCATTAACTGGAAATGTTACTGGTGACTTAACTGGAGATGTTACAGGAAATATAACTGGTAATGTTACTGGTAATGTTACAGGACAGGTTTCAGATGTAAGTAATCATGATACTGATGACATATCAGAAGGTTCAACAAATTTATATTTTTCAGATGCTAGAGCAGATGCAAGGGTAAACCTACAAACAGGTGCAAATCTTGACTTATCTAGCAAATCAACAAGTGATTTATCAGAAGGCACAAATTTATACTATACTTCAGCTAGGTTTGACAGTGCTTTAGCAGGTAAATCAACAACAGATTTAAGTGAAGGGACAAACCTTTACTACACTGATTCAAGGGCAGATGCAAGAATAGCATTACAAGTAGGATCTAATTTAGATTTATCAAGTAAAGATACTGATAATTTAAGTGAGGGGACAACAAATAAGTATTTTACAGATGAGAGAGTAGATGATAGAGTAGCTAGTTTAGTAGTGGCTTCAACAGGAATTTCATCAACTTATGATGATGTTGCAAATACACTTACCATAGCTAACACAGCACCTGACCAAACTGTAGCAGTAACTGCATCCAATGGATTGACTTCAGGAGGCACATATCCTAACTTGACAGTAGCAGGGGATGATGCAACTACAAGTGCAAAGGGAGTTGCTAGTTTCTCATCTGACCATTTTAGTGTATCAAGTGGAGCTGTAAGTTTAGCAGCAGATTCTATAGATGATACCTTAATTGACTTTGGAACTGGAGCAGGGCAAGTTAATTCAGATGATTTACCTGAAGGTTCTGCTAATTTATATTTCACTAATGAAAGAGTAGATGATCAAGTTGGTAACAATTTAATTCAAGGAGGTTCAGGTATTGGAGTTGTTTATGATGACAATGCAGGTACACTAACAATAAATTCAACTGCAAGTGGAATTGGGTTATCTGACTTTTCAGCAGCAACATCAGGAATAGGAAGTTTAGCTTATAATAATACTTCAGGTGTATTTACTTACACTGGACCTACTAAATCTGAAATTGATGGTTTAGGAATTGCAGCTACATCAGCAGATACTCTTTCAACTTCAAGAAATATATCAGGAGTTGCATTTGATGGATCAGCAGACATAACTCTAAACACATCAGCAATAACAGAAAACACAAATCTTTATTATACTGATGCAAGAGTACAAGCAGTTTCAATTAATGCAGTATCAGAAGATACATCACCTGCATTAGGAGGTAACTTAGCAGGAGGTTCAAATGATATTATTACTACTGGTAAAATTTACTATGCAAATGTGTTTAGTTTAATAGGAGATTTACCTAGTGCTTCTACATATCATGGTATGTTTGCACATGTACATGCTACTGGAAAAGGATATTTTGCACATGCAGGTAACTGGATTACATTATTAGATGAATCAAGTTCTACTACAGACAATTTAACAGAAGGAAGTACAAATCTTTATTACACAACAGCAAGAGGAAACAGTGATTTTGATACTAGACTTGCAACAAAAGATACAGATGATTTAACACAAGGAACTACTAATCTGTATAACCAAACTCATACAGGTGATGTAACTGGATCAGTTGCCTTAACTATTGCTAGTGATGCAGTAACTTATGACAAGATGCAAGACTTAGTAACTGCTAACAGAGTGCTAGGTGGTACAGCAGCAGGAACTATTGCAGAGGTACAGATAGCTACAGATATGATTGCAGCAGGAGCTGTAACAGCAGCTAAAGTTGATACAGATCTTAGAAATGTACAGTATATTGGTCTTGATTCTACAGATTACATGGAGTTTACTGATAACACTCAGATAGACCTTTACATTAATGGTTCTAATGAGTTTAGATTTGAAGCAGATGGTGATTTCCATGCAGATGGAGATGTAATTGCATACTCAACTACTACACCTTCTGATGAAAGATTAAAAGAAAATGTTAAGGTTATTGAAAATCCATTAGAAAAGTTAGACAAGTTAAGAGGTGTAACATTTGATTGGATTGATAGAGATGATAAAAAATCAGGTGGTATAATAGCACAAGAGCTAGAGAAAGTAATGCCTGAACTTGTAAGAGAAGTTGATAGCCTTAAAAATGAGGATAGCTTTAAAGCAGTAGATTATAATGGTCTTATTGGACTGTTAATTGAAGCTGTTAAAGAATTAAGTGATAAGTGTAATAATTGTAAAAAATAATAAAATGGCTTTACAAGGAGATATTAAATTTACTAAAACAATAGACCATCCTGATGGAGAAACAGAAATGCTTACAATTCAAGTGCCTGAGGATGTAAAAGAAGGTCATCCTTACTATGAACATAAAGGTACAACAGTAGATATTGAACAAGTAAAACAAATTGAAGTGGAGGATGTAGATAAATCTTATGATGATGTATATTTAGTAATTACATCATGTGGTTTTACTCAATATAAAATGAGTAATAGTGAAAAAATTTGGTATTTATCTATAATATACCATGTATTCTTGACAGAAGAGGATAGAGACTTAAATCCAAATCAGCCACATAGTTATCATGATTGGACAAATATGGAAGAAATTGATATAATGTCAGATGATTTTAAAAATAAAGACATTATTACCTATGCCTATGAGCATTTAAACAAACAACATCCATTTCTAACAATGAAAAAAGTATAAATTATGCCAGTACCAAGTTCAGGACAATTAAGATTAAGAGCAGACATAGCAAATGAAGTAGATGGAAGTGCTACTGGTGATAATGTAAGTTTAGGCACACTAAGTAATACAGCAGGTTTTACAGAACCTGATAATATGAGTGAGTTTTATGGTTATACAGCATGTACTGTTCCTAGTGTTACAACAAATAGTATTTCAGGAGTTGGTGTAAGTAGTATGACTGCTAATGGAAATGTTACTAATGATAATGGATGTTCAGTTACACAAAGAGGATTTTATTTTGGCACTAGTAGTAATTATGCAAGTAATACTAAATACTCATCAGGTAGTGGTACAGGATCATATAGCAGAGGTTTTAGTGGTTTAAACTCTAGCACAACATATTATGCTACTGCTTATGCAATAAACTCAGAAGGAGAATCAAGAGGATCTACAGTTAGTGCAACAACTTCAGCTCTTATTACTTATACTTTTTCAAATCAGAATTCAGCTAATAGAGATGTTGATTTATATAACCAAAACATGTCCTCAGGTTACAACAGAAGTTATGGTCAATACTTACATAGTCAATTAGGATGGCAAACAACAAATTCTTGTGTAAATGGAGTTATAACAAATGATGGTAAAAGTCCTTCAAGTGGACTACCTACATCTTTATGTAGAGGTGCAGCTTATAATTATTCTAGATCAGTTGCATATTTTCCATTAACTAGCTCACCAAATGTAGTATCATCAAGAGTATTAGGTCAAGCAGGTGGTCAAGGTAGTGGGGGAAGTTCTGGAAGTAATGCTATTTATATGAGTGGACCAGGAACTTCATTATCAGGCTTACCTACTTGTACTTATAGTTATACTGCACTCTATGGTGGAGTAAACAATTTGCATGCTTCAGTACATATAAGGTGTAACAATGCACCTACTCAAGGATGTATACCTTCTCAGTTTAATTGTGCTTCATCATTTTCCTTTTCAGGAACATCTACATTTAGTTAAAATAATAATAAATGATATAAAATGAGTTTAGACTTTGAACCAACATTATTAGGAGTAGCAGTTTATGTAATTACTGTATCAGATATTAATGAGGGACTTCAAACTGTTCTAATCTTAGCAACTATAATATATACAATAATAAAAATAAATCAATTACTAAAAGATCAAAAAAATAAATAACATGGTAAGAATTTTAAGATATTTAGCAAACAAATTAGAAACTTTCAATAACATGGTAGCTACTGCATGGAACAAGTGGCTTAGTAAGATTAAAATGTAATAGATGAAATTAAGTAAGAACTTATCATTAGCTGAAGTAGTAAGATCAGATACAGCAAAGAGATTAGGCATAGATAACACTCCTACAAAAGAACACAAAGATAATCTTAAAGTAATAGCTGAGAAAGTGTTTCAGCCAATTAGAGACCATTTTGAATGTCCAGTGTACATTTCTAGTGGTTATAGATCAGAAGCATTAAATAATGCTCTTAGAGGTGCTAGTAAAGCTAGTATGCATAT
>Ga0208134_1002157_pt1 | contig 10787 bp, 20 predicted proteins | sample VirMetDEL_Mar_31_FD_184515 | JGI IMG/M metagenome (GOLD analysis project Ga0208134, IMG submission 184515) | Aqueous microbial communities from the Delaware River and Bay under freshwater to marine salinity gradient to study organic matter... | ecosystem: Environmental > Aquatic > Marine >...
AAAACCCATAACACCTAAACCAATAGACCTTTCTCTCATCGCTGAATATTTTGCTGTCTCAACTGTGTCTGGTGCATTATCAATGAAATGTTGCAAAACATTATCTAAAAACTCAATTACATCCTCCATAAATTGGTGATCATCCTTCCACTCGTCATAGGTTAAAAGATTTAATGACGATAGACAACAAACAGCGGTTCTTTTCTTATCCAAGTGATCCTTTCCTGTTGCTAGGGTTATTTCGGAACATAAATTTGACATCTTAACCTTTAATCCCAATTGCTTATATGATTCTGGTGCCTCACGATTAACATTATCCTCAAATAAGAGATAAGGTTCGCCAGTTTCTAGCCTTGTGGTTAGGATTGATTGCCACAAGGAACGAGCATTGATGCCATGTTTAGTTTTAGATCCATCTTTTGGGCTGGTAAAGTACCATTTACGGTCATTCTTAACTGCTGACATAAATAAATCACTAATAATTATTCCCTGATGAGCCGATGGCATAGATAAAGCTTTTCTCTGATAGTTGCCACCTTTTGTTCTTAGATACAAAAACTCTTCGATCTCTGGGTGAGAAATATGTAAGTAAGCGGCCATTGCACCTCTTCGGCTTCCAGCTTGCATTACTGCATCAACAGCTTTGTAGTTTGATAAAACAATTGGGATAATTCCGCCTGACTCACCTTTCTCTGTTATAGATGATCCGACCTCTCTAATGTTTGAGAAATTAGTTCCAATGCCCCCTCCATAAGAAGTAAGCCACTCACTCTCAACTCTTGTTTCTATTATATCTTTAAGAGTGTCCTCTGACTCATTTAAAAAACAAGAGATTGGCATGTTTTTGTTTGATCCAGCATTAGATAACACAGGAGTTGCAGGAACAAACCATCCAGAATTAAGGTATTTATTTATCCTGGATCTATGCTCTTCGTTAGAAGAAAACGCTGTCGATACACGATCAAAGATTTCTTCTATTGATTTCTCTCCGTTCTTGTAGTAACCAGATCTAAGGATTGATTCTCTGATTGGGTTTTTATTTTTGTAGTAGGTCATGATTTAATTATAAAATTTATTGTATCTTGCTGTATAATATTCTTTAAGGTTTTCCCAATCTACATTATAAGGGTAAGAAATGGTAATAAAATCTTGCCTAACTCCTAATTCACAACAAATAGATAATGCTTCTTTTTGTAGATTTAAATATTCTTCTAAAGAATAATTCTTCAACATAAAAAGGGATAATTTTTTATTTACCCTACTTAGTTTGTAATTTAATAATATTTTTCTTATTAAGTTCATAATTAAAAAGAGGTTAAAATTTTAGTTAATTAATTATAGCATTACCAGAAACCCAAGCACTACCAGAAACCCTAGCAAAACCAGAAACTATAGCATTACCAAAAACTATAGCATTACCAAAAACTATAGCATTACCAAAAACCCTAGCACTACCAAAAACCCTAGCATCATCAGAAACCCAAGCATTATGATAAACTATAGCATTACCAAAAACCCTAGCACTACCAAAAACCCTAGCATCATCAGAAACCCAAGCATCATCAGAAACCCAAGCATTATCATAAACCCTAGCACTACCAGAAACTATAGCATCATCAGAAACTATAGCAATAGCAAAAACCCTAGCATTACCAAAAACCCTAGCATTACCAAAAACCCTAGCACTACCAGAAACCCAAGCATCATCAGAAACCCTAGCACTACCAGAAACCCTAGCATCATCAGAAACCCTAGCACTACCAAAAACTATAGCATCATCAGAAACCCAAGCAAAACCAGAAACTATAGCATTACCAAAAACTATAGCATCATCAGAAACCCTAGCACTACCAAAAACTATAGCATCATCAGAAACCCAACAGTTACCTTGCTGGCTTAAATTACTCTTTTTCTCTATCCACCCACCAAGATCTCCCTTTTTTACATTTGAGAAGTCCTTTAAAGCTTCGATTTGGTATAGGGTAATATCCCCAGTAGTTTTTTTATTTGTTAATTTATATTTCATTTGTCTTTAATATTCACAGTTATCCCAACTACCAGTTGTAGTGTTGTGGGCGTAGTCAGTTACAACTCCTTCAAAGAAGTTGGAAATGCCAATATTTAATATCTCATCCATAAAAGGTAATGGGTTGGTTTTGATATTATACATAGGTTTAAGTTTTAATTGACTCAATCTAATGTCAGCAATATATCTAATATATTGTTTGACCTTGTCCGAATCAATCGTCATAAATTTCCCCTCACAAGGAGCAAAAACATAGTCGATGAAAGCATCCTCAAAATGAATGATAGCACCACATATAGAATAAAGTTCCTTTTTAAGACTTTCATCCCAAATGTCTGGGTTTTCTTCAACAAAAGTATGGAAGAGTTTAATTATTGATTCAACATGCAAAGCCTCATCCTTCAATGAGTATTCAACAGTTTCAGCAACACCTTGTAAGATTCCTCCATTTATTCCTCTTGATGGTTCAAATAGGATAGCAAAAGATGAGTAGAGTTGTAAACCTTCTGTAAAAGCACCGAAGCAAGCCAGATTCTTCATTATCTCTTTCTTATCTGGGGTCATTAAAACTGAATTAAGATCTTTCTTACCAATAATACGAGATGAAACTATCTTACTAACAACTTTTTGTAATGAGTGTTTGTTTAGGAAGTTGTTCTTATCCTCCATCTCTTTGATGTCCTGATACTCAGTAAAGAAAGAGTTCATTCTCTCAGGACTCAAGTTTAAAGTCTCAACTAGCCTTGCGTAAGATTCAACATGAATGTTTTCACGATCAGCAAAGGAGGTTAGCATTGAATTAATGTCCTGACTCTTGAAAATGATCATTAGGTTGTCTATATAATTACTACAAACTGATGTATCTGCTTGAGTAAAGAATTGAAGAATCCTCATAATAGTTTCTTGCTCTGCATTCGACAAGTCATAAAACTCCCTTTTGGTTTTGTTATGATTCATCTGTTCTACCTCCCAGTGCATTGAGATATGCTTTTCTCTCATCAATTTAGACCATTGATAATCGGAAATGGTTTGGTAATTTGTATTTGGTTTTAATAAGCTCATCGGTTTAAATATTTTTTTATGTCTTCAATAGAATTAATAGGATATTCTTTATCATCTATAAAAATAGCACCATTGCCACTAACTGGGGCATCGAACAAATAATATGATGCTAGTTCCTCTCCTAATATTTCATCTAACAGGTCAACAACAGATGAGAAGGAGTCTTGGTCAAAAGCTTCAACATAAGGAGGGAAGTCTTGTGATATTTTTCTTAATTTATCATTTACCTTATCATATTTCTTCCTTTGTTTTTCGATGACGGACAAAGTATCTAGGGCCTTTTCTTGTAATTTGTTCATAATTATTTTTAATTTAAAGTTCGTCTGAAAAGTCTAAACCATTAAGTATTTTTCTCAATGTTTTTATTGTAGGATTTTTGTCATATATTAAAGTTTTTCTTAATTGGCATTGGAGCATAGATATTTTTATGGCAAATTTATTTTCACTATATCCTTGATCTCTTATTTCTTTTCTTAATACATTCATTAAGTTTTTGGAATCTCCTGTTTGAAGATATTTTTTTAATCCTTGGTCAAATTCTTTTTTCATTATATATGTAATTTTATATTATTATTTTTAAGATTATCACTTAATCTCATTAGTATATTGTTTTCTAATTCATGGCTTATATTTTTGCCAAAAACTTTTTCAACATTATCAAACATAAGGGTTATAATAGCATAACCATATAAGTCTTTTTCTTTTATTTCTTGAGCTGTTATCTCTGTAAGCTCTTTTATTTTTGTGAATATACAAGTCATATTATTTTTTCTTCTTTAAGTTTAATCCATAGCTTCGCCGCTGTGGTTGCTAGATTCTTGTCTTTGTTTTGATATAATAGATATTTATCTATATAACCAACTTGTATTTCCAAATCATCATCATCATCTATCCAACTTTTATATTTCTCGTAATATATAGATAAATTGACACCATCTTTATCTTCTGTAGGTAAGGCATTAAGTATCTGCTCTAATGTGTAAGCTGGAATAAATTTAGTGACTCTCTTGTTACCACTTTCTTGTCTTGATATATCTCTGTATATATGAATAGGATCAGCTTCAAAGCCTAGTTCTTTAAGTTTCTTTGAGGTTTCTAAGTCTGTTGTTATTTTTTCTAGCATATTTTATAAGATTTCAAAAGTATCAATATTAAGATTTTCGTCTGGGAAAAATCCTACCTTTACTTTTCCTAAATCTAAAGCAAGATTTAGTTCAAATATAGCATTGTCAATAGATAGCTCTTCCTCAATCTGAGCAAATTCTACCGCATCCCAAATATCATTACAATAAGGCTCTTCTTCTTTGAAGGTCATCATGTTAGCGAGTTTATATTTTTCTTCAGAAGTTAAGTTCTGAAGTTCTTTTTTTAATTTTTCTAGTTTGTTCATAGTTATTTTAATAATTCAAAAATAGCCTCTTGCACTTCCTCGCTCTGCTCTTCAAGGGTTTCTTTGGTTAGATCCCATTCTATTTGATCATCTGGATCTTGATTAACTAGAGCTATATAAAAAATATCGTTACTTGTATAATAGTGAATATCTTCATTGTTCTTAAAAGCAATTAATACTCTATTGAGGGTAAGGGGTTTGCCTATGATTTTAGAACAAGGTATTATATTTTTATCTATATCTTTTTCTCCTCTTAAACTTACCCAAAAACCTCCTTCTTCTTTCCATAAATTGCCTAACTCTTTAAATGGTTGAGTCCTAAAGCATAGTCTAGTAGTAAAAGGAAATTCGGTTTGAACTATACAGCCCTTGTCCAGCTCCATATCCAAAGCCTCCTCATAAGTCTTAGCTTCTGGATTGTTAGCCATTATTATAAACTCTCTGTTTTGTTCTTGTATTGTTTTCATGGTTTATTTATTAAAATATTTAGAAGCTATAGACAATTCGTCATCATTACTATCCTCCTCCACCTGCACTTGAATTATTTCCTCATCCTTTACAGTTAGTACAACTTTATAAAGCTGTTCTGGTGATGATTTTAATTGGTCAGTTAATTCTTTAGGTATTTTCATGGTTTATTTCTTCAATGTGTTAAAGTTAAAATTCATTTTCTTAAAGGTTATTGTGCCTGCAATAATTTCAAGGTATTTGGACTTTATTTGTATCTCCAATAAATCTTGAGAATCGTGAATGGTTAAGGACATCCTGTGACGATCCTTGTAGCTAATATAATCCACCATCTTCAAATCAGCAGAAACAAAACAAAGGTCGTGCATTAAATCAATATGATTAAATGCTGTGTTCATTGCCATAAATGTTACAATACTAGAATTAACTATTGGGAAGTTCCTAAAGTGACCAGCATAATATTTCTTATCAAGATCAGGTAAACACACATCAGAAGTAATGTTACTACATTTCTTCATTATATCAAAATATAATGGTTGCTTAAAAGCATTAAATCTAGTCTTAGCTGTTTTTTCTTTTATTTCCTTAAATCTAGTTTGGAATCTATCGGTGGTATAGATTCTATATTTAACAATAAATTTAATAAAAGATTTACCAGAAGGATCAGAAACCTCGGCTTCGATATTCGCCCAAGTATAATCTATGCTAGTTTTTCTAACTGTTAGCAAAAAGTAGTCGCAGTCAGGTTCGATTCCTGTTCTATAACTAGTATATTCAGAAAGCATGTAATATTTCTTGATAGTGTTGAATAAAGATAGGCAAACAGAACCTAACCCTTCAATTTTTCTTAAAACATCAATGAAATCAAAGTCAGTAAGAACAATTTGTAAAGAATTGCCTGGAAGAACATCAATATCAGTCCTTTCAACATCAAAAAATGGCTTTCCAACGTAGGTCAATAAAGTTTTCTCCTTTTTTAGTACTGTCTTAGGTCGTTTTTTTGGTATTCTCATGTGTTTTTCCTTGTTTATTTTTGTTTTTATACCCCCCAAAATGGGCTAAAATGGGCTAAAATCTGCTATATATAAGTATATATTATGCTACTTTAATAGTCAACTATTTTTTTACAATTTCTCTATTCTTTTTAAAACTCTTGGAGAAATCAAGTCTGTTCCAAGATCAGAAAGTTCAGAGATTAAAATAACAAAATAACTTAGTAGCGATTTTGCCTCATAAACAGTTTTAAGTAGATGGTCTAAATCTTCAGTATCAGGAATAAAATTAGATATATCTATCTTATAATGTTCAGAGACTATATGCAGGAACTCTAATGGTATGGGCTTTGTAGCATCTTCATAGTCTTGATATACAGCAAGAGTTGTCTTGAAGGGTTCTAAAAACTTCTCCTTTGAGAGTTTAAGTGTATTTATCCTTACATTCATAAGAGTTGAAGCACATCTCTTGTTGAAATCAAGGTATTCGTAGTTTGGTTTTATTTTGCTCATCCTTTAATACATAAAATTTGTTTCAATTCAGCCTCAATAGTAACTAAATCGTTCTGGTTTTCCATAACTTTGTCAATGTCTTTGTAAGCAGAAGGTATTTCATCAATAACATCTGCATCCTTTCGACATTCAACGCCATTGGTCTGGTCTTTAAGATCATCAACTGAAAATATTTTCTTAGCCTCAGTTCTTGAGTATTTTCTACCAGCACCATGAGAACAAGAACAAAAAGATTCCTTGTTCCCTAATCCTTTCACTATGAATGATCTAGCACCCATAGATCCAGGTATTATACCTAAATCATCTTTTCTAGCTCTTATAGCTCCTTTTCTAGTCACCCATACATTTTGCTTATAATGATTCTCCTTTTCTATATAATTGTGGTGACAATTTATAGCTTCTCTCAAGCCAGATATATTGGGAAAGAATTTGGTTAAGGTTTTAAAAACATTTTGCATCATAACAACTCTGTTGTATTTAGCAAAATCTTGACCCCAGCCTACCGCCTCAACATAGTCACTGAAATTATCAGTACCTTCAACAAAATATGATAAGTCTTTATCTGGTAGGTTTATAAACCATTTTCTCATATCTTCCTTAGCTTTTTCAATGAAGTAACTACCTATAGAATTTCCAATTCCCCTACTGCCAGTGTGGAGCATTACCCATACATGATCTTTTTTATCAAGACAAAGTTCTAAGAAGTGATTACCAGTTCCTAGAGTTCCTACTTGTCTTTGGTAATTCTTGTATTGGTTCACGAGTCTAGGGTTATCTCCTGTCTTAGATATTATACCCAGTAATCTTGAATCAAGATGAAGATTGTAAAAGTCTGGATTATCTTTGTGCAATCCTTTATCTGACAAAGGGTTATATCTTCCATCGGTTGTAGTTCTTCCGTGAGGAACTGCTTCCTCAAGAGCTATCCTGATTGATCTTAAAGAATCTGGAAGGTCAGAAGCAATTAGGTTAGTTTCAACTGCCATCATTCCGCAACCAATATCAACACCTACCGAAGCAGGGATTATTGCTCCTTTAGTTGGTATAACTGACCCAATAGTAGCACCCTTTCCTAAATGAACATCTGGCATAACTGCTATATGTTTATGAACAAAAGGCATTTCCGACATCTTCTCTAATTGAGATATAGATGCTTGATCTATTTCATCAGTCCATATTTTTACTGGTACTTTTCCTGTTAGTATCCTATTTCTTATAGTCATTTTGTTTAATTTATATTGGTCGGAACAGCAGGATTCGAACCTACATCTCCACCGTCCAAGGGTGGCAGCATACTCAGATTAGCCCATGCTCCGATAATTATTTATAACTAATTTTATCTTCATTAATTACAAGATCCTTAGCCTTACCGATTATTAGTTTTGTTCTAAAATCCAATAAGCTCTTTGCCTTATCATAGTCTTGAAACTCTTGAAGAATTGTTGAATGTTTACCCTTCTTAGACTTCATTAAACAAAAGCTGGTTGGGGTCTTAACGATGTGTAAGAAGGTTTTGGTCATTATAATTAAATGTGTTTTAACAAAAGATTAGCTATTGATGAGCCTGGATTACAGACCTGTTTCCTTTCTTTAGGGGTTAAATCTAAGTCAGGGTGGTCTTTATCAAAGTCAATGATGGCATCATCTAATATGTATCTAATGTATTTTGGAATATCTTTCTTATATTCTATCGTACCAATTTTAGAAAAGCAATCTAAAACTCGGTTTTCGTTAATATAATCTTGGATAGCTCCATGTAAGTTATGTTTAGGGGTCGGGGTGTTTTGTTTATCAACAAAAGCTGGACTTTTTCTTTTAATAACAAAACGGCTTCCGAGCTGGTTATATATATTAACTCTTGGTTTTATAACATAACCCTCACTATTATCTTGGAATGGGAGATTTAAGGCCTCTTCCAATGTAGCATGTATTGAGTGGATGTAAGGTATCATTGTTATTTTGCCAAATAATTTAACAAAAGGATCAAAATCTAATATTTGGTCGTCTATAACACAATCAAAGAATTTGATATACTTTTCATTACCATAATCTACCCTTTTCTGGATGCCTTGGCCATAAAGTTCTCCGTAACAAGTCACTTCCTTGTTAATGAGGTTACAATACTGTTGAAGGAAAAATAATTCTTCCTTATATTTGTCTAAGGTGTTCCAAATATCATTAAAGTTATTTTCCTTAGTGATATAGGAGCTTCGCTTACCAACAAGATAAGGTTCATTCGGCCTGAATAGGATCTGAATGTTGCATCCGTCAAGCTTTTCCATTATGACAAAAGGGCCTTCGAGATTAAAGGAATTAACATATTCCTCTCTATAATGGTTTTCTATTGATTGGTATTTCTTAAATTTAGTCATAGGTTTTTCATTTTAATTTAGAGATTATAAGATCAACGATCTCTATTTCTTTTTTAATATCATCTAAGTCCTCGTCATAAATATATTTAAATACAGAAACAGTTGTTTTTGGTGAAGGTAAAAGGTCTATTTTATATTCTCGTCTATCTTCCCAATTTGAGCCAAAATTATTTAAACGAAATATTACCGTTACTTTAAGAGAGTCCTGACATATTTCTATCTTACACATATCATCGTCAAAGAGTTTATAAATTTCTTTGATAAGATTCTTTTTTAAAAGGTCGCTACTCTCTTTTAGTTTTTGTATTTCTATTAGTCTGTTCATGATTATTTTAATTTAGAAATTATAAGATCAACGATCTCTATTTGTCTTTTTATATCGCTTAATTTCTCATAAGAAAAGTAATAACCACTCTTACTTTCGTATTTAACAGTGACATCTAAACTTGTGCTTATCAAATATGTCTTACTTATAAAGGAGCTGTAATCTGGGCTTTTTCTTATTATGAATTTAATTTCGAGTGTCGAGTATTTGTCGCAGAAAGAGATAATAACATCTGTTTCTTTCTTGTTCATTTTAGTAATTTGCCCCAACATATCTTTTATTAAGGTTAGGTTATTTTTTCTTAGTTGTTCTAGTCTGTTCATGATTTTATTATTAAAAGTTCAAGGTCGTTGTCGGTCATATAAGTTATTAGTCTAGCAAAATGATGCTCTTTTATCGGCTCGTCATGGTAATGTTCCTTTAGTGATTTTAAATCACCTAGATAAACTAATTTTGCCTCAAGTCTCTTTGTGTCGCTGTGTACTACATCGCAAGTCCAAGCTGTGTTTTCCTTTATTAACGGGTGGTCTATGTTAAGGGTTGCGTGTTTATTTATCATAATGTAATTTATTAAATTCTTTTAGAGAGAGTTCTGTTGAATTGTTGGTGTAAATGTTCCTAAATTCAACATAAGATTGATCTTCAAGAGACATTAACTTGCCTCTGAAAAATTCAGCAGAAAAATCAAAACAATAAGTATATTCGTTGTTATCGTTATCGTTTAGATAATCATAATTGTAAAAATTTACCCAACCTGTATGAGGTACTATTTCATCATCTAACATTAAGTTTCCATCTTCTGTTATGGTGTAATGGTTAAGTCCTTCCTCTAAACATTTAGTTTGAAACTCCCTACTCTCTAAATGTTTGTGATTAGGCAAAGGGTATTCGCAGTTTATAGTATCCAATAGTCCCATGATTATTTTATTAACTGGTTGATAATTGATTTACACTCTGATCGTACAAAATCTACATCTCTGTATTTTGCACTTATATCCAAAATATATTCAGGTTCTAGTTCTGATATATCGCAAATATGGTTACAATCAAAGCCTATACAAAAAGGGATAGATAGGTATTCTAAACTATCAGCAAAAGTTAGTCCTCCGTGGCACTCAACGTCATAATCATCGTAATCATCAGAAATGTAATATTTACTATCTCTCGGAATAACAACATATCCGCAAAGATGTAGGGATTCGGAGTTCCTTATTGGAGTCATTACTTTAGGTCTTATAATCCAGTATTCAAAGCCTTTATAGTGTTCCCTGTATATGTTTAGTTCGTTTTTTAGTTTGTCTTTCATAATTAATTTATTAAGTGTTTGATTTTATCTAGCTGAGCTTTTGTTAGTTCTATAGTTACTTTTTCATCTTCATTGCGAGCAATATCGATATTGTGAGCATAGATATTGTGAGCATCGATATTGAGAGCATAGAGATTGTGAGCAATGATGTCGAAAGCATAGAGATTGCGAGCATAGAGATTGTGAGCATTGATATTGTGAGCATAGAGATTGCGAGCATAGATATTTTCAGCTTTTAGATTACAGCGAATTTCACAATCAAATGTTATTCGTAAATCTTCATCTAAAACAATATTGTTGGATATATCAGCAGTTGCAATTAAATCATCTAGT
>Ga0208134_1002161_pt1 | contig 10769 bp, 9 predicted proteins | sample VirMetDEL_Mar_31_FD_184515 | JGI IMG/M metagenome (GOLD analysis project Ga0208134, IMG submission 184515) | Aqueous microbial communities from the Delaware River and Bay under freshwater to marine salinity gradient to study organic matter... | ecosystem: Environmental > Aquatic > Marine >...
AATTGAAAAGCTTTTGTTGCTGAAGTATCGAATAAAAAACCTTTTAATTCTACATTAGATCCACCTACATTTGCAACTTGTATGTTCTGTATAATAGCTCTAGACTCAGAAGGTACAGTATAAATATCTGTAGCATCAGTTGTAGTTAAATCAAATTGTGCATTTTTATATCTATTAGCCATTGTTTGCTCCTGAACTTGATGTTGTAAACCAAGTAAATCTTTGTTGTTCATCTCTTAAATCTTGTTGGAATGTAGAGTTTAATTTTTCAACCAATCCGTCTAAATCTCTAACTAAAGAATCAGCATCTTGCTGTCTATATTCTTTATTAGGTCGGGTAAATACTACTGTTACTTTTGCCATTTTTTAAATTCCACATCTATTTGATTATAATCAATCATCATATAACCATTAGAATGTTTAACAGACGCCCAAGGTACTTCATGAGCCATTGCTCCTTGATATTTTGTTGGGTTATCTTTGTAATTAAATTTATATATATTAATATTAGATGGTGACTTACCAATTAACTCTACATTTTCTTTTAATCTTATATCACTAAAACCTAAATCAGAAGATCTTCTTTCCGCTGCTTCTCTACTACTGCCACCATAATCAAAACTTCGATCGTAACTACCTCCACCACTAGAGCCACCACTAACATCAAATCCTGGTGTTGCTGGGATATTTGCTTTTTGTTTTGCAGCATTTGCTAATGCTTCTGCTTCTTTAGCTTTTCTCTCTCTAATTTTTTCAATTTGTGTATTAAATATTTTTTTATCAGCTAGTTGTTTTTCTTGAACACCATATTTAAATCTCATCATTTTAGTCATTCGATTTGCTTCTTCAGCGCCAGGTCCTTCAAACTCTCTAGTTATTGGATTAAAAGTTGCTCCATATTTTTTAGCAATTCTATCACTTAGTTGATCTTCTAAATTATCAAAACTTTTTCGAACTGCTTCTGCATAATTACCAAGACCAGATCTAACATTTATACCAAATATATCTTGATTACCTGTATTTTTGCCAAATACTGTTGGACCATCATAACCCATATTAGCTTGAGTAAACACTTGATCTTCTAACGACATGTCATAATATTTATCAGGTAACATTTGTGCCAGAATACCAGAGACAGATGGAATACCGCTAAATTTTTTTTTATCTACTTGACCACTTTTTATCATTTCATCAATACTTCTTCGTGGATCCATTCCAATTTTTGTTATACCACTATTAATTAATTCTTGAATTTTATTTGGGTTATTTAAGTTTTCTCTTCTTTGTTGAGTAGCAGCTAAAAAGTTATTAGCTAAATCATTTGGCTCACTACTATAAGGACTACCACTATATTGAAGAAATCTATTATTATTATTACCATCTTGTCTATACATAGGTAAACCTGTATCAATAGAAACTATACCATCATCTGTAGCTTCTACAGGAACATCTATTATATCTGGATCTGTATAAATATTTGAATCACTTAATAAACGTTCTTGAGGAATTCTAAATACATTATCTTTATCAAATCCTTGAGGAACTGTTTCTTGATTGGGTAGCACACTGCTATAAAGATTTATTAAATCATCATTTAAAAAAGGTAATGCCATTATCTACGTCCATCTGGTTGTGTATCTAATCTAAACGTACCTAATTTCCAACTTTGATTAGCTGCTGTATTAGCTACTTTTAATGATACTGCTCGCGCTCTTGCACGAGTGTCCACCTTATCAGTAGAACTTGTTATTGTAAAGGGTCCAAGAGGTGAGCTAGCTTGAGAACTATTAGGATAGTTTCTAAGCTGTAATGTTATTTGAGTATTACCCGTTTGAGATAAAAAGTCAGGTATAAATCTTCTAATTTTCATAATATATTCACCATCTCCTTGAAACGTTGCAACACCTGTTTGTCCTTGTCCAGACCTTGTCTGTGTAATATCAAAGTCTCCTGATTCAATGTTAGATGTAATTGCTGTTATACCAGTTGCTAGTGCTTCATCAGTTCCTTTTTCGTGTTCAAAATATATTGTGCTTCCTTCAGTATTACCAACTACATCAAATGATGCATCATCACTTGCAGTAAAGCTAGTTGCGTGTGGTAAACCAAACACAGCTGAATCTTGCCATGCTCCACGGGCCAAGGTTCCTGTTGTCCAAACAGGTCTTTGTGGACGTGAGTCAAGGTAATTATAAGTTACACATCTATTAACAACAGTTGAACTTGATGTACAATAAAACCAAGTTATCTCACCAAATAAATTATTTAATCCTGCATTAATTAATTGGTTAGCAGTTGTATTTAAATCATCAAAAACAAAGTCTTCTACTAAACATGTCATAGTCTCAAGGTTACCAGAGTATTTAAAGAAACCATTTTCTGACATCCAATACGCAGCACCATCAACTTCTAATGCAGCGTTCTGTCCAATCAATCCACAGTTAGTTCCTACTTGTTGAAAACCAAAAGTAAATGGTTGACCAATAAATCTCATAGTAAACAAAGATGTATCTGTCCAAACATAGATCGCATCCCTACCTCTAACTGCACCTACAATTTTAGATCCATCTGCGAGTCTTTGTGTACCTGCAGTGTTAATTGCTGTTGGTTGATAAGTATTAATATCTTCTTGGTCTGAAAATCTAATAAACATTTCATCTTGAGTTGATTGATCACCAATAGTTGTTTCTGTTCCAAAGAATACTAAGTGACGGTCAGGAGTTGACACTAACATATCACGTGATGCTGTTGGTGCACCTGTAATAATAGTTGCTCTATTAGTTACAGCGTTTGTTGCATTTGAATCCCATTCAAATACTTGTGCATTATGAATTAATGCAATTATTTTATCTCCAAAATTATCAATGGACCATAAACCAGGATCAACAACTAAGTCACCTGATGCAGCTTCTCCCCATGCAATATAATCTGAACTATTGGTTACTGTTACATCATCATTATGAGAGGCAGCTGTTGTGTTTCTAACTCCTCTTGTAACTCCAGTTAAAGTATTTGTTGATATACCGGTATATGATATTTCTTCTGAACCTATTTGAACAAAGTTTGTTCCAGATGTTGGAAACAAAGAAGCATCAGTTAAAACAATTGTAGTTGTGCTGTTATTAATAGCACCATCTAAAGTTGTAGTTGCTTCACCTGTTACTGTTCCACCATATTGACCTAGTCCCCAACCAAAACCAGGTAATTGTTCTGCAGGTCCTACTGAATAATAATGTTGTACTCTGATTCCACCAGATGTTGTAGCACCTGATCCAGATTCATTACTTGGCATTGTAATAGTTAAGGTATTAGCTGTTGGAACACTTATTACCATAAATTTTTTATCGTTAAAATCCGATGCTGAATAGTTTGATCCTGTAATTGCTGTAAAATTATCCAAAAGAATAATATCGTTTTCTTGAATATTATGATCTGTGCTAAAAGTTATTGTAACTGTTGGAGATCCATTTGTTGTACTAAATGCATTTGTTAATGTTGTTGTAGTTTTGATTGGATGGATGTCATAGAATACACCACCTGTATAAGCGTATAAAATCCTGTTTGTTCCTATGATTGCAAACTTGTTACCAGATTTATTAACTAAATGATGTAAAGCTCTTGCAGCTCCTGTTAATTTAGACTCACCTAATTGTGACCAACCACCTATCTTCTCAGGTGTTCCATATCTAAACCTAACATTATCTCCATCGACCCATTGTCCTTCGGCCGTGGTCTCTGTTACTTGTTTATTAAACCCAGGTTGAAATCCTATTTTTTGTAGCATATTTTTATCCTCTTTTAAAATACACCAGAATTAACTATGTATCAAGTTGTCTTATCGAGCTAGTCCAGCTACACCAGTTGATGTTACAAATGGATTCTCAGCAAATGCCATGTAGGTGTATTCACTACCACTACCATTTATTCCAGCATCTGTTGTTCTAAGTTTAAAACCATTAGATAACATATCAATTCTTCCATTACCACCACCAGTATTTTGTGCACCATTACCGTCAGGTTGTACAGTATAATTATTTTCATTATATCCAGCTCTTTTATTATCGAACAAAGTCCAGCCATATCCAGATCCACTTGTTAATTTACAAAGAACGAAAGCTGGTTTAAATCCTGTATAAACAAATGTTCCATTAGTACTTCCATTACCTGTGTAGTTTTGAAATTTTGAAAAACCTTTTTTCTCTGCGAAACAGTAGGCTACATAACTTTGACCACTTGCATTTGTATCTCCAGCATTTCCTATTGAAAAAACAGAAGATGTGGGTGCTGTATCATTAAAAACATTATCTCCATTTCCTTTAGCAGAAGTATCATCTACAAATAAAAAATAATCCCAACTTGAATCTAAACCTGTGCTACCATATACCCATTGTCCACTACTACTTTTTTTTTTCACCATAAGTAGATTTGCAGCAGATCCCAGTCCGTGGCCAACAGTTGCACCAGCAGAACCATTTCCTGAATAGGTTACAACACTAAATCCAGCTGTTGTGTTAGCAGATACAGAACTTGTTATATTTCCACTTGAATTTGATGAAGCAGAGCCACCAGCCTCCCAGCAATAACCAACATAGGTTGATGAACCTCCATTAACCATATCATCACTACCAACTGTAAATCCATCAGAACCAAATGCCGTTAATCCTTGTGATTGTGTTTCTTCTTGAGCATTTGTATTCCAACAAATATATTTTTGAACTCCTCTTATAACATCATAACCATTCCATTGTTGAGTACCAGATGTTTGCTTTATCATCACCCAATCAGGTTGAAGATTAGAATTACCATCTAAAGTTAAAGCATTAGAGCTTCCTGTCCCTGTCCAGGTTTTAACTTGAAACGCTGATGACGAATCGTCTATATCGGTATAAGCCATTATCCATACTCCGCTAGGTTTTTAGAACAAAGGGCAAAGTAGCCCGATGGGACTGCATATTCAAAGTTTCCAAATCCATTACCATCTGCATTGCCAGATGAGATTGCGTAAGGGGCAGAGCCATAATTACAAGCCATTGCTGATCCTGCTACTGATGGTGATAGAGACCAATTAGTTAAACTTGAATCTAAAGAAACTGCTCCAGTTCCAGTAGCACCACTTGCAGGATTACCACTATTTTGAAATGTACCATTTTTAGAAAAATAAATTTTAAAATTATCTAAGTCCATAGCCACTCCAATAATATCATTAGTTGTATAACTTGAACCTGAATAAACTGTTGAGTTACCTTTTATAACATTACCATCATAACTATAACCAACACTTTTATTTTCTCCACCAGCACCTGCACCTATTGTTTCTCCATCAATAGAAGCCCATGAAACTTGAGGTACTGCCCCTGGAACAGTATAAATATTTCCACCAGATGTCGGTTTAAATTCAGCATACCATTTACCTGATGATGGAGCAATTGTTGAAGGTTTCCATCTCCAACCAGAAGTAACTGTAATTAAAAGATTACCTTCAGTTAATGTGTTATTACTAAATGAACCAGATAAAAAATTCATTGTTGCAAAATTATTTGTGCAAGTATCAGTAGATTGATCTATTGCTGTGAAGTTATTAACTGTCCAGTTATTAGAACCAGCAGAATCATTACCTAAAGATGAACTATCTTCAAAGTCTAAATAGAATCCATTGTTACCAAAGGTTAAACCAGATACATCTATCGGCTTCCATATCCCACTATCTTCATCAAATTCTCCAAATGAAGTTGGTGCTAGTTGTTGTCCATCTATAAAAACTACCTCTGACATATAAAGATTTACAAAAGTACCACCATTTCTTGCACCTATTTCATGTGCTACTGCTGTGTTCCATCTACTACTATCGTTTTGAGAAGGATATGTAGCTGTTCCAAGTGCTGTAACTTGTGAACCATTTACATATAATTTAATTCTATTACTTGATGTGCCTTGTGTACTATCTCTTGCAACTACTATGTGATACCAAGCTGAAACGTCTCTAAATTTTTGAGAAGTAGTTAATTCAGCAACTGTTCCACCACCTGAGTTTTGTTCAAACCAAGTTAAAGTATCTGAAGAACTAAATTGTAATCTATCTTCTTCGTTACCACCATCAGTATTAAAAACAAATTCAGTAGCTGAACCTATTTTACATCTTTTAATCCAAAAAGATAATGTCCAAGTTTGAGAACTTGTAGGTGTTCCAAATGTTCTATTTAAGTAATCACTACTGCCACTATTAAATCTTAATGAGTTAGCTACATCAAAACCTCCCCCTACTGCTGAGTTTGCTGGTATAATTATAGGCATGGATTACGACTCCAGTATTGGTAGTTCGCCTAATGGTCTTGATTGAACACCATCTGTTGTAGTGTATGTATGTAAAGTCTCAAGTGCTGCAGTATCTGCTGCATTTGTAATTGCAGTTTCCATTTCTGCTTGTTTAGTTCTAACTGCATCTCTGTGAGTAGATATGCTACTTGGGATTGCTGTAGATTTTTCTGTGTTTCTAATTACATACCAATCAGTTTCAGCTAATTCGTTTGCAACATTTACTTTTAAATTTTTAATTAAATTTGTTTTTAAACCTTCAACTTTTACATCTCCAACTGATTTGTCAGATGGTAAATCTCCATCATCACTATCTTGTTGTGTCCATAAAGTATCTTCTGCTCTTTTAGGTGTAGCAGTTCCATAACTTGCAGTTACAGTTCCATCAGCAAAAGCAAAAGATTGATCAGTATTAATATACCATTGTTCATCTTTTTTATTACTGTTATCAAATACTACTTCATAAATACCAATAGCTTCTTTTTCTTCTACAGACCATTTCATAAAAATATCCGCTGGGTATTGTACATCCCCTAAAGTAAATCCTTTAGGATTGTTGAAGTATTTTGTAATTGTTCCTGATTCTACTAATGCGTACATAATATTCCTATGATAAAGTTAATGCTAAAGTTTGACCTATTAATAACCATTTAGATCCGTTGTATCTAAATGAAAATATGTCACCTAAGTTTGCTGTTGTTGTTAAAGTTGGTGCCGTGTCAGAAGGAAATTCGTATACAGCGTTCCATGAAATTGTTCTTGAACCTGAACCATCTTGAATAACTAATAAAGATATCATTTGACCAGCAGCTGTACCTGTTCCTGAAGGAGCCGCCATAGTTCTGTTTCCAGCTAAAGTAACTTTAGCAACTGGGCTATTGATTACGTTCCAAGAAATAGTTGATGAGTCAGATAATGTATCCTCAGTATTTAATACTGCACCAGATATTGTTGTTAAATTATTAGCGTTAGCTGTTAATACTTTTGAAGCCGCACTTGTACCTAATGTTGCAAGATCAGAGTAATTTAATTCTGCGGCAGTAGCTGTTACACCATCTAATATGTTAAGTTCTGCAGTAGTAGATGTTACACCATCTAAAATATTAAGTTCTGTTGCAGTTGAAGTTACTGCTACATCTTCATTAACTTTTGGTGAAGTTAAAGTTTTGTTAGTTAAAGTATCTGTAGATACTAAAGATACTAGAGTTGAATCAGCTCCAGCAGGTAATAACATAACATTAGTTACAGAAGCTGAATGAGGTTGTGATTTTATTTGTTGTCCGTGTGAATTAGATTCACAATTTAATTGAATAGCACCAGGATTAGTATTACCTCTAACAGTTAAATGACCTGTTCCTTTTGCTTCTAAATCTAAATCAATGTTTGAGTCACCACCGGTTGCTGATATTTTAGGTGAGCCACCAGTTGCAGCATTAGTTATATCAAATTGATTGACTGCTGAACCTGTTGTTTGAAATATAATTTGTTCGTTACCACTTTCATCAGTAATTCCGTGAGCATCATCGAATGCAATATTAAAACTATTAGTGTCTAAGTTACCACCTAGTTGAGGTGATGTATCATCAACAACATCTGATATACCTGTTCCAATAGCAAGAGTTAGTATATTTGGATTTGTTGCATCGGGACTAGCTGATGCAAATAAAATTTTATCACCTTTGTCTGTTGCTGAAAAAGTAAACGTGGATCCTGAACCAGTAGCATATTTAAATTGTACTGTGTATGCACCAGAAGTTGAATTTCTTAAAATGTAAAAAGTTTCTACATCATTTGGAATTGTAACAATTCTATTTCCAGTAATAGAACCTGTGAACTCAATCATTCTTTGTTGAGCTGTTCCAGTTAATGCTCCGTCGTCAATATCTAATGCTGTAGTTCCTGCTCCGCCTGCAATTGATACTTGTGCAAATCCACCTGTTAGTTGTGATACTAAATTTAAATTTGCGTTTGTTTTTGTTCCCCATGTACCGGCATTTTCACCGGTTGCCATTAGTTCAACACCAAGAGGTGTATAAGTTGATGCCATAATTTTATCTCCTATGCAGCTTCAGTATAACTTGTATTTGATCCAGTTGCAACATTAGAATAATTCGTATTCGAACCTGTTGAGAGCGCACTATATGATGTATTTGAACCAGTGTCAACATCTTGATAATGAATAATAAATGGTTCTCCAACAGAAGATGTAGCTTCAACTCCTATTAATCCTACAACATTTTCTATGGGAGTTATATTTCCTATTGCTGAAGTTGCAGAAACACCTGTTAATGGAACTTCTATTTCAAGTGTTAAAGAACCTAAAGAAGATGTTGCTTGTTGACCAGATAAAATTTCAGAAATTTGTTGTTGTAAAGATCCTACCGAAGATGTAGCCGATACACCTGTTAAACCAATTTCTATAGCATCAAGAATGATACCTCCAACTGTAGAAGTCATACTAATACCTGTTAATCCAACAGTGCCTTGTATTGGATCAATTGATCCTACATTAGAAGTAGCTGATACTCCTGTTGGTACAACCACACAGTCTATAATATTTGTTAAGGTACCTACATTTGATGTTGCACTTACTCCTGTTGGAAATACAAAATTTTCTATTGCAGTTGTTAATGATCCTATACCTGATGTTGCATTAACTCCTGATGGTTGAACTAATTTATTAAATGAATCTCCATAAAATTCTTCACCCCAACCATTTCTACCCCAACCAACTAATGTACCAGCGTTATCAAAATCACCTACTTCAGATGTTGCACTAACACCTGTTAAATTTGCAAGAGATAATATACCTGCATTTATAGAACCAACAGTTGATGTTGCACTAACACCTGTTAATGGTACTGGAATAAGTTGAACAGTTTCAAGAGCACCAACATTAGAAGTTGCTTGTTGTCCTGAAAGTTCTACTGCATAATTAATTCCCCAACCAGAGTTACCCCATTCTTGTCTACCCCAACCTGATATGTTGGCTGCTGCAACAGAACCAACACCAGTTGTTAATCCAGATGGAGCTGTTAAAGATATGACAGAAGTTATATCAAGATTAAGAGACCCAACTGAAGATGTACTAGATTGTCCTGTTAATCCAAGAGGCAGACTTGGTGTAGCTACAACACTTCCTAAGCTTGAAGTTACAGATTGTCCACTTAAAGTTATTTCTACAGGACCTTGATCACCCCATTCATTAGTGTTCCATAACCACATTCCCCAAGTATTGTCATCAACAGTATTTGCTTGTCCTCCCATTCCCGAGTGATTTGTGCAATAGTAATAAAGAGTTGGTGCACTTTCAGCTACTACAATTTGTGTGTATGATCCTGCTTGACCAGGTGTACCGGATGTGGTTACGCCAGTTGTATACTCAGAACCACCACCATGAGTTCCATCACTAGTTATTGAAAATCTTAAAGGGTGACTACCATTTGAACTATCTGATTGATCAAATTTATATGTACCATTTTCTGCTAAATTTAAGGTAGGTTGTTGTACTCCATCAATAAAGTATTTATTACCTGAACCGGTACTAACTACCGTTACTGTAAAAGTTCTAGTAACGGACATCCGTCGTTACCTTTACGCTATACGAATGATTGCGTTAGATGCGTCTGCAGTTGGAAATTGAATTGTAAAAGTTCCAGATGAAACTGTTTTATCACCACCGAAAGCAATAACTGCTACGGCTTTATCAGATTGTGTATCATTATAAATCAAAGCACCGTTTGCTGTAAAAGATGCTGAGGTAAAACTAACATCTGCAAAATCACAAACTGCAGTTGATGAATCTAGAGCTGGTGTTACACTTGTAAGTGCTGCACCGCCCGCAGAATATGCAGATCCAGATGTGTTAGAAATTTCGTTTGATGAACTGTAAGCTGTTGTACCTGCACCTAAAGATGCTGAACTTGTGTATAAAGCTATTTTAAATGCATTCCCACTTGACGCTGTAAAATTGTGTGTACCAACTAATATTTCTTGTTTAAAGCTGTTACATATTGCCGATGATATTGCCATAATTTAATCTCCTATTAAGGTGACGGAGAAGGGACTTGTATACGAACAGTACCGTCCGTGTAGTCATCTCTTTTACGTCTACCAAGTTGCTCTCCAGCAAACTTTTGTACCTCTTGTTTATATTTATTTTCGTATAATGTCAACATATCTATTGGACCTTTTAAATAAGAAAATGCTTCTACTAAACAAGCATATAATAGACCGTTTCCAAAATATTGACTTACATAAGTTGTAGTGTTTGATCCAGATAATCCAGTTGGAATTGCTTCATAATGTATTTTAAATACGTATGTACTATCTGGTGCAGGAGCTAAAAATAGTCTTCCTGAAGTAGTATCAGTAACACCTGTTGCTCCACCAAACATAGCGTAGTATTTTGGTTTTGCTCTAGCAGTTGATTCTGTTGATGGTTGAAATTCTTGTAA
>Ga0208134_1002164_pt1 | contig 10759 bp, 13 predicted proteins | sample VirMetDEL_Mar_31_FD_184515 | JGI IMG/M metagenome (GOLD analysis project Ga0208134, IMG submission 184515) | Aqueous microbial communities from the Delaware River and Bay under freshwater to marine salinity gradient to study organic matter... | ecosystem: Environmental > Aquatic > Marine >...
GGGTTTGTTAAAAACATTGTCCCATCAACGCTTGGTTTGGTTGGCGATGTTGCGACCGCTGTGCTTAACCCTATTGACACAGCAAGTGCCGTATATACCTTGGGTAAGGGCGTACTTGCACACGCTCTTCCAGAGGGGGCTATAAACGACGAAGAGGCAAAGCAGTTGGCATCTTCTCTTGGTAGCTACTATGTCAACAAGTACGGCAGTCTAGAGGGGTTTAAAGAAGCGCTTGCAACAGACCCTGCCTCAATAATTGCAGACGCATCATCTGTCTTAACAATGGGTGGTGGCGCTCTTGCTAAGGGTCTTCAAGTTGCTGGTCAGTCAACTAAACTGGCTCCCGTCTCAAGGGCGTCAGAAATGGCTGGTAAGGTAGCGTCATTTGGACAAGCAATAGACCCAGTTAGGGCGGCTGTTAGCCCAATAGTCGGCGGTGTAAAGGCGGTCTCAAGAAAAGACATTTTGCCAAACGTAACTGGCGGGATGACTGGTGCTGGGTCGGAGGCAATCGCCACAGCAAGAACGGCTGGGCGCAAGGGCGGCGAGTCTGGCGCGGCTTTTTTAGAGGCAATGCGGTCAAGCAACCCCAATGTTGAGTCTCTTGTTGATGACGCCAAAAGAAGTCTTGATGTCATTAAAAGCCAAAAGTCTAATGAGTACAGGCAGGCAATGGCGGCGATGGGCAAAGACATCACACCTCTTGATGTAACGCCAATTCAAAAAACAATGAACAATGCTTGGAAAAGCGTTTCTTTCCGAGGCAAGCCAAATCCAAAAGTTGCGCCTTACATCAAAGAGGCAAAAGACATTGTCGATGATTGGTTGTCACCAAGTAATGCTCGGTTGCATGACGCAATTGGACTTGATGAGTTAAAGCAACGTCTTGGGGATCTGGTTTACAACCCAGACTTGAAGAACAAAACAGCAAAGGCTTTGATTGATCGTGTTTATAACTCTGTTAAAACCGAGATCATTAAGCAAGACCCGACGTATGCCACCACAATGTCTAAGTACCAAAAGGCGACTGAGCAAATAAACGAGATAACAAAAGAACTTGGCACTGGCGGCAAGGGTTCTAAGGCGTCTCAGTACAAAAAGTTGATGTCTGCAATGCGCGACAATGTCAACACAAACTATTCCGCACGTACAGACCTCTTGAACCAATTAGAGGCGGCTGGTGGTAAGAACCTGCCAGAGCGCCTTGCTGGTGAGTCTCTGGGCAACTGGATGCCACGCGGGTTACAGGCGGCGGCGCTTGGCCCTGCGACACTTTCCGCAGGCGGGTTGTCAGCCTTAACGGGTAGCCCAATACCACTAGCCTTGTCTGCCGCAACAACACTGGGTTCGTCTCCAAGGCTTATGGGCAATGCCGCATACGGTCTTGGCGCGCTTGAGCGAAATGTTGGGAATGTTGGTCGGGCTGTTGGCCAACGCCTACCAGCAGATCAACTGGCTCAAATGGCTAAGTATTTAGGCGGCGCAGGTGAGTATTTGCCGTCAGCAGACGGTCTTTTGCCGATGGCTTTATATCAAGCAGAACAAGTACGTGAACAGCAAAAAGGCAGATAAATGAGCAAGCCAACACCAATGACAGAGACAGAGATCAACGGCATTGTCCGCGAGGCATTGATGGATGCTGTCGATTTTGTCGAGAGCGAGATTGCGCCTGATCGCATCCGCTCACAACGCTACTTTGATGGCGAAGTAGACATCGGCGAAGAAGAGGGTCGTAGCACTGTTGTGGCGACCAAGGTGCGCGACACAGTCCGAGCCATCAAGCCAAGCCTGATGCGCGTGTTCTTGTCCACAGACCGCGCTGTTGAGTACGTGCCTGCTGGCCCAAAGGATGTGCAGTTTGCTGAAATGGCGACCAAGTATATGCAGTACAAGTTCAGTGAACTTGGCGGCTATCGGATCATCAATGACGCATTCCACGACGCACTGGTCAAAAAGGTTGGTATTGTTAAAGCCTACTGGGACACGTACACCGACCAAGAGATATACGAATACAACGACCTAAACGACCAAGAGTATTCGGTCATTGTCAACGAAGACGGCGTTGACGTGCTAGAGCATTCTGTAACCATGTCAATGGAAATTGACCCAATGGGTATGCAGATGGAGATGCCCAGACACGATCTAAAGATCTCACGCTCAACAGAGCGCGGTGATATGTGCATTGAGTCAGTGCCACCAGAAGAGTTCTTTGTTGACCGTGGCGCAAAGCGCATTGAAGATTCGTATGTGGTTGCACACCGCACACAGATGCGAGTCAGCGACGTTGTAGCGATGGGCTTTGACTTTGAGGAGGTCTCAGAACTAACGGGTCTCAGCACGGCTGACACGACCGCTAACGAAGAAGAATTTGAGCGTAGGGGGTATGACACCGCTTACACTCAAGAGAACGTCCAAGACCCGTCTATGCGCCTGGTGGCGATCACCGAGGCGTACATGAAGATTGACGTTGACGGCACAGGTGTAGCCCAGATGCAACGTTGCATTATGGGTGGCGATGACTACCAACTGTTGAGCGTTGAGCCTTGCAGTGAAGTGCCGTTTGCCGTGTTTGAGATTGACCCAGAGCCACACACGTTCTTTGGCCGCTCAATCGCCGACCTACTGATGAACGAGCAGGACGCCAGCACAATGATGTTGCGCGGTGTTCTGGACAACGTGGCGCTGACCAACAGCCCACAGCGTGAGATCGTTGACGGTCAGGTGAACATTGATGACCTGCTGAACAACGAGATCGGCGGCATTGTCCGCACAAAAGCGCCTGGTATGGTGCGCGACTTGGCTGTGCCGTTTGTGGCCGGTCAGACACTAGTTGCCATCCAGTACATGGACGCTGAGATTGAGTCCAAGACAGGCGTCACAAAGGCGTCCAGCGGCTTAAATCCTGATGCCATGCAGTCAACTACTGCGGCGGCTGTAAACGCCACCATACAGGCGGCGGCTGGTCAGGTCGAGGTTATGGCGCGTAACTTGGCCGAGGGCGGTATGCGCCGTTTGTTCAAGCTGATGCTAAAGCTGATGGTCGAGAACGTTGACGAGGCTGTGATGATGCGTATGGCAGGCGGTCAATACCAGCCTGTTGACCCACGCTATTGGAACGCCAAGATGGATGTAACTGCAAACGTAGGCTTGGGTACTGGTCGGGAAGATCAGCGCTCTGCGGCGCTTGCGCAGGCTTTACAACTGCAAATGCAGGTCTACCAAGGGTACGGCCCCGGCAACGGCTTGGTGACTATGACGAACATTCGCAACACGCTGGCAGATATGCTGGCTGTGCAGGGTGTACGCAACGCTGACCGCTACTTCTCCCCAATGGACGAACAGCGCGAACAGCAACTGCAACAGCAGGCGGCACAGCAACAGCAACAGCCTCCAGTTGACCAGCAGGCACAGGCAATCATCCAAGCAGAGCAGATCAAGGCTCAAGCCAACAAAGAAGTGCAAATGCTCAAGTTGCAGATTGACGCGCAGAAAGCCATCGCACAGGATGATCGAGAGCGCGACAAGATGGATCAAGAGTTGCTGACTGACGCGGCCAAGATTTATGGGCAGTACCAGACCACGGTCGATGTTGCTGGCGTAAAAGCGGCTCAAGCCCAGCCCAGGTATCCACAAGAATCCCCAGCGCAAGCTGTTGTAGGCGGAAGGTTCTAATTGAACATTAAAGATCAAGCATCAAAGATACGGCAACTACAAAACGACCCCGTATTCCAAGAGGTGATGCAGGCAATTCGGGACAAGCAAGTTGGCTTGTTCTTGAATCCAGAGGCGTCTCAGGACGCGCTGGCCGACGCGCACGACATTATTCGTGCGTTGGGTAACATCGATACGTACTTCAACACTGTCCTGACAGAAGAAGCGTTTTTCGATAAACATGAGAAAGAATCAGTACCGTGGATCAAACGACTGAAAAAGTAGCACTTGATGGTAGCATTGAGAGTGCAGTTAGTGCTATGATTGCACCTGAAAGTGTTGAAAACGAAGAAACCGACACTAACGAAGTAGCTAATTCGGAAGAGGATAACGAAACCGAAGAGGCAAACGCAGAATCAGAAGACGAAACTGAAGAGTCAGAAAGCGCTGAAGACTCCGACGAAGAAGATGAAGATGACGCGGCGGACGAAGAAGAAGACACTGACAGTGCTGACAAGACAGAACCTGTTTACACCATCAAAGTTGATGGCACGGAAAAACAGGTCACCCTGAGCGAGTTGAAGCGAGGTTACAGTGGTCAACAATTTGTCCAAAAAGGTATGCAGGAAGCCGCCGCCCAGCGAAAGCAAGCGGAAGAAGTCTATGCCGCCTTATTGAATGAAAGACAGCAGATCTCCCAGTTGTATCAACAGATTCAAGGTGGACAGATTGCTACTCCTCCAAAGGCTCCTAGTAGGGAACTTTTTGACTCCGACCCAATTGGGTACATGGAAGCAAAACTGAACTATGACGAGCAAGTAGCGCAGTACCAGCAACAGCAGAACCAGTTTCAGCAGTTGTCGGAACAGCAGAGCAAAGCACAGCAGATGGCTCGACAGACGTATCTCCAACAGGAGGTAGAAAATCTGAAGAGCAGGGTTCCTGAACTTGCAAACCCAGCACACGCTGGCAAGTTTAAGGATCAGATCTTGCAGGCTGGCGAAGCATACGGCTACACGGCGGAAGAGATTAGTCAAGTGGTGGAGAGTCGCGCACTGCACGTGTTGCGTGATGCGATGAAGTACCGCGAGATTATGAGTGGCAAGAAGAAAGCAGATGAGAAGGCTCAGTCGGCACGTCCCAAAACGACACCGATAAAGGCAGGCTCAAAGAAGCTGGTGAAAAGCAACAAGGAAGTTTTGCAGAAGAAGACCAACCTTAAAAAGTCTGGGAGCATTGAAGATGCACTCAGCCTGATGTTTAACTCTTAAAGGAATTTATCATGGCACAGCCAACCAACACATTTGATTCATACGACGCAGTCGGCATCCGCGAAGACTTGCAAGACATTATTTATGACGTGTCTCCCAGCGAGACGCCTTTCTACTCTAGCGTAGCTAAAGTAAAAGCAACCAACACTTTCCATGAGTGGATGACTGATTCGTTGCGCGCCAGCGCCGCGAACGCCCATATCGAAGGGGATGATACGGTTGCAGAGGCGCGTACCGCCACGACCCGTCAGGGCAACTACTCACAGATCTTTAAGAACGCTGTGACCATTGCTGACACCGACTCTGGCTTGAAGAAAGCTGGCCGCGCCGCTGAGATGGCATATGCTGTTTTGAAGGTTGCAAAAGAGCAGAAGTTGGACATCGAGAAAGCCCTGTTCGACAACAACGCACGTGTCGCTGGTAACAGCACGACTGCGCGTGAGTTGGCTGGCGCTCCTGTCTGGTTGACCTCCAACACCGTTTTTGGTGCTAACGAGGGTGCTGACGCAACTGGTGACGGTACTGACGCACGTACTGATGAGACAACCGCTTTGACGGCTTTCTCACAGGCTAAGTTCGACACTGTGATGCAGTCAATCTGGGAAAGCGGTGGCCGTCCTGACGTGGTGTATTTGTCTGCATTCCAGATGAACAAGGCACTGGGCTTTGAGGGCAACAACAACCAACGTTCAGCAGTGCAAGCTGGTGACGAAAAGGTCATCAAGTCCTTGGCTGTCTACGTTACGCCTTGGGGCACGGTTGAGTTCATGCCTACCCGTGAGAACCGTTCACGCGACGTGTTCATCATGCAAAAGGATATGTGGGCTGTTGGCGTTCTGCGCCCAACGAAGAACATCGAACTGGCTAAAACAGGCGATTCTACGAAACGGCAGGTTACAACTGAGTTGACCTTGGTGTGTAAAAACGAAGCCGCTAACGGTGGTATTTTCGACAACACTACTTCTTGATAGTGTGAGGGCTGGGGGGCTACGGCTCCCCGGCTTTTATTGAATCACTGAAAACAAAAACAGGTGGCGCAATGAAGATTGGTGAAAAGTTTATTGACAACCACGACGGCACGTTTGTCGTTCAAAAGCAGTACCACAACGACGCATACATTGAGCGCGCAAAAGCCATTCAGAATATGAACGGTGGCGTGTTTGGCGAAAGTCGGTTGGCAGGCGAGATTCCGTTGCACATTGTTGAGATGTGGGCGAAAGAGGCTGGCATCAAGTGGGGCGACCCTGCAATGAAAGACGTGATTAAGCGTAAGCTGTTGTCAGGCGACTTTGACAAGTTTCGTGTTTGGAAAGGCACATTCTGATGAAGACGGTTGTTGTTGACGGTATTGAATATCCTTTTGAACAACTAACTCACGAACAGCAGATTTTGGCAAACCACATCGCAGACCTAGACCGCAAGTTAAATTCTGCGCGTTTTAATGTGGATCAGATGCACGTTGGCCGCAACGCTTTTGTGCAACTTTTTGAACGATCATTGGCGTCTGAACGTCAGTAAGAAAGAGAGTGGCTTATGTCATCATTTAGCGATTACGCAGAGAACTTGACGCTGAAGTTCTTGTTCACAACTGAAACTGCGACCCGACCAACAGCTTGGTACGTGGGACTGTTTACAGCGGCTCCTAGCGACGCTGGTGGCGGCACTGAGGTCTCAGGTAGCGCCTATGCGCGTAAAGTCACAGGGACTATGACTGTGTCTGGCACAAGCCCAACCAATTGCACCAACAGCGCGGCCATCGAGTTTGACGCGGCATCTGGTGGCGACTGGGGTACTGTTACGCACGTTGCGATCTTTGATGCGTCTAGCGGCGGGAATATGCTTGGCTGGGCGGCATTAACCACAAGCCGTACCATTAACGACGGCGACATCTTGCGTGTACCTGCTGGCGATCTTGACATCACATTGACATAAGGCGGTTGACATGACCTTGGTAGTAAAAGACCGAGTCAAAGAAACCACAACAACGACTGGCACTGGTGCGGTCACCCTTGGTGGTGCGGCTACTGGTTTCCAGTCGTTTTCGGTTATTGGCGACGGAAACACCACGCACTATGCAATCGTTGATTCGGCGGCTGGTGACTGGGAAATTGGGCTGGGCACATATACGGCCAGCGGTACGGTGTTGTCGCGTGATACCGTGTTTGAGTCAAGCAATAGCGGCAGTGCTGTCAGCTTTGGCGCTGGCAGTAAGGATGTGTTTGTAACCTACCCTGCTGAAAAGTCTGTGTCAGGCTCAATGGGCTACGCAGAGAACGCCGCAACCATTACGCAGAGTTCGGTTATTAACGCTGGTAACAACGCCATCAGTGCTGGGCCAATTACGATTAACAGTGGCGTATCAATAACAGTACCAAGCGGCTCTCGCTGGGTCGTTGTTTAAGGAAAAGGATAATGGCAATCATATTACATGGCACGACAGGTATAGACCAGAGCGGCGTTACTGGTGCGGCCATATTGCCTTCAGGCACAACCGCCCAACGCCCTGTGTCGCCTGCAAACGGGATGATACGGTTCAACACTGATCTGAATCACTTGGAGGAATACCGCGTCGGTTCATGGCAAGCACTATCAAATGTCTTTACAGCAATAGGTGGTACTATCACTGCGGCAGGTGGATATCAATACCACGCATTTACATCTTCTGGTACTTTTCAAGTTACCAGCGGCACCAGTAATGTTGAATGTTTGATTGTAGCTGGTGGTGGTGGTGCTGGTGATTCAAATGGCAGTGCTGGTGGTGGCGCAGGCGGTTTAATATATCAACAAAATGCTAATGCTACCACTGGTAGCTACAGTGTTGTAATTGGTGCTGGCGGTACCGCCGTTAATGTCGGCTACAACGGGCCGGCGGGTAATAACGGTTCAAACTCATCGGTATTTTCATATACCGCCATCGGTGGAGGCGGCTCGGGTACAGAAGGAACCAATCGAAACGGGGTTAGTGGGGGCTCTGGAGGCGGTGGTGTTCGAGGTGGTACTGGTGGTGCTGGTACTTCTGGTCAAGGTCGTGCTGGCGGGAGTAACGTTAATGATGGTGCTCCCCACTATGCAGGGGGTGGCGGCGGCGGCGCTGGAGCTGAAGGAGCTGTTGGTCAAAATACTGGTGCTGGTGTTGGTGGTGATGGTCTCTATTACGCTCAATTTGCTTCTTGGGGCGAGTCTGGCTATTTTGCAGGCGGCGCGGGTGGTGGTAACTTTAACAACGGCTCCGGTGGTTCTGGCGCTGTTGGCGGTCTTGGTGGTGGTGGTGACGGAGGTTCTCAGCTTACAGCTAGCCAACGAAATGGGTCGGCAAATACAGGTGGTGGTGGTGGTGGTCATGGCCTTGCAAGCAATCTTGGCGGCAATGGCGGCTCTGGCATCGTAATCATCCGCTACGCAATTTAAGGAATAAACATGGCGCATTTTGCAAAAGTAAACAGCGGCATCGTAGAGCAAGTCATTGTTGCAGAGCCTGAATTCTTTGACACGTTCGTGGATTCAAGCCCCGGTCAATGGCTTCAGACAAGCTACAACACGCAAGGCGGGGTGCACACTCTAGGTGGCACGCCGCTACGAAAGAACTACGCTGGCGTTGGGTTTACATATGATTCAACCCGTGATGCGTTCATCCCGCCTAAACCCTATACAAGCTGGACTCTTAACGAAGACACTTGTTTGTGGGATTGTCCTGTTGCTTATCCCGATGATGGTAAGCAATACACTTGGGACGAAGATGCGCAACAATGGAATGAGGTGACGACATGAGCAATATAGCAATCAAAGGCGCCACGACAGGCACAGGGGTTTTCACCCTTGAGTCTCCAGCGACCAATACCGACAGGACGCTTGTGTTGCCTGATGAGGCTGGGACGGTGTTGACCACAGCAGGTGTGCCATCTAGTGCAATGCCAACGGGTAGCGTGTTGCAGGTTGTTAATTTTGTGACAACTGATAAAGGGTCTGTAATTGCACCAGCAGGCGCATCTACTACATTACCTAGCCCGAATATCGGCATGGCTATTACACCAGTTGGAAATAACTCCAAGTTCTTGGTGCAAATTAGGTGGAACGGGGAGGTTACTTATGGTGGTAGTTGGAACGCTGGGTGGAATATTCTGCGTGATGGGAATCGTATAAATTCTTCTGGAAACGATACATGGGACAGTATTCAATCATTTACTATTAACGTCACATCAGCAGATAATGATTCAACTGGTGAGGGCATGACTACCTTTGTTTTAGATACAACAGGTTCTACTTCTGGAGTTTCAACTACTTACCAACTTGCTATTTCTAATAACTGGGGCGCATCACTTACGGTCTTCACAAACCGTTGTTTTAACGCTACTTACGCAAATGGGGCTAGTGGTTATGAAAACTGGTCAAGCGAAATGATTATTACGGAGATTGCAGGATGAACCATAAAGCCATTTACACACTGTATCCGCAAGTTGTCCGTGTTCTTGAAGATCAATCATTTGACGCACAAGGTAACAAAGTCGCTATTGACATGGGCGCTGTTAACGCTTGGGTTGACCCTGACCAATATAAGTTTGACAGAGCCAAAGCCTACCCACCAATCGCTGACCAGCTAGACACCATCTACCACGAAGGCATTGACGTTTGGAAGGCTCAGATTGCCGCAGTGAAACAGGAGTATCCAAAGCCATGAGCGAAATATTAGTAACAACGGTTAAGCATGAAAGTGCTACGACCGATAACATTACGTTGGCGTCTACTGGCGACGTTGGTATTGGGACGAGTTCGCCAGCCGCAAAGTTAGCTGTGGTTGGTGGCACAAGCAACGCATCCAATTTAGCGACTGCATATTCACTAGCGGCTTTTAACATTACACCTAAAAGCACTTCTGGTTATTCGTTGCAGTTTGGTTCTGGGCCTGCTGACTTGCCCTACATTCAGATGAGTGCAGGTGGTGCGGCGTCTGGTAACATGACGATTCAGCCTTATGGCGGCAGTTTACTGGTGGGGACTACAGGATTGCCGACAGCAGGAACACTTGGTACAGCCTTTCAAGTTGGTGCTTCTATTGCTGGAATGGCTACGTGGACACAACGCTCAAGTTCAACAGCGGCTAGTGACCACGCATATTTTTACAACCCTAATGGTATTGTCGGGTTTATCAGAACTACAAACTCATCAACAGCATACTCAACCTCATCCGACTACCGACTTAAAGAAGACTGGCAACCAATAACAGGCGCTTCTGAGCGTGTCAAAGCCCTGAAACCTGTTAACTTTGCATGGAAGGCTGATGGCTCACGGGTTGATGGCTTCTTGGCACATGAGGCGGCTGAAGTTGTACCAGAGGCGGTTAGCAACGAGAAAGATGCCATGCGTGATGAGGAGTATGAAGTTACTCCAGCAGTTGAAGCAACCTACGACGAAGAAGGTAACGAGTTAACACCAGCGGTTGAGGCTGTTATGGGTACACGCTCTGTGCCTAATTACCAAGGCATTGACCAATCTAAACTTGTCCCACTGCTAACTGCGGCTTTGCAAGAGGCACTGGCAAAGATAGATGACTTAACAGCACGAGTAAGTGTATTGGAGACAGCATGAGCAATACACCAGAACCTGCGGAGGAATAAATGTTTGGCATCGCATCATTTTCGCAAGTCCCGTTCTCATCAACGGCTGGCGGCGCGCTGTTTTCAGCAAGCGCAACTGTTGCGTCCGACTCTGCGCTTACGTCCTTTGCCAACGTCCTAAAGCCGTCAGTCTCAGCACTGCTGGCGTCTGATTCAACAGCATCGGTCTCTGGAGAGCGTATAAGGAACACCACGGCGTTAATGGCGTCCGACAGTACCATTGCA